>ERZ1032871.7-NODE-7-length-38700-cov-8.350679_pt1 | contig 38700 bp, 38 predicted proteins | sample MGYA00519026_ERZ1032871 | MGnify/ENA primary metagenome ERZ1032871 (study PRJEB33719, sample SAMN04262510) | wastewater metagenome | biome: rural village; feature: composting latrine chamber; material: composting feces with ash | place: El Salvador | collected...
TGAGGAAAACCAGACCGAGGACGATGTCCTTGTACTGGGACGCATCCATGGAGCCGCGCAGCTTGTCAGCCGCCTTCCAGAGGGTGTCCTGGAATTCCTTGATAGGGGTGGGAGTCATATCTGGGAGCCTACTTTCCTGCGAAGACGAGGTTGACCAGGGCGTTGTTCGCGTGTTCGATTTCTTGGGCCAGCTGATACGCTTTTTCGATGGCGCCCTTCATGCCGGAGGCACCATCGGTAAGGACGAGTTGCGCGCCATAGGCAGAAAGAAGATTTCTTCGTTCCACACTCATGGTTTCGGGCATGGTCAGAATGATCCGGTATCCGCGGGACGCAGCCAGGGCGGCCAGCGCAATTCCCGTATTTCCGCTTGTGGGTTCAATGATGACGCTGCCTTCCTGCAGCACGCCCTGTGCCTCCGCTGTATCAAGCATGGCTTTTGCAATCCGGTCTTTTACACTTCCGGCGGGGTTGTTTGCCTCCAGTTTTCCAATTAAAACCGATTCCAACCCTTGTTCTTTCGAAAAACGCGTGAGCGAAAGAAGCGGGGTGTTCCCGATGAGATGATCGATGGTTTTTTGTTTCATGACGCACTCCTTTATATACTTCTGCTACTTATGTATGCCCCAAGCAGTATGGCGCAAAACATTGTCCTGTCGATGGGATAGAGCAAATCGTCTACTCCCTCTCCTGCAGTTGTGCTTCCAGGGTTTCCATCCTTCTTCGCAAGTCGCAGATCTCCCGGTAGATCGGATCCGGGAAGCGTTGTTCGAGCCGTTCAATATACTGTTCGCTTAGCTCCGTCTGCTGATTCTGCCCCTGCATGCGTACCACCTTTCCGGGAATGCCGACGACCGTAGAATGCGGCGGCACCGTTTCCAGGACGACCGACCCGGCGCCGATGCGGCTTCCTTCCCCGATTTCGATCCCGCCCAGAATTTTGGCGCCCGCCCCCACCAGTACATGATTGCCCAGTGTGGGATGCCGTTTCCCTTTGTCTTTGCCGGTTCCGCCCAGGGTGACCCCCTGATACAATATGACATCGTCCCCGATTTCCGCCGTTTCTCCGATGACGACGCCGGTGCCGTGGTCGATAAAAAAACGCGCGCCGATGATGGCACCGGGATGAATTTCAATCTGCGTCAAAAAGCGCGCGCATTGCGACACCAGCCGTGCAAGGACATACAGTCGCATACGGTACAGTCCGTGCGCAAGCTTATGAAACAGCAAGGCCCAAAAGCTCGCGTAAAACAGCAGTTCCGGCGCACTCCGAAAGGCGGGATCCCGATTTTTGATGGTGCGGTATTGTTCGTATAAAAACACAAGTTCCTCCTTTATAGTACTCTTCTAAAGCAAAAGGGGCAAAAAAACCGGTCGCCTGAAGGCTCTGCGACCAGATCCAGCATGAGGCGCAGCGCATAGCGCCCCTTCGTGGAAATCCGCATCGTCTCTTCCGTTTCCTGCACTTTTTCGTTTGCTTCCGGTTCGGTTGTCTCTTCGGTACGGGCATCTTCTGTTTGTACCGGCGCTTCGGTTTCGGCTGCCGCTTCGGTTTCGGCTGCCGCTTCGGATTCTTCAGCTGGCGGATCCGTGACGGCTTCCGTTGCGGCCGGTTCGGTCATACATGCCGTAAACAGCAGCAGACTCAGGAGCAATAATATTTTTCATATCGTTCCTCGCTTTCTGTCGGTCTTCTTGTATTGTATCAAACCGGCGGCAGGCCGCCTAATTCCACAAGCGGCCGGCAAAAAAAGAACCCCCGGGGCGCCGCCCGCAAGGGTTCTCATTTCATGATTTATTATTCAATCGTTTCTTTTACACACGCCTCGCCGTTCAGTACATCCTGAAGCGTCAGCCGGTCCACATAGCCGCTGATGACACGGTCCAGTCCTTCCCAGACTTCTCTTGTCATGCACTCTTCCTGCTCGCATCGTGCGGGGTCATCGAGACAGGGAACCGGTGCCAGCGATCCTTCGGTGCTTCTTAAAATACTCCCGACCGTGTAATCGGAAGGGTCGTGCGCGAGCCGGTATCCGCCATGCGCGCCGCGTGCGGTCTGCAGGAAATCGGTCCGGTTCAGCATCAGCATAATCTGATCCAGATACCCCTTGGATACATTCTGACGGTCGGCGATGGCGCTCAGGGAAATAAACCCCTCGTCTTTTCGTTCAGCCAGATCCAGCATGACTCGCAATGCATATCTACCTTTGGTGGAAATGCGCATGATACTCCCCTTTCTTCAACGGTTCGTTTCCTCTCATAGTTATCTGTGATTATATCATTAATATGATAGAACGCAAACAATGTTGGCATCGGTTTGTGATGAAAAATATTGTTTACCGATTTTGTGCACTTTCTGTGTAGCTCTGCTGCAAGTTGGGAATATATATATCACGACGTTATGAAATCGTTAGCAAAGGGAGGAACCTATGCAAATTGAAAAATTCAATCCGCTTGACAACGAAATGTTTCAGGTGATGAACGAAAAAGGGGAAATCGTGCAGGAAGATGCCATGCCCGATGTCTCCGAAGAAGATATCCGGGCGCTGTACCGGTATATGCGCAAGTCCCGCGTGGTGGACAATACGGCGCTTTCGCTGCAGCGGCAGGGCCGTATGCTCACCTACGCGCCGAATCTGGGGCAGGAGGCCGCACAGGTCGGCTCCGGTTACGCTCTGAAAGAAACCGACTGGGCCGTGCCCGCATTTCGTGAGCTCGGCATGTGGCTCATCAAGGGCTGGACCGTAGAGAAGATTTTCAAATACTGGTACGGCAGCGAATGGGGCAGCCACTTCGGCGAGGAAAAACGCCTGCTGCCGATCTCTGTTCCGATCGCGTCGCATTTTCAGCACGCGGTGGGCATCGGCATGGCGTCCCGCATGCGCGAGGAAGACGACGTAACCATGGCCTATACGGGCGACGGCGGCACCTCGCAGGGCGATTTCCACGAAGCCCTGAATTTCGCCGGTGTGTTTAAAACACCGACCGTTTTTGTTGTCCAGAACAATCAGTTCGCCATTTCCGTGCCGCGCAGCAAGCAGACGGCTTCCGAAAACTTCGCCATGAAGGCCATCGCCTACGGCATGCCCGGCATCCTGGTCGACGGCAATGATATTTTTGCAATGCTTGCCGCAAGCCGCGCCGCCGTGGAATACGCCCGCACCACGGGTCCCGTCCTGATCGAGGCGTACACCTATCGCATGGGCGCGCACACGACATCCGACGACCCGACGAAATACCGCAAGGACGAAGAGCTGGAGCCCTGGAAGGAAAAAGACCCGATCCTCCGGCTGGAACGCTATATGATCCGGGAAGGTCTTTTGAAAGAAGAAGAAATTGAGCCGATGATCGAAGAGTTTGAAAAAGAAGTAATGGATGCCTACAAGCGAATCGAAAATGATTCGGATACAGAAATCGAAGAGATTTTTGCCTATCATTACGAGGAGATGACCCCGCAGCTGAAGGATCAGCTCGAAGAATACCGGGCATACCTGGAAGGAGCGGAAGCAAATGGCAAATAAGATCAACAATGTGCAGGCCGTACAGCAGGCGCTGCAAAATGAGATGGCACTTGACCCGACCGTCGTCGTCTACGGAGAAGATGTCGGCTACGAAGGCGGGGTCTTTCGTGCCACCGTCGGACTCCAGCAGGAGTTCGGAGAAAACCGCTCGTTCGATACTCCGCTGTCAGAATCCGCCATTGTCGGCACCGCGGTCGGCATGGCCATCAACGGATTCAAACCGGTTGTCGAAATGCAGTTTATGGGCTTCAGTTATCCCGCGTTCAATCAGATTATCAGTCATGTGTCGCGCTTCAGAAACCGCACCCGCGGCGAGCGGCCCATGCCCATCGTCATCCGCGCGCCCTACGGCGGCGGGATCCGTGCCCTGGAACACCACTCCGAATCCACCGAAGCCATCTATGCGCACATTCCCGGCCTGAAAGTGGTCATCCCCTCCACCCCGTATGATACCAAGGGGCTTTTGATCGCGGCCATCCGCGATCCCGATCCGGTTTTGTTTTTGGAACCGAAACGGATTTACCGCGCCTTCAAGCAGGAAGTGCCGGAAGAAGCGTATGCCCTGCCGATCGGGAAGGCGAAAATTCTGCAGGAAGGCGACGATGTCACCGTGGTCACCTGGGGCTCGCTGGTTCCGGATGTGCAAAAAGCCGTGGCCGCAATGGACGATGTATCGGTCGAGGTGATCGACCTGCGCACCATCAGCCCGATGGATCGGGAAACCATTATCGCCTCGGTCGAAAAAACGGGCCGCATCCTGATTGTGCATGAAGCCGCGAAAAGCTTCGGCACCGGAGCGGAAATTATGGCCGTCGTAAATGAAAAGGCCTTCCTCTCTCTGGAGGCGCCGCCGACCCGCCTGACCGGTTTTGACACAATCTTCCCGCTGGCGCGCGGCGAAAAGCATTATATGCCGACACCCGAGCGCATTCAGGCGAAGATTCGCGAACTGGCGAACTATTAGGAGGACTGCTGATGTTTGAATATAAATTCCCGGACATCGGAGAGGGCATTACCGAAGGTACGCTGCTCTCCTGGCTGGTCAAAGAAGGCGAAGAAGTGAAAGAAGGCCAGGACCTGGCCGAAGTGGAAACCGACAAAGTCACAACGCATATCCCCTCCGCCGCTTCCGGCACCGTACAAAAACTGCATGTGGAAGAAGGCGGGCTGCTGGAAGTCGGCGAGGTGTTTATTACGATCGACGACGGCTCGGGCGCCGCCGCACCGGCGGATGCGCCGGAAGAAAAAACCGAAGAGGAAACTACGCCCGCCGTCGATCCCGATACCGATCCCACCGAACCCGTCCCCGATCTCGACGAGGAAGAGGAAGAAGTAGCCGGTGTGGTCGGAGAGCTCGTGGCAGGAAAAGACGAGCTGCCGCCTTCGAGCGAAGGTCAAACAGAAAAACCGAAAAAAGAAACAAAGAAAAAAGCACTGGCCACCCCGGTCGCGAGAAAGCTCGCGAAAGATCTCGGCGTAGACATCAATGAGATCGAAGGCACCGGACCCGCCGGCCGTGTCATGAAAGAAGACATTCAAGCCTTTGCAGACAGGAAACCGGACGCGAAAGAAGAGAAACCGAAAACCGCGCCGCAGCCTTTTGCACAGGATACCGACGGCAGAGAGCGCAGAGAGAAGATTTCTCGGATCCGAAAAACCATCGCACAGAAGATGACCGAATCGCAGCAGAAGCTCGTGCATACAACCACGATGGAAGAGATCGATGTGTCCACGCTCGCCGCGTTTCGAGAAAAACACAAGACGCGCGTCGGCGAGGACGTCAAGCTGACCTTCCTCCCGTTGATCCTGAAGGCGATTCTTCTTGCGCTGAAAGAATTCCCCGAATTCAACAGTTCGTTTGATGAGGAAACCGATGAGATCATCTTCAAGTCGTATTACAATATAGGCATCGCGACCGATACCGAACGCGGTCTGATGGTGCCGGTGGTCTTTGATGCCGACCGAAAGAGCGTGCTGGAACTGGCCAAAGAGATTGAAACCCTGTCGGAAAAAGCCAGGGACAACGAACTTTCGCTGGAAGCGCTGCGCGGCGGCACTTTCAGTATAACCAATTACGGATCCATCGGCGGCACTTTCGGAACGCCGATTATCAACTATCCGGAATCCGCCATCCTGGGTGTCGGAAGGATTCAGGAAAAACCGGTCGTGAAAGACGGACGGATTGTGGTCGGGCAGATGCTTCCTTTGAGTCTTGCCTACGATCACCGCATGATCGACGGCGCTGGCGGCGTGCGATTTATCCGCTTTATTGAAGAAGCACTGCGCGATCCCGAGCTGCTTCTGATGAGGAGCTGATCGCATGTATGATGTCATTGTCATCGGCGCGGGCCCCGGCGGCTATGTGGCCGCCGTCAAGGCGGGCCAGCGCGGACTGAAAACACTGATCATCGACAAAGAAGAGCCGGGCGGGGTCTGCCTCAGAAAGGGCTGCATCCCCACCAAATCCCTGCTGGCCTCCGCGGAACGGCTGAAAGCCGTACAGGAGGCCGACAGTCACGGCATCACGGTCGATGCACCCACGTATTCGTGGGAGAAAATGCAAAAAAGAAAAGATAAAATCGTCGGGCGGCTGACCAAGGGTATTCAGGCCCTTTTTCGCCAAAACAAAGTCGAATGGGTGCAGGGAGAAGCCGTGGTGGAAGATCCCGGCACCGTACGCGTAGGCGACACTGAGTATAAAACGAAACATCTGATTCTTGCGACGGGCGCCGGCGCACAGTTTCCCGATATTCCGGGACTCGACGACTGCTTTTCCGACGGCACGGCGCTTACGGCAACCGAGCTTCTGTTTGTTGAGGAAGTGCCGGAGAAACTGCTGATCGCAGGCGACGATGCGTTTTCTGCGGAATATGCGTCGCTGTTTCGTGCCCTCGGTTCGGACGTGACGATGCTGCTGCCTTCAGACCGCATTCTCCCCGACATGGATCGGGACTTGTCCGACTTTCTCAAAAAAGAGCTCGGCCGGGACAAGGTCGAAATCATCCCGCATGTCGAAGTGACCCGGTTTGACGGACAAACCGCAGTCTATACCGCAAACGGGCAGGAAGGGTCCGCAAACTTCGACAAAGTGCTTGTATCGATGGGTCTGCGCCCGGACAACACGGGCTATCGGTCTCTCGATGTAAAGACAGACGAGCGCGGGTTTGTCGAAACCGACGAATATCTGCGCACATCGGTCCCCCGTGTGTATATGATCGGCGACGGCAACGGAAAATATCCGCTGGCCCATGTGGCTTCGGCCGAAGGCCTGGTCAGCGTGGAGGATATACTGGGCAAGGCACGGCCGATGCGCTATGACCGGCTGCCGATGGCGGTATATTCGCTGCCGGAGGTGGCGTCGGCCGGGCTCTCGGAAGCCGATGCCAGACAGCAGTATGCGGACGTTAATATTCATCAGTATCCGATGACGGCCAACGGCAAGGCGCTTGCGGAAGGCGATGCGAAAGGTTTCGTAAAGATTCTTTCGATCCCGCCGTATGATGAGGTCATTGGTGTGCATATTGCGGGAAACAAGGCCACCGATCTGATTGCTGAGGGCGTGCTGGCGCTGCAGCTGGAGGCAACGGTCCACGATCTTGCCGCCGCCGTGCACGCGCATCCCACGCCGTCGGAAATCATTATGGAAGCCGCGGCGCAGGCGTGGGAAGACGCCTGAGCTTGACAGTCCTCTCTCATTGGGAGTATACTAAAAGTAATCTTCAGGGGCGGGTGCAATTCCCTACCGGCGGTAAAGTCCGCGAGCCTTCGGGCCGATTCGGTGCAATTCCGAAACCGACAGTACAGTCTGGATGAAAGAAGATTCTTTTTGTGGAAATTCTACTTTTCATAAAAATGCCCCGAACCACGGGGCATTTTTTGTCCCTGAATCACAGGAGGTAGAAAACTATGGAACACAGACTTCACCCGCAGCAGATTCTGACCACGCGCACCGTCGCGAAGATCGGCGTCATGGCTGCCATCTCATTCGTGCTCATGTTTTTTCAGCTGCCGCTGCCGTTTGCGCCGCCGTTTATGCAGGTGGACATTTCGGATGTGCCGGCACTGATCGGCGCGTTCGCCATGGGCCCCGTGCCCGGCATGCTGATCGTTCTGATGAAAAACATCCTGCACGCCATCATTACCGGTACGAAAACACAGTTTATCGGTGAACTCTCGAACTTCATCGTCGGTTCCGCCTTTGTCATGACGGCCAGCTGGATCTATCTGCGCCGAAAATCTTTCCGCACTGCGATTATCGGAACCATCGTGGGTATACTCCTAATGAGTATCGTCGCGACCGCCAGCAACTACTTCGTCGTATTCCCGCTGTACGCCACCGCCTTCGGTCTGGAAATCGAAGCCCTCGTCAATATGGGCGCCGAACTGAACGGGTTCGTCAACGGATACGAAAGTCTGATGCTCTTTGCCGTATTGCCTTTCAATCTCGTCAAAGGGACGATCGTCGGCCTCGTTACGATGCTACTGTATAAGCGCGTATCCCCGATATTGCACAAGTAAGCATCCGTTTTGACCTCGCGCATGTATTTTGCGCGGGGTCTTTTTTTGAAAGGAGAATGTATGGATTCCAGAGATTTTCTTACCGACAATGTCCGCCAGCGTACGGACTTTTCGCAAACCGATCAGAGCAAAGGCCTGCCGCCGCCCCCGGTGCAAAAACCGCCGCAAAACGGCCAGCTGCTGGTTACGCTGCCCGACTGGACGGGCGCGGAGCAAAATGTACCGCTGTCGGCTCTGATTTCAAAACGTAAAAGCGTCCGGAAATACAGCGAGGAAGCGATCTCCCTGGAAGAACTTTCCTATCTGCTGTGGGCAACACAGGGGGTTCGCCAGGTCACGGGCGCCGGCACCGTGCTTCGCAATGTGCCTTCCGCAGGCAACCGGCAGAGCCTGGAAACCTATCTGGCCGTATGCAATGTCGAGCAGCTGGAGCCGGGCATCTACCGGTATCTCCCGCTGGATCACGCGCTCGTCTTTGAACACGAAGTGGAAAATCTGAGGGAAGCCGTAGGTTTTGCCTGTCTCGGGCAGGACTTCACCGGCCGGGGCGCCGTAACCTTCTTTTGGACGAGTCTTCCCTACCGTACCGAATGGCGCTATGCCGACGCTTCCTACAAGGTCATTGCGATGGATGCGGGACATGTCTGCCAGAATCTGTATCTCGCCGCGACGGCGATCGGCTGCGGCACCTGCGCCATCGGGGCCTATCATCAGGATGAAGCGGATCGGCTGCTGCGCCTGGATCCGGAAGAAGAGCTGGTCGTGTACATCGCGCCGGTCGGAAAAATCAACAGGGCATAGCGTGCCCGTCACCCGCTTGTGGAAACGCACAAAAAGGAGCACCCGTTCGGGTGCTCCTGCAATTTCTTGATCTTCCGTTTCTCAATGGCCCAGCCATCTCGAGCTTCTCACTCAATTTCTGCGGTCTGCAATGGTGAATTCCATCGAACTCTGTCCTTGCAGTGTCCCTGCATTATGAGAAAACGGGTCAATTGCGACAATGAATGTTTCTTTTGTCGTCTGTATTTGATTGTCTTGTATGCACAAGCTGAATTTGAATTCTGCGCGAATTTTTGACAAGCTTATCGTCGTTGCCGGCGGAATATAAATTTTCCTATTATTCGGCGGATCCCGGAGAATGTTCCTGTTATGAACCTCTTTATGATCCTTTACAGACGATCAGCATATCCAAATTTCGTTATCCGTCATGTCTCTGTGTAGACATGGTAGCGAGGATGACCTCATCCGGCTCGAAGCCGTCGGTCCGTCATTCTCTTTCCCGGACTGTAGCCGCATTCGAAAAAAGTTTCGTCACTTTGGTGTTTAGCCCTGTTTGCTTTTACAGTCTCACACTTGTGTTTTTCTGATTGACGAAGATTCCTCTGACAGAACCTTCGGCAAAACTCCACGGATTATCTCCCATCGGAATCACCTCTCTTCTTGTAGCTATTATATACCCCGTGTTCGTAAAAGTAAACAGTTTTCGGTAATTTTTTGTTGCCGTCGAATAATTCATTTTCATCACACTCTTACATCCCTCTGTATCCTTTGCGAATGCGCGGCACAAGTTCTGTTATAATGAAGTTAGTTCCATGTAAAATCCGGATAGACAAAGCGAACGGAGGCGGTATTTTGCAATCGGAAACAATCAAGCGCGGCGCCCTGCTGATCGTCAGCCTGCTGCTTTTTTTGTATGTCCTTCTCCGGCTGGATATCGGCGTCGCTTTTTCGTATCGGGATCTGCTTGTGGATGCAAACGCCTACGGCGCACTGCAAAAGGGAAAATCTCCCGTGCCGGACCCCGATCCGCCGGGGATCGAGATCGACGGACAGGCGCTGGCCTATGACCGGCGTTCAAAGAAGTTTCTGGTTTCGCTGCCGGAGGGCGGTACCGACAATCCAACGGTGCACGTCACCTCTTCTGTGTTTCAAAACTACGAACTGGCTGTACGAGGCGATCTGTTCGGTGAGAACCCGGATATCGGGGCGCGGCTCATGCTCTACAACGACCGCGAATACAAGGAGTTTCGCATCGAATCGACGCCGCTGCCCGTACTGCAGATTACCGTGGAAAACCCCGTTCACCCGGACCGGCCGGTCGGACAGGAAGACCAGAAGGCGAGGATGATCCTGTTCGACAATCGCTCCGGCCTCCCACAGGAGGAGCGGATGGTGCGGGCACAAAGCTATATCCGCCTGCGTGGCGATTCCAGCCTGAACTATCCGAAACGGCAGTACCGGATCAATCTCCGGGAGTTCTCCGTCGGGGGCGCGGAAGAACCGCTCCATCTGAGTTTTCTCGGACTCAGAAACGATGATGACTGGATCCTCGGCACCCCGTTCAATGATCCGCACAAGATCAGAAGCGCCTTCGCCTATCAGCTCTGGTACGATACCGCGGCGGACAACAATCCGTACGGAATTTCCACGGGGACGCAGACGCGTTTTGTGGAACTTTTCATCGGCGGCGACTACCGCGGCATCTATACGCTGATGCATCCGGTCGATGCCAAACAGCTCGCACTTTCCAATGATCCGCGCGAAGGAATCGATTATCATTATCGCGCGATCGGTACCGAACCCTTTGATCCGCAGGATTTTACGGACCATGCCTCGCTCGAGATCCGTGGACGCTTTGAACTGAGAGATCCGGAACCGGACGGCAGTCCGCAGCAGTGGGAGCCGCTGGTTCGTCATATGCAGGCGCTTACCGCCTCCAAAGAAGAACTTGCACTGTATCTGGACCGTTACACCTGGCTTCCGAATCAGATCGACTATTATCTGTTTACGCTCCTTTTGCAGGCCAGAGACAATGAACTGAAAAACCATGACTATATCGCCTACAGAGAAACGGAAGGCCATCGAATTCTGGAAGCGCCCTGGGATCTGGATCTGATTCTCGGTCTTGTCTGGAATGTAAACATGCCCATGAACATCAACGCGTTCTGGGGCACGCCCGGTTATGTTGTCCCACCGCGGGATTCCCATATCCAGCGCGCGATCGAGCAGGAGAACACCGAGATCATCCGGGCGGTGCAGCAAAGGTGGGGGGATCTGCGCGCAGACGAATGGTCAAATGCCCGGCTGCTGGAACGAATCGATGCCTACGAACGGGATCTGTTCGATTCGGGTGCGGTGCACAGGGACCGGATTCGCTGGCCCTACGCCGCCTATACCGACAGTCTGGACAGTTTTCGCAGCTATCTGCTCGATCGCATCGACGTGATCGACGACCTCATCGACCGGCTCGGAGAATGAAATGAAATCAAAGAAAACCCACGCGCGAAACGAACTCAAATTTGTCATCTCCGAGCATCAGGCAAAAATGCTGCAAATGCGGCTGGAAGGTCTGCTGCCGCTGGATCCGCATACCGATACGGAAAAAGGACATTATGGAATCCGCAGTCTCTACTTTGATGATCTGCGGGACAGCTGCCTGCACCACAACGAGTTCAGTCTGGGCCGCAGGAAAAAATACAGGATCCGCACCTACGGCGACAGCACGGATTTTTTTGTCCTCGAGAAGAAAGAAAAACAAAACAGCCTGTCGAAAAAGACAAGCTGCGTCCTGACAGACGATGAATACGAGAAACTCTGTACCGGCCGCGTCGGCGGACTGTACTGGGAAAGCGAAAAGCCCCTGGTCAAAGAACTGGTGCTCGCCGTCATGCGGCACCGGTTTGCACCGAAAGTGATCATTCGGTATGAACGAACCGCCTTTGTGCATATTCCGGGCAATGTCCGCGTCACGCTGGACCGAAACATCAGCGCCTCGTATGATCTGGACCGTTTCCGGTCGAATACCGACCGCCCGATTCCCGTGCAGGAGGCGGGCCGGCATGTGCTTGAAGTCAAGTTCGATGTGTTCCTGCCGTCGTATATCAAACAGCTCATCCAGCTGGACAGTCTGGAACAGGCCACGTTTTCCAAATACTATCTCGGTCGCATGACATCAAAAAACCACGGAGGTATCTGACATGAACCAGTTTCGGGATATACTGATCCATATGCAAAACGGCTTCTCGGGAGAAGCCGTGTCCACCACACAAATCCTCACGATGCTTTTGATGGTGTCGGTATTTTCGTTTTATGAATTTCTGGTATACCGTTATGTATCCAAGCGCAGTTTTTATTCCAAGCATTTTAATATTGCACTGGCGATCATCCCGTTCTTTGTCGCAAGTATTATTATGGCGCTGCAAAGCAGTCTGGTTGTCGCCCTGGGGACGATCGGCGCACTGGCGATCATCCGTTTTCGTACCGCCATCAAAGATCCGCTGGACATGGTCTATCTGTTCTGGTCGGTGCATACGGGCATCGTCGTCGGAACGGGGATTTATGAAGCCGCGTTTTTGACCTCGCTGGTCGTTACGATTTTTCTTTTGCTCCTCGATCTGATGCCGACCGGCCGCGCGCCGTTTCTGCTGGTGATCCAGCTGGAAGATCTCGACGCGGAAGCCGAAGTGCTTTCTCTGATCCGCACGTACGCACGCGCCGTCCGAGTCAAGTCGCGCAACTATTCCTCCCACGGGATCGATCTGATCCTTGAACTGCGAACCAAACAGGAATCGGAACTCATGAAAGCGGTCGTCCAGTGTGAAACCGTCGTGCACGCCTCCCTGGTGGCCCATCACGGCGAAAAAGAATTCTAACCGGTAGAAAACGGAGCCTCCGCGGAGGCTCTTTTATTTCCCCACGGCATCGAGCATTTCCTGTGCAAACAGCATGCGGTCTGCCGGGGAAGGCTCGTTCAAAAGAAAAAGCAGATAATCGTCTTCCTTTCGTTCAAAGCAGAGAATCAGATGACAGGCGCCTTCCAGTGACCCTGTTTTGACACCGCGCACCCGGGGATGATAATACCTTTCGTCATCTCTCACAAAGAGATTCGTGTTGTACCAGGTAATTTTCTCTTCATTCGGCAAACGGACGGTGCGGGCGCCGGTCTGCACGACTTTCGCGAGGAGGGGATCCGCAAGAACCCGCTTTGTAACAAAAAGAAGATCCGCCGCCGTGGTCCGATCCTGCGGGGCGTCGCCGCTGGGATCGGTAATGACGGTGCCTTCACAGCCGTCTTCTGTCAGCCGCATGTTCATCCATTCGACATAAACTGCCACCGCTTCCGGAGAGGACATTTCTTTTTGTGCGAGTCTTCTTCCCGCCGCTGCCGCCAGCGCATAGGCCGCATCGTTCCCGGAAGGCACGAGCATGCCGTAGATCAGCTCTTCTGTAGTATAGGTTCCCGGCAGGAGACCGGCATTCGACCCGCCCTGTTTCAGCATTCGTAGCGCATCTTCATCAACCCACAGGTCCTCTTCCGGAGAAAGCAGTTCCAGCGAGTAAACGGCGGTAAAGAGCTTGCTCAGACTGGCAGGCACCACCGGTATGTCGGTATGGTTCTGCGCGAGCACCTCGTTCGAATCCAGTCCCGAAATCAGAAAGGTACGCTCTGCAAATTGTGTCGTATCGATCACAGGCGGCGCACCCGACGAAAAACAGTCCTCCACCTGCACCCACAATCTTGCGAGAGGCGGACTGAGGACCTGCCTGTACAGAACAAAGCGCACACCTGAAAACAAGAGCAGTCCGATCAGCCCCAAAAAAAGCAGTCTCGGAAATATCCGTCTGCGCCTTCGTCTTTTTCGCGGTTTCTCTTTCACACAATCACCCCCTGCGTTCAGTATAGCATCGGAAGCTGTGCGTACAGCAGGGCAAAACTTACGGAAATCCAACAAAGCTCTTTCGAAAGTCTGAAATGCTCCTCTTTGAATTCTGAAGCGGTCCAGGGTCATTTTTGTTTCGCATTTCCGCTCCCGAATACCCGCAGAATATACTCCTCAAGCTCGGTGTCCCGGACTCCGTCCTGTTTCAGGCGGAAATACCCGTACACACTCCGAAACGGTGTGTCCGGTAAAGCAGGTTCGGGCTGTAACACGACCGCAGGGACCGGAAGGTCTTCTTTCAGGCAGGTAGTAAGAATCAGCGCCGCAATCCGGTAGAACTCCGTCCGATCCAGCAACAAGGCCCTCGTAAAATGCCGGACGGCACGCGCCGGCTGCGAAAGATCCAGTCACATGATCCGGCTGCATTTTGTGCCGGCGCTATGGAGGCCGCATACACTTATCCAGTAAAAAGCCGGGCTCCAAATGGAGTCCGGCCTGTTTTATCTGTCGTTTATCTTCTGCGCAGTGCCTGCTGTTCTTCGAATATTCTTCGCTGTGCTCCGAAGGTCTTCGTTTCGTTCGCCTTGAGCTTGTCGATCCATTGCAGCGCTTTCCCGGTGCCTCGAACCACGGAGGTAATCGGGTTTTCCACCAGGGTAACATCGATGCCGATGCGCTCGCGCATGGCTTCTTCCAGTCCGGCGATCATACCGCCGCCCCCGGTCAGAATCGCGCCGCGGTCGTACAGATCCGCCGAAAGCTCCGGCGGTGTTTTTTCGAGCACGCGGTGCACCGTGTCGAGTATGTCTTTCAGCGGCCGGCGGATCGCCTCCGCCATTTCGTTCGACGACACCGTTTCTTTCACGGGCAGTCCGTCGATGAGATTTCTCCCTTTCACTTCCATAAAGGTCTCCTCGTCTTTCGGAAGTGCCCGCCCGATATTGATCTTCAGCTGTTCGGCGGTTCGTTCGCCGATCATCATCTCATAATTTTTTCGTACGTAATCGGCAATCGCCTCATCGAATTCGTCGCCCGCGGTCTTGATGCTTTCCGATACGACCAGTCCGCCGAGAGAAATCACCGCCACATCCGTTGTTCCCCCGCCGATGTCGATCACCATGCTGCCCCGGGGATCGGCAATATCGACGCCTGCCCCGATGGCCGCGGCCAGCGGTTCTTCAATCAGATAGGTTTTGTTGGCGCCGGCCTTCTTGCTCGCCTGCAGTACGGCGCGCCGCTGCACCTGTGTGATCTGACTCGGTACACAGACAATGAGATCCGGACTGATCAGTGACCGGCCCACCGCCTTGTGCATAAAGTAGCGGATCATCTGCTCTGTCGCCGAAAAATCCGCGATCACGCCGTCGCGCATCGGACGCTTCGCCACGACATTGCCGGGAGTACGTCCCAGCATCTTTTTGGCATCGGCGCCGACGGCCAGAATCTGATCGGTAAACGTGTCGATCGCGACGACGGAGGGTTCGTTCAAAACGACACCTTTGCCGCGCACATACACAAGCACCGACGCCGTTCCCAGATCGATTGCCAGATTTCTTCTAAAGTTTGCCAAGACAGTCTCCGTTACATGTCGACGCGCGTGATATTGGCGCCGATCGACTTCAGCCGATGTTCAAATTCCACATAGCCGCGATCGATATGATACAGATCGCTGAGTATCGTTTTTCCTTCCGCGACAAGGCCCGCAAGTATCAGTGCGGCGCCCGCGCGCAGGTCCGTCGCACGGACTTCGGCCCCGTGCAGCTGACGCACGCCCGTAATCGTGGCTTCCTTGCCTTCGGTACGGATGTCGGCGCCCATGCGGACCAGTTCTTCCGCGTGCATGAACCGGTTTTCAAAGACCGTCTCGACAACTTTCGACGGCGGTCCGGGAATCACGGTCAGCATCGCCATAAACTGCGCCTGCGCGTCGGTCGGAAACCCGGGATACGGCAGCGTTTTAATGCTGGTCGGTCGCAGCTTGTCCGCGCTTCGAACGCGGATTATGTCTTCGTCTTCCTCTACCGTACAGCCCATCTCTTTCAGTTTTGCCGTGATCGGATGCACGTGATCGGGAATGATGTTCTCAATGGTGAGATCTCCGCCGGTCATGGCCGCGCCAATCATGAAAGTTGCGGTTTCGATCCGGTCGGGGATGACGGAGTGGCGGGCGCCCTTGAGTTTCTCGACGCCGCGGATTTTAATATTCGAGGTACCGGCCCCCTTGATGTCCGCCCCCATTTTGTTCAAAAAGCTGCAGACATCGACGATTTCAGGCTCTTTTGCCGCGTTTTCAATGACGGTTTCCCCTTTGGCAAGAGTCGCCGCCATAATGATATTCTGGGTCGCGCCCACCGACGGAAAGTCCAGATACAGCGCGTCGCCACGCAGTCCGTTTTTCGCGGAGGTTTCGACATAAAACTGTTCTTCGTTCTCTTCCACTTCCGCGCCGAGCGCGCGGAATCCCTTCAGATGCAGGTCGATCGGGCGCGCGCCGATGGCGCAGCCGCCGGGCATCGATGTGCGCGACACACCGAGGCGTGTCAAAAGCGGTCCGAGCACCAGAAAAGAAGCCCGCATCTTGCTCATCAGTTCGTACGGGGGTTCTGTTTTGTCTACATTTGCCGAATTGATCCGAAGCGTCGCCTTGTCGACATATTCCACTTCCGAACCCAGTGATCGCAATACTTCTATCATAACCTCCACATCTTTGAGTGAAGGTACATCTTCCAAAATAATTTCTTCGGTGCCCAGCAGGGTGGCCGCCAGAATCGGCAGCGCCGAATTCTTTGCGCCCATCACGCGGATGGAGCCTTCCAAACCGGGACTTTTTTCAATGATCATTCGTTCCATATATTCTTACCTCCGCAAGCCTTTCGTTCATTATACACTATCCGTTTATGCTCCGGAAAATCAATCCTCGTCCTTGTCGTCAAACTCTTCGCGGTTCTCCGTATAGCGCAGCGGCACATGGCCGTGCGTAACCGGAAGCGGCTTGTCATCCATGTGAATATAATCGTCCGTGTTCTCCGAAAGTCCGCGGCTTTGCAGGCGTTCGTTCACCGCTTCTTTCACCAGCGAATAGATCAGAACGAACACAGGCAGACCGACGATCATGCCCACCAGGCCGAAGAAGTGATTGGCCACGATGAGTGTAACAAGAATCCAGAAAGCGGATACACCGAGCTGCTGGCCCTGTACTTTCGGCGAAAGAAAACTGCCTTCGAGCTGCTGGCCGATCAGGATAATCGGGATAAACCAAAGGCCTTTGATCGGATCCTGCAAAAAGATAATCAGTATGACCGGCACCGATCCGATCCAAGGACCGACGATCGGGATGAGGTCTGTGACGAACAGGATAAATGCCAGCAAAAACGCGTAGTGGATCCCCATGACAAGCATAACGACAAAGAAAAAGGTGCTGAGGATAAACGAGATGATCAGCTGTCCTTTGATATACTGCTTCATCAGCGTGTCCATTTTAATCGCCACGCTGTGAATCTTCTCCGCCGTATGAATCGGCAGCAGAGCAAACAGCAGTTTGTTGGTGATGCCGCCGTAATGTTCCTTGCGGATCAAAAAGTAGATTGACAGAATGAATCCGATGAAGAAGTTCACGATATTCATCACGGTCGACAGCAGGAAGTCACCGACCACCGGCAGCGTACGCGACACGATGTTGTTGACCCAGGTCACGAAATTCTGCCATACATCATTCAGATACGAGAGTACTTCCGAATTAAAGCGGTCCGACTGCAGCTGCCTCTGCACCCAGGAGGTGGAGTTTCGCACATAGCCCGGTACGGCGGTTGCCAGTCCCTGCAGGCTCTCCAGCAGACGGGGAATCAGCAGCACGGCAAACAGTCCCACAATCAGAAAAAAGGCGAGATACGACAGCACCAGTGAGATGCTTCGTTTTTTGCCGTCGCCGATCTTGCTGAGCGCATCCAGCCCGAACAGCCGTTTTTCAAAAAAGCTGAGCAGGATGTTTACGAGATACGCGATCGCCAGTCCGATAAATACGGGCGTCAGCATGCGCAGAATGCTTCTCGGATTCAGTGTGTCGATGCTTGCGCCCTCCGTGATGCGAAACAGCAAAATGGCTGCCGCGATCACAAGAAAGGCGTAGACGGCAATCGTCAGATATTTTTTGTTCCATTTTATATTCATTGATGTTCCACCATGTGATCGGTCGACCCCAGCGTCCGCAGGACAAAACGACCGTTTGCGTATGAAAAATGTGTGAGTGCCGTGCCTGTAAGCACACGGGTGGGCGCTCCGAACGCACGACCCTGCAGTTGTTCCAGAAGCATCGCCTGGGTTTTTCCGTGTGTCACAAGCAGTATCGACTCCGCGTCACACTGCACCAGCTCCTCCAAAAAAGACGCGGTGCGCGCCCAGACATCGCGGAGGCTTTCTCCGTTCGGCGGGTGAAATTCCGGGCTGCCCTGCGCAAACAGTTCGTGCCCCACAGGATCCGATGTTGCCAGGGCCGAAAGGTAGACGCCTTCCCAGTCTCCCATGTGGATTTCCCGCAGCCGGGGATCGGTTTCGACCGGAAGCCGGCCCGCGGCGATCAGCTCCGCCGTCTGCCTTGCACGCAAAAGATCCGAGCTGATCACCCGGTCGATCGGCGTATCTTTCATCGCCTCGCCGAGCCGCCGCGCATCTTCTCTTCCCTTTGCCGTCAAAGGAGAATCGCACTGCCCCTGCAGTCTTTTGCAGACATTCCACTCGGTCTGCCCGTGTCGGGTCAGATACAGTTCTTTCATTGGGCTCCCTTGTCGATTTGCGCCAGGGTCTGCCCGATATCCTCCCGAAAGAGAAGATTGGCCATGCCGTCCATCGGAGTTTGCTGCTGATTGATCAGAATCAGTTTGTCTTTTCTGTAATACTGCAACAGGCCCGCGGCCGGATAGACGACCAGGCTGGTGCCCGCCACAATCAGTACCTCGGCTTCGGCAATGCATCGGGCAGCCTCTTCAAAAGCGCCCATCGGCAGCGATTCCCCGTACAGGGTCACGACCGGACGCACCAGACCGCCGCAGGCTTCACATGCAGCCGCCTTTTCAAACCGCATCGCATAGGAAAGATCGTATTCCCTGCCGCATTTTGTGCAGACGTGATCCGAGAGATTTCCATGCAGCTCGATCACTTTTTCAGATCCCGCATTTTGATGCAGATTGTCGATGTTTTGCGTGATTACGGCCTTGAGTTTTCCTTCGCGCTCCCATTTGACGAGCATTTCGTGCAAAATCGTGGGTTGTGCGTCGGGGTAGATCAGATGATTTTTATAAAAATGCGAAAAGGCATCGGGATCCTCATGCAGATACTGCGCGCTCAGCGCGTATTCCGGCGCGATGGTCTGATCTTTGGCGGTATTGTAGAGCCCGTCTTCACTGCGAAAATCCGGCACGCCGCTTTTGGTCGAGGTCCCCGCTCCGCCGAAAAATACGATGTTATCGGTTTCTTTGATCCATTGTGCCGCTGTTGAAATATCGTTCATTGTGTGCCTCCCATTCCGTTCGCAAGAGTCCGTAGATTTCCAGATTGTGATAGCCTGAAGGCAGCTTGTGCCGTTCTCTGAGACTGGCTTCGTGCGTAAAGTGCAGACGCTCGGGGACGGCCCGGCTTTTTGTGTTCTCCTTCGCGCAGTGAATCTCCACCCGGTGCAGACCGTAGTGCAAAAAACCGCAATGAATTAAGTAGCGGACGGCGCGAGTGATATATCCCCTGCCCGTATGTTCTTCGGAAAGCCAGTACCCGATCTCCGCACAGTCCGAGTCCAGAACGCGAATCCCGCAGCAGCCGATCGGCTCTTCGTTCAGATACAAAACGCGTTCAAATCCGCGAGAAATCGGCTTCTCCCGCCAGATCCTCGTAATCTCCAGCTGCTGACTGAAGGTCACTTTGTCGACCCAGTCCATCCACGGCCGCAGATGGTCCGCGTTCAGAAGTATCAGCCGGTAAAGAGGCAGAATCTGATCGTCTTCCGGAAGATCGAGTGTCAGTTCCGCATCAATCCGCATGTGATACGGGCCCGTAAAATCGGAACTCATTGTCTTCTCCCTTCCGGTACAGGCAAAACGCCTCATCCACCTGTTCATCCAGCAGCACACGCAAATAGGCCTGCATAAACTCCGCATGCCCGTCTGCCTGTAAAAATTCATCCCAGTCCATCCAGAACACGGGGCCTTCGTCGGTTTCATCCAGCAGCGTGCCTGTATATTCCTCGGTCCGGTACAGGAAGACAACATCGCGGTCCCCGTCTTCATACACCCACTGCAATACGCCGCAAAATTCAGGATTTGCAATTTCGAGTCCCGTTTCTTCTTTTACTTCACGGATCACCGCATCCTGAAAGGATTCAAACGGCTCCGTTTTACCTCCGGGAAAGGTCAGACCCTCCCAGCCTTCTTTTTTCTTTTTGTCCTGCACAACCACACGATTGCCCTCTCTGATCATGCAGAAATTCATCCATTTCATTGCGTCTCCAAACAATAGCCACAGGCTATGCGTGCGTTGTCATTGTTTTTTCTTTCGCACGTCCACTCATTATTGTACCCGATTCTACGGCACATTGCGACGCCCGGCCTCTGCGGCCGGAAAAAAAGTCACCCTTTTCGGGTGACTTGGAGTGAAGACCGTTCCCGGTCCCTCCATGCGATGGAGGGCCGGGGAATGTCTTTTAATTCTTTTTCAGTTCGATTCGTACCTGCTGATCATTCAGCGGGACTTCTTCGGCTGCCAGTTCGTCCGTGCGAACGAGCTCGGTTGTCAGGGTTTCTTCTTTGATGAAGACCTCGTGGGCCTTCAGTGCCCGGGCAACCTCGTCATCGGCCGCAAAGCTCGTCACAATGGTGTCCTGGACTTCAAACTGCAGGCTCTTTCGCAACTGCTGGACCTTGGAAACAAACTCTCTCGCATAGCCTTCCGCACGCAGTTCGTCGTTCAGCGTCGTATCCAGAAGCACCGACACATTGTTTTCCATGGCGACATTGAAGCCTTCTTTCGCCGTGATCTGTGTCTGGACATATTCCGGAAGAATCGTCATATCCTCGCCATCCAGATTCATCAGCACGGAGCCGTTTTCAGTCAGCGAATCCAAAAATGCCTTTGCGTCGATTTCGTTCAGCGCATTCTGGAATGCGCGGATGCGCTTGCCGAGCACGGAGCCCGCGGCGCGGAAATCGGGTTTCAGCGAATAATCCATATAGGCGGAGAGGTCGGTGGAGAAACGCACGTTCTTCACGTTCAGTTCCTCTTCGATCAGTTCGGCCAGATCATGCAGCTGCTCTTCATATTTTCCGTCGATGACGATTTCCTGCAGCGGCTGGCGCACCTTGATCTTGGCTTCTTCGCGAGAAGCCCTGCCCAAAGTAACAATCAAACGCACGAGTTCCATCTTCTCTTCGAGCGCCTCATCCACGGCGGAAGCATCGGCTTCAGGCAGCATCGACAGATGCACGGATTCCTCATCGGTCAGCCGGCGGTACATCTCTTCCGCGATAAACGGCGTAAACGGCGCGACAAGCTGGGAAATCCCGGTCAGGATTTCACGCGTCGTCTGATAGACGGCACGTTTGTCGTCATCCATCTCGCCCTTCCAGAAGCGGCGGCGGTTTCTGCGGATATACCAGTTCGATAGATCTTCATTGACGAAGTCATTGATGGCGCGCACGACCTTGGTCAGTTCAAAACGGTCCATCTCCTCGTGATACATCGCCAGCAGATTGTGCCAGCGCGACAGAATCCACCGGTCGATCTCCGGACGCTGTGCATACGGGACTTTTTTGTCGAATGCGTCCTCGTCTTCCGTATTGGCATACAGGGAGAAGAAGTTGTACACATTGCGGAACGAGCGGAAGAACTTGGATTCCACTTCCCGCAGGCCGTCCACGTCAAAGCGGGTCGGCACCCAGGGATTCGACACATACAGCGAGTAGAAACGGATAACATCCGCGCCGTATTCGTCGATCAGGGCAAACGGATCGAGTGTGTTGCCCCGGGATTTGCTCATTTTCTTGCCTTCCTTGTCGAGCACCAGGTCGTTGACAAGCACCGATTTATACGGCGACCGGCCGGTCATATAGGTCGAAATCGCCATCAGCGAATAGAACCAGCCGCGGGTCTGGTCGACCCCTTCACAGATAAAGTCGGCCGGGAAGTATTTCTCAAAATCATCCTTGTGTTCAAACGGATAGTGCCGCTGCGCAAACGGCATGGCGCCGGAATCAAACCATACGTCGATGACGTCTTCTTCTCTGGTCATGACGCCGTCACAGTGCGGGCAGCGAATATGCACATCGTCCACATACGGGCGGTGCAGTTCGATCGACTCGTCGATGTCTTCGATCGCGCGCTCGATTAGTTCCTTCTTCGATCCGATCGACTCCGTCTTGTTGCAGTCATTGCAGCGCCACATCGGAAACGGCGTGCCCCAGTAGCGCGAACGGGAGATCGCCCAGTCGTTCAGATTCTCCAGCCAGTTGCCGAAGCGCTTCTCACCCATGTAATCCGGATACCAGTTGACATTGTTGTTGTTTTCGATCAGCTGATCTTTCACCCGCGTGATCTCGATATACCACGAAGGTGCCGCGTAATACAAAAGCGGGGTGTCGCAGCGCCAGCAGTGCGGATAATTGTGTTCCATGCGCTGCTTCGTATAGACTTTGCCCTCGGCTTTCAGCCAGTCGATAATTACCGGATCGGCATCCATGACGAACATGCCTTCCCACGGTGTCGTCGTAAACTTTCCTTCCAGGCTGACCGGCTGCACGAATGCCAGATCGTATTTCTTTCCGTTCTGATAGTCGTCTTCCCCGAAGGCAGGCGCCGTGTGCACAATGCCGGTGCCGTCTTCCGCGGTGACATAATCCGCCAGCGTCACGAAATAGGCATTGCCCTCCACATTCATAAAGTCCATCAGCGGTTCATACCGCATATGTTCCAGGTCGCGGCCGATCATGCGGTCGAGCACTTCGAAATCCTCGCCGAGCACTTTTTCCGCCAGCGCCTCCGCCAGATAATAGACTTCGCCGTCCTGACGCACTTTCACCATCTGCTCGTCCGGATGCACCGTCAGGGCGACATTGGAAGGCAGCGTCCAGGGCGTGGTCGTCCACGCGAGGAAATAAGCGTCTTCGTCTTCTTTTTTGAATTTTGCAATGACGGTCTCCGACTTGATTTCCTTGTAGCCCTGTGCCACTTCGTGGCTCGCAAGACCCGTTCCGCAGCGCGAGCAGTACGGCAGAATCTTGTGCGCCTCATAAATCGCGCCGTCCTTGTTCATTTTGTCGAGAATATGCCATACCGATTCGATATACTCGTCTTCCAGTGTGACATAGGGATTGTCCATATCGATCAGAAAGGCGATTTTGTCCGTCAGATCCCGCCAGGCCTTCTCATAGCGCCAGACGGATTCACGGCATTTTTTGATGAACTCTTCGACGCCGTACGCCTCGATATCCTGCTTGCTGTGCAGGCCGAGTTCTTTTTCGACTTCAATCTCGACGGGCAGTCCGTGCGTATCCCAGCCGGCCTTGCGTTCGACCCGGTAGCCCTTCATCGTTTTGTAGCGGCAGGTGAGATCCTTCAGCGTGCGGGCGATGACGTGGTGTATCCCCGGTCTTCCGTTGGCCGTCGGCGGGCCTTCATAGAAAATGAACGAATCTGCGCCTTCTCTTGTTTCCACCGAACGTTTCAGCAGATCGATGTCATTCCAGTATGCGGAAATCTGCTGTTCTCTTTCGGCGGCCTTTTGTTTTGACAGTTCTTTAAATTGCATGCCTTTCCTCCAATAAAAAAGCCCCTGCTGCTGCAGGGACGAATTCACTTCGCGGTACCACCCGTGTTACAGAAAAAAATCTGTATCTTCTCTTACGTTAACGCACGCGACACGGGATTTCTCCGACTCACAGGTGATTTTCCGCCACAGGATCCCCGGAGTTTTCACCGTCCACTCCGTTCTCTACATGCCCCTGAAGCCTACTCTTCTGCTCAAAGTCTTTCTTTGTATACAGGGTTTACTATACTCGAAAAATGCCGGATATGTCAAGAACAGACGCATATTTTTGCGGTTCTCGGGCAGCTGGGGCGTTTGACGGCTGCCCTCCGGAATAAAAAATCAGTCCCCGCCGCCGGGCGGGAGACTGTTCGGTTATTCTGTCCGGTTCACATTATATGGAGAAGTTTCGGTCCTGTTCTTCCCGCAGTGCGTGGATCAGCATGCGTTCACCGTGTGTTACACAGCCCGCGGTCAGGAGCGTGCCTTTCGGGATGTCCCGTGCCGCCACCGTACCGGGGGTGATCAGTGCGATCGGAAGCAGATTTTCGTCCTGCTGCTTTTTGTGGGTGACGATCGTTCCGAACACATCGTCCGAACCGATGCCCGCCAGCGCCTCTCCCGTTTTGATATCCCGCTTGGCGACGGCGACCGTGTCACAGTACGGACCGGCTTCCGGCGCAATCGACGGCTCTCTGCAGACAATCGCCTGATAGATCGAGGTGGGCGTCTCCAGCGAGGTCAGGTGAAACGGACGGTGAAAAGCGTAGTTCGGCCCTTTGCCCATACTGACATAATCCATCACGGCGCGCACATCGGGCGAATCGGTCGTGGCGATCGCATAGACGCCGGGGGCGATCCCGAAGGAATAGTCGACGATGCCGTAGCCGTTCAAACGTCCGCCGTCCTGCCGGGTGCGGTAGAATTCGGGCATCTCAGCAATCGTCAGGCGTTCGCCGTAGCCGCCGGGCACATCCGGCACGAAACCCAGGGCGTTTCCGGCCGAGGTGAGTTCGATCATGGTGTTGGTGCCGTCGACAAAGCCGACCAGCATCTCCGGCCGCAGTCCCTTGGAAGCGGCCTCTTCCGCGAGATCCGCACGGGTCGCATCGCGGTTCAGGGGATTGTTTTTTCCCTTGCCCACCGCGAGCAGCCGAAAGCCGTTGCCTTCCACCACAGAACACAGTTCGAGAATGGCCGCAGGTTCGTCGCCTGCGGATCCCGTGTAGATGACGCCTTCGCGATTCGCCTTCTCCAACAGAATCGGTCCGACGACGGCGTCTGTTTCCACATTGAGCATAATAATATCCATATGTGCATCGATCGTCTGTACCGCAAGCTCCGCTCCCAGGGAAGGATTCCCCGTGGCATCGACGATGCCTTCCAGCGGAAGGTCCAGCGCCAGGCGGTAGTCTCCGGTGACGACCATTTTTCCGAGCTCGAAAGCGGTGACGGCCTGTTTTCTGTTTTCTGCCATGCGCCAGCTGTCTTTTTCATATCCCGCCCGCATAAGGGCGTCGAGCGCTCGTTCTGGCGTCCGGTTGACGATCACCGCCGGCCGGATGCCCGGAAGGACCCGCAGCTGAGACAGCAGCGCCCCGCCCATTTTGCCGGTGCCGACGACACCGACGACGAGAGGCCTGCCTTCTCTGTAGCGCTGATCCAGGTCTTTTTTCATTTGTCGCAAATTGAATTCCTCCTACAGGGCTTTCGCACACCGAATACCGGATGCAAATGCCCAGTGCAAGTTATACCCGCCGCAATCGCCGTCCACATCGAGGATCTCGCCGATGAAATACAGTCCCGGGACCTTTTCCGATTCCAAGGTTTCCGCCCGGACCTCCTTCGTGTCCACACCGCCGCAGCTGACCTGCGCCTGTTCCAGAGGCCGCGAACCGTCCGGTTCAAACGTCCAGGCGCGCAGGGTGTCGATCACCAGCTGCAGCTGTTTGTGTGACAGGGATTCGATCAGTGTGTCCTCGCGGATGCCGATGTCTTTTAGCAGCACCGGAGGGATCCGGTCGTGGATCAGCAGGGAAAGGACATCCCGGATGCTGCCGCGCCGCTGTTTTAAAAACGCGTAAAAACGGTTTGTATGCATCCAGTCTTCCGTGAGAAGCGATACCGCCAGCCGCACGCCGCGTCCTTTTTTCAGGGCGCAAAGCACATGCCGGCTCTGCTGCAGTACCGGAGGTCCCGAGAGTCCGTAGGCGGTAAACAAAATGTCGCCCCCGTCTTCCCTGATCGTTTGTCCGTCGATTGTGAGGGTGAGTTTGGAGGTCAGTTTTACGCCGTCCAGCGCCTTGTGGCGCCGACCCTTCAGGGTCAGGGCGACGATGCCGGGAAAGATGTCTGTCACCGTGTGCCCGAGCCGTTCGGCCAACGCGTATCCGTTGCCGTCCGAACCGCTCTTTCGCATGCTGGCACCGCCTGCGGCAAGCACAAGCCGTTTCGCCTGCACCGTCCGGTTGTCAAACAGGGTGATGACGAAAAAATCGTCCTTTTTTTGCACATGCTTGCAGTATGCGTCGGTCCGCAGTTCGGCACCCGCATCCAGCGCCCCCTGCACGAGGGCCGCCACGACGGTTTTTGCCTGCAGGGTGTGCGGAAATATCCGACCGTCCTCCTGGGCCGTCAGCGGCATGCCGAGAGAAGAAAAAAATGCGGCCAGCTCCTCTTCCGGAAATTCCCGCAGCGAGGGTTCCGTAAAAGACGGGTCCGCGCCGTGATAATAACGCGGGCCCATCTGCAGATTGGAAACATTGCATCGACCGTTTCCCGTGGCCAGTATTTTCTTGCCGAAGTCTGCATTGCGTTCCAGCACGCAGACGCTCTTTCCCTCCCGGGCAGCGGTAATCGCGCAGGCCAAACCTGCCGCGCCGCCGCCGAGAATGACTGCATCAAACATAGCGCCTCCAAATAAGCTAAACTTCATTATACCTCTGCGACAGGGGTTTGTTCAAGCGTTCCAGCTTCTGAGTCTTTCCATCCACTCATGATTGGTGAAATTATACTGCAGCGGGGTGATGGTGGGCTGGCCGTTGTGCAAAAAATAGCGGTCCGTTCCTTCGGCATAACGGATCTCTTTTCGACCGGTGGCCGTCAGCGTCAGATCCTCGCCGTCTTCTTCCAGTACAAACAGATCGAAGATCGGATCGCCGATCTTTGCGATCTGAAACGCGGGCGGATCTTCCATTTCATACGGAAAGTTCATATTCAAAAGAATTTTGTGTTCGAGAAGGGCCTCGCCGTTTTTCTGGATATAATCGGCGACCAGGCGCGCCGGAGCTTCAAACGACGCTTCATTGTCCCGCACGGCGGCGGACGCGGCAATGGAAGGCAGTCCGTACAGATTCGCCTCCACGGCGGCCGAAACCGTGCCGGAGTACAAAACATCCATGCCGGCATTCAGGCCGAAATTGATCCCCGAGACGACTAGATCAAACGGCTGCTCTTTTCCGAAGGCTTCGATGCCTGCGCGCACGCAGTCCGCCGGGGTGCCGCCGACGCTGTAGGCGCGGCTTTGAATCGATTCGATCTGCTGCTGCCGGATAACCATCGGCGTCAGAATCGTGATCGCATGGCTCTGCGCGCTTCTTTGTGTATGGGGTGCCACCACGGTGACATCGTGTTCCTGTTCCAAGACGGCCGCCAGGGTCAGAATCCCGTCGGCAAAAAGGCCGTCGTCATTCGTAATGAGTATTCGCATAAACGCTCCTTTGTTTCTTTGGTTCATGTTTTTCTTTGTGTACTACTGGTACCCGATTCAAAAAAAGAATGCACGCACAGGATGAAAATCGGACGGAAATCGGGAAAAAGTCGGGTATAGGAATCAGGAATACGTTATACTGAAAGGAATCGAATCTTATCGAAAGGAGACTGTATGGATCAGGACAATAAAACCCGCCGCCGTGTGTATTTATGGATCCTTTTTGCCGTCATTGTATTTTTTCCGCTGTACTGGATGCTGCAGCCTTCCGTAACTTCTCCCTACAGCACCGCCATGCAGGTCACGGAGGGAGAACCCGCCATCGAAAGCCTGCATCCGCTTGCGCCGAACCGCCTGGAGCGTTTCGGCACGGATCCGCTCGGCCGCCACATCACCACCCTCATCGCCAGGAGTCTGCCGCAGGCGATGGCGATGGCCGCTGTTGCAGGGCTGATGCGCGCCGTACTGGGCGCGCTGTTTACAAAGCTCCGGCTGCGTCCGCGTGTGCCGTTTTGGGTGTGGATCCCCGTAGAAATTATACTGTATGGTTTTGTGTTTTCCCTGCCGTTCTTCCGAATCGGACTGCCGCAGGATCACCTGCCGCTTCTTACGGGACTGCTCGGCCTGTTCTTTTTCCCGGCGCAAACCGAAGACACAAGCCTTCGTAAAATCGGCCTGAACGCCATGGACCAGTTTGTCCGCATCCTGCTGCTTCTGACCGTGCTGGGACTTCTGGGACGAAATATCGGAAGCAATCCCTACGCGGCCATCCCGACCTCTTTCGGCCCCGTCAACTTTACCTATCCGTTTCTTACGAATCTGTTCGCAAGCCTATGGGTTACGGGAAGCGCCGCCTGGTGGACCTGGATGATCCCCCTGATCGCCGTGTTTGCGGTGATCCTGGCCGTGATCCTCGTCCGAACGCCCATGCTGCAGACGTATGAACGCCGCGGGGTCTATTTCACGAATCTCACCCAGGATTTTCTCGATTTTCTGAATCCGGTGACGGCCGTGAAAGAAATCATTCATTTCGGACATCATGTCGCAAAAAACAGCTTGCGCATTGCGCTGCTTTTGATCCTTCTCGTGTTTCTTACCTGGGGCGCCCGGGGCACGGACCACGGCGAATATCAGCCGGTCTACGGCTCGTTCGAAGAAACCCGCGAGGAACTGCAGGGGATCACCTCCACCGAAGACCGCATTGCCTACGCGGCAGATCTGGTTGCGAACAGCCAGGTGAATCCGTCGGGGGATGACTATGTGATCCCGATCGGAGACAACACGCTCGTGGCGGGAACCCGACCGGGTGTCAGCCGCGTGCAGCCGCTGATTCTTCTGTTTCATGTCGACACCGACGAAACGACCTTTGCGCTGCAGGTGGCGCTGTTCAAATCCGTTTTGGACAATGCGCAAAACATCTGGCTGCAGCAGTCGCTCGTCTTCGGTTTCACCGACACCGTGGACGCGGACTTCCGCTCGCTGCTGGACATTTCGGGCAACGGATTTTTCGCCAGTCTGGGATCGCTCTACGGTGAACCGGTGCTGATCGACGAAACACTCGTCTATCCCGGGAATTCCTGGGCCGGACAGATCGCCGAGGACTTTCGCACAGGCTTCGACAATCACGGTATCGAACACGAACTGACCTGGCTGCAGCCGCAAAGCCAGCTCGCCCTGAAGCTGTCTGAAAAAGGACTGCTTGGCGTGCAGGTGCGCGGCGGCCACGACGAGGATCCGCAGCAGACACTGAACGCGCTCACCGATGCGATCATGCGCTACGGAACCAGAGAACGCCAGTACCGATAACAAAAAAAGGACGCGGGAGATTCATTCTCCCGCGTCTTTTTATGATGCCGGTACTACAGATACTTCAGAAGTTCTTCGAGACTGTTTTTCCAGTTTCGTTCCATGGAGGCATGGGCCATCTCCCGGTCGTCCGCGCGCAACGCTTCGATCAGATGCCGGTGTTCGGTATAGGTCATCTCGACATCCGACTGCCGGAAAAAGTAGTTCTCGATCCGCCGGATCTTCATCTTCAGTCCTTCCAGAAGCTGTGCCAGCTCCTTGTTGTCGGCCAGTTCGATGATTTTGTGGTGAAAGGCGTTGTCGACATCGGGAAACGCCGTATGGTCGCCCGCCGGCATCGTCTTGAGCTTCTCGTTGATCGACTCGAGCTCATTGATGTCTTTTTCCGTGATTTTGTCAAACGCCAGCGAAAGCGCCAGTTTCTCTAGTGCCCACACGATCGGATAGATATCCTCGGCCTCGGTTTTGTTCATCGGCGCCACCTGGGTCCAGCTGTTCGCCTTCGACACGACCAGACCGTCCAGCTCAAGCCTGAGAAGCGCCTCACGGACCGGCGTGCGGCTGACGCCCAGCTGATCCGAAAGAATCTGAATGTTCAGTTTTTCATCCGGGCGCAGTTCACCCGATACAATAAGTCCGCGGATTCGGTCATAGACTTCATCTTTAAAGAAACGTCTGGGAATCCGCATTTCGCGATTCGTCATGCTTGTCACCCCTCTAATTGTGATTTAGTATATCACATTTTACGTCCAATCAAAAACCCCGGCGCACAGGCCGGGGTTCAGAGTGATGACAAACCTCTATTTTCCTCGAAGAGAAGGAGGGACGGGCCTTTGTCTACAGTCTCAACCCGGCGCACAGGCCTGGTTTTGCTGCAGACTTCGATCCTCCTTAGAGTTTCTTCATGGCCAGGCAGCCGTTGTGACCGCCGAAGCCTAAATTGTTGGACAGTGCATACCGAATCGGACGTTCGATCGGTTCATTCGGCACATAATACAGATCACAGTCCGGATCCGGATCGTGATAATTAATCGTCGCGGGGATCTTCCCGGTTGTAAGCGACAGGAGCGAGGCGATCGCCTCCACCCCGCCGGCCGCGCCGAGCAGATGCCCGGTCATCGACTTGGTCGAACTGATCGCGAGCTCTTTGGCGTGTTCGCCGAAAAGATTTTTGATCGCGAGGGTTTCCAGTCGGTCGTTCAGCGGTGTCGATGTGCCGTGCGCGTTGATGTAGTCGACGGCATCCGTTTCGATACCGGACTCCTCCACCGCCAGCTGCATGGCCATTTTTGCACCGGCGCCGTCCTCTGCGGGCGCCGTCATATGAAAGGCGTCCGAGGTGGAGCCGTAGCCCGTGATTTCTCCGTACACCTGCGCGCCTCTGCGCTCCGCATTTTCAAGGGTCTCCAGCACGAGCACACCGGCACCTTCGCCCATGACAAAACCGTCTCTGTGTTTGTCAAACGGACGCATGGCGCCCTGCGGATCGCCGTTGTTTGTGCTCATGGCTTTCATCGCGGCAAACCCTGCCACGGCAATCGGCGAGATCGGCGCTTCCACCCCGCCCGTGACCGCCATGTCGAGATATCCGTGCCGGATCATGCGATAGGCCTCGCCGATCGCGTGGGTCGCCGAACTGCACGCCGTGGAAAGCGACATGGAAGAACCCTTCAGACCGAGTTCAATCGACACCATGCCGGATACCATATTGGGGATCAGCATCGGAATCACGAACGGACTCATGCGCGACGGCCCCCGGTTGATCAGGACATGCGCACCGTCTTCAAATGTTTCGATTCCGCCGATGCCGGTTCCCAAGATGGTGCCCGCACGATAGGGATCATAATGATCCGTCCGCAGCCCCGCATCCTCCATCGCCATTTTCGCCGCCGCCACGCCGTACTGCGAAAACCGGTCCATTCGTTTGGCCGCTTTTTTCTCCATGAATTCCTCCGGCACAAAGTCGGTGATCTCTCCGGCGATCTTCGTCGTATAGCCTTCGGTGTCAAATCGGGTAATGGTGCGGATGCCCGAGGTTCCCGAAAGCAGGGCATCAAAAAAAGCGCGCGGACCGTGACCGACCGGGGTCAGACACCCCAGGCCGGTGACGACGACGCGATGCTCTTTACTCGACTTTGCCATCGATATACTGCGCAATTTCTCCGATGTTGTTGAAGGTTTGCGCTTCCTCGTCAGGAATTTCGATTCCGAACTCGTCTTCCAGTGCCATAATGATCTCGACCGCATCCAAAGAATCCGCGCCCAGATCATCCTGCATGGATGTTTCCGCCGTGATTTCCGATGCGTCTTTGCCCAGCTGTTCCGCTACGATGGTGATTACTTTTTCCAGTGTCATATTGATTTCCTCCCTGATTTATCCCATGCCGCCGTCGACATGAATGGTCTGGCCCGTAATATAGTCGGCATCCGACGAGGCCAAAAAGACGCATACCCGCGCCACATCTTCCGGCTTTCCGAAACTGCCCAGCGGAATACCCGCCAGCATGTTCTCCCGAATCTCTTCGGGCAGTTTGTCGGTCATCTCGGTTTCTATAAAACCGGGTGCCACCGCATTGACGCGGATGCCCCGACTGCCCAACTCCCTGGCAACGGTTTTGGTCAGTCCGATCATCCCCGCTTTGGATGCGGCATAGTTTGCCTGTCCGGCGTTTCCCGTCACCCCCACGATGGAGCTGATGTTGATGATTCTGCCGGCTCTGTTTTTCATCATGCCCCGCGCGCACGCTTTCGTCAAGAGAAACGCGCTTTTCAGATTGACATCGAGCACGCTCGAAAAATCCTCCGCCGACATGCGGATCAGCAGATTGTCTTTGGTGATGCCCGCATTGTTGACGAGAATATCGATCGCTCCAAAATTGCGCTCCACTTCTTTGACCGCCTGCTGCGCCTGTACTTCATCGGAGCCGTCCGCCCGTATGGCAAGCCCCTGCACGGCTTCATCCAGAAGCAGACGCTCGGTAATGCTGGCGCCTTCTTCATCCTTCGTATAGGTGAAGGCGACATTGGCGCCCTCTTTTGCAAAAGCCAGCGCGATGGCGCGGCCGATGCCCCTGGACGCGCCGGTAACCAGCGCGTTTTTTCCCTGAAGCCTCATGATCGGGCCCCCTTCTCTTCGTTGATAAACCGCTCAAAATCCTCCGCGGTCTGCAGATTGACCAGCCGGGGCGCAAGCCCCGCCTCTTTCGCGATGCGCTTGACAAAGCCCGTCAGTGCTTTTCCGGGTCCGATCTCGACAAACTGCGTCACGCCTTCTTTCAGCATCGCTTCGATGCTCTGCTGAAAATAAATGCTGCCCGTAACCTGTCTACCCAACAGATCCGCGATGGCGCCGGCCGGGGGGATCGGTTTCGCATCTACATTTGCATATACCCGCAGTGCAGGCGTTGAAAACGAAATCTCTGCCAGCCGGGCTTCCAGTTTCTCTTTGGCCGGAGCCAGCATCGGCGAATGAAACGGCGCGCTTACATCGAGCGGCATGCAGCGCCTCGCCCCGAGTTCCTTTGCCTTTTTCGCGGCCGCCGAAAGACCGGCCGCCTCCCCGGTCAAAACAATCTGACCGGGCGCGTTGTAATTGGCGATATAGGTCTTCCCGAAATCTCGTCCGTGGGCTACGGCTTCTTCCACCCCCGCCTCATCGAGTCCGAGGATTGCGGTCATGCCGCCCACGCCCTGCGGCACCGCCTCCTGCATAAAGCGGGCGCGGTCTTCCACCAGAAGAAGCGCCTCTTCATAGGAAAGGGCACCGGCTGCCACGAGCGCCGCGTATTCGCCGAGACTCAGCCCGGCCGCGTGCGTGGCACAGACCCCCGCCTCCTGCAAAAGGCGGGTAATCGCTACACATACGCTCAGCATCGCTGACTGTGTGTTCTCCGTCTGTGAAAGCACCTCTGCCGGACCGTGAAAAATGATCTGTGTCAACGGGCGCGCAAGAACCCTGTCCGCCGTGTCGAATGCCGATCTCGCCACGGAAAAGCGCTCGTAAAAGTCCTTTCCCATGCCGACATACTGTGCCCCCTGCCCCGGATACAAAAACGCGGTCGTCATGCCCGTTCTCCGAAATGCTCCCGTACCCGGTCAGACACCGTCACGGCACCCGAGACCATCTCATCGAGGATTTGCCGTACGGGCAGGACTTCCTTTACAAGGCCCGCAACCTGTCCGGCCATGACACTTCCGTTTTTCACATCGCCGTCCACCACGGCGGCACGCAGCCGCCCGGCGCCCAGCACTTCCAGTTCTTCGGGTGTTGCGCCCTGCTGTTCCATTTCGATGAAATGCAGCTGGAAGTCATTTTTCAGCGCCCGCACCGGATGCCCGGTCGAACGTCCGGAGACGATGGCGTCACGGTCTTTTGCCTTCAGCACCATCCTGATATAGTCCGGATGCAGCCGTACTTCTTCGGTGGCAAGCAGACGCGTTCCGATCTGCACCCCGTCCGCGCCCAGCGCCAGCGCCGCCAGAAATCCTCTGGAATCCGCGATGCCGCCCGCGCCGATGACAGGGATCCGTACTGCGTCCACCACCTGCGGGAGTGCCGCCATGGTGGTCAGTTCGCCGATGTGTCCGCCCGCTTCCGTACCTTCAAAAACCACGGCGTCCGCATCATAGCGTTCCATCCGGACGGCCAGCGCCACGGAAGGGATCACCGGGATCACTTTGCAGCCCGCCGATTTCAGTCCTTCGATATGGGGCGCGGGATTGCCTGCCCCCGTGGTGACAACGGGCACGCGTTCGTCGATGGCCAGCTGCACCAGATCTTTTGCAAACGGAGACATCAGCATAATGTTCAGTCCGAACGGCCGGTCCGTTTCTTTTCGCACGGCATGAATCTCCTGTTCGATGACCTCCGCCGGAGCCGATCCCCCGGCAATCACGCCGAGACCGCCGGCATTGGAAACGGCAATCGCCAGCGGATGCGAGGCCACCCAGGCCATGCCGCCCTGCAATATGGGATATTTGATCCCGAGCAATTCTGTGATTCGTGTTTTCACTAGCGCTCCTTCCTGTTCCACCGGACGGCGACCGAACCCCAGGTCATGCCGGCGCCGAACGATGTCATTACCAGCAGATCGCCGTGCGCCAGACGCCCCTCCTTTACGGATTCGGACAGCGCAATCGGGACCGACGCGGCGCTTGTATTGCCGTAGCGGTCCAGATTGATGACAACCTTCTCCGGTGCCAGTCCCAGTTTTTTGTTCACCGCATCCACGATGCGGCGGTTCGCCTGATGCGGAATCAACAGATCGATCGCAGAAGGCTTCTCTCCGATCTCGTCGAGCACCGTCAGAATCGCATTTTCCATATGACGCACAGCCACCTTGAACACTTCGCTGCCGTTCATATACAGTTTGTCGCGCTTGTCCCGAATCGATGCTTCCGTGATCGGCTCTTTCGTGCCGCCCGCCGGCAGACACAAAAATTCGCCCATCGAACCGTCGGCGCCCAGATACGAAGACAACACGCCTTCGCCCCGGTCGCACGGTCCCATGACGGCCGCGCCCGCACCGTCGCCGAACAGTACACAGGTGGAGCGGTCGTCCCAGTTTGTGATGGCCGAAAGTTTTTCCGTACCGATGACGAGTACATTTTTGTACATGCCCGAAGCGATAAACTGCGCCGCCGTTACGACGCCGTAAACAAAGCCCGTGCAGCCGGCCGACAGATCGAAGGCCGCGGCTTTTGTTGCGCCGAGCCGGTCCTGCAAAAGGCAGGACACCGAAGGAAACGAATAGTCCGGCGTCACCGTACACACGATGATGAGATCGAGGTCGGATGCATTCATGTCCGCATCGGCCAGCGCCTGTACACAGGCTTCATAGCTCATGTCCGATGTCGTCATGGATTCATCCGCAATTCTTCTTTCATGAATGCCGGTTCGCGTGACAATCCATTCGTCACTGGTTTCGACCATGTCCTCCAGATCTGCGTTGGTCAAAACGCGGGAGGGCACATAATGTCCCACCCCGAGAATGCCGGCGGGAACTGTATGATCTTTCAATTGATTTTCGATTCTTTTCACCTCCTGTTCACAGGGTTCCCATGAGGAACCGAGGAAACTGGATCTATTATATGGTATGATCTTGGGAATGGCAAATCACCGAAAGGAGAACAAAATGGAATACGATCACAAGGATATTTTAACCATACTGCCGCATAAACAGCCCTTTCTCTTCGTGGACCGCGCCCGGGTCGACGAAGAGACGGGGATCGTCACCGGCAGAAAATGTGTCGCCGCAAGCGAGCCCTTTTTTCAGGGACATTTCCCCGGGCACCCGGTCATGCCGGGCGTACTTTTAATGGAAACACTCGCGCAGCTGGGTGCCGTCGGCATACTCACGCGGGAGGAATTCCGCGGCGCCATCCCGATGTTTGCGGGAATTAACAAATGCCGCTTTAAAAAACCGGTAGTCCCGGGCGATGTGCTGGAGATGGAAGTGGAGATCACAAAAATGCGCCGGACCATCGGCACCGGGCACGGCATCGCGCGCGTGGATGGCGAAATTGTCTGCGAGGGCGAGTTTCTTTTTCACATCGCCATGCCGACAGAATAGCGCAAGAGAACTGTAAGAAGTTTGTAACTTCTTTTTTATGTGATTTTGATATACTTACAATGTAACCGAAAGGTATACGTGTTTATGGATCATCCTCCTTGTCCAAATCCATGACCATAAACGAAAAGAGCCGACCCCACATCGGCTCTTTTTCTTTTTGGTTTTTTAACGTTCTTCAAAAAATTCCTTGCCGCAGATCCGGTGTTCCACGGGTTTCAAAAGGTCGGTCTGCGCGGGATCCTTGCTCTGCAGATACCGAAGGAAAATCTCGCCGCCGGCATCCATGCCCTGGCAGCCGGCCAGCAGCACGACATCACCCGGGCGGGCCTGCTCGGCCGCCGCCTCGATCGCCTGTTCAAGCGACGGATACAGCGTATAGTCGATCCCTTCTCTGTCCATATACTCGCGAAACAGCAGCTCCTCTTCCGGACTGACTTCATCATGCGATGTGGTCGCATCCCGGCTGAGGGTTGCGATCATCGACTCGCCCCGGAGTTCTCTGAAACGGGGCAGGAAGGTCTCTAGGTTTTCGCGGTTCACGGTCACGCCGCGGTTTCCCCGGATGGCATACACCGGAAGCAGCCGCGCATAGTCCATGTGCGCGAGCGTCTCCAGAGAGACATTGATGTTTCCGACATTGGCAAAGTGGTCGTCGATGATTTTGTAGTCCCGGTCATACAGCATTTCAAATCTGCGTTCGACGCCGCCGTAGCCCCGCACGGCTTTTTCAATCACCTCGGGAGTCACACCGTGCAAAAGCGCCAGTGTCACGGCAGAAAGCGTGTTCAGGACCATGTGGTAGCCCGCCACACCCACTTTCACATGGAGATTTCTCGCGCCGGTGCGCTCCTTAAAGCGGTCGGAGAGCACGACGTCAAACGCGGGAAAACCCGTGCTCAGATCGAGGTTTTCGCAGCGCACATCGGCATCGGCATGATGGGCAAAGGTGTAGGCGTCGGGCCGGTGGGAACGGAGGGAGATCGCGTGCTCGTCGTCCGCGTTCAGGACGATTTCCGTGTCGGGATCCGCATGTGTGATCAGCGTCTGTTTGATCGCCCAGTAGTTTTCAAAACTGCCGTGCTGATCAATATGCTCTCTGGTGATATTGTTCATCGCAAGCTGACGGAAACGAATGCCGTGGACCCGGCTCATTTCGATCCCCTGCGAGGAGACTTCCATCACGACGCTCTGCACATCGGCATCGGCCATATCGCGAAACAGCCCCTGCAGTTCCAGGCTCTCCGGCGTGGTCAGTTTGGAGGGAATCGACACCTCGTTGAATTCGTAGTTTACCGTGCCCAGCACGCCGGTGTTTTCTCCGTTGGTCCGGAGAATTTCCGCGAGGAGCTTGGCGGTGGTGGTTTTTCCGTTGGAAGCCGTAATCCCGATGACTTCCAGTTCACGGGACGGGTCTGCGTTTAGATTGACGGCAATGCGGGCGAGCGCACGCCGGTTGTTGTCTGTCAGGATCTGGGGAATCGGCAAATCCTCCTGCCATTTTGTGACAAGAACCGCCGCGGCTCCCCGTTCGACGGCGTCTTTGATAAATTTGTGGCCGTCCGTCGTATAGCCTTCAATGGCGACAAACAGATCGCCTTTTTCTATTTTTTTCGAATTGTACTGCACGCGGGAAATCTCGAGATCTCCCTCCGCATCTGTACGGCGTATGTCTATATTTTTTAACAGCGATGCAAGCTTCATAAGATCCCTCCTATCATCCGCATCATTGTACCATACCCGTTGCAAAACGGGTATTTGTATCGGAAGGAGAGGATGCGGATGCGAATTGAAAAAGTGGCCTTCGGCAGTGCGCGGTATCAGGAAATGGTAGAAAAACGGGAGGCCTGGCTCAGGGCCCCGCTCGGCCTTGGCGCGCGCCCGCAAGATACGGCCCGCGACGAAGAGGAAATCCATATTGCGGCCATCGACAAGGACCGGGTGATCGGCGTGCTGCTGCTTCGTCCACTGGATACAGCGCGTGTGAAAATGCGCCAGGTCGCTGTCGCGCCGGCGTCTTCCGGCCGGGGGATCGGAACGCGGCTCGTGGAGTTTTCCGAACGGCTCGCCCGGGATGCAGGCTTTCAGATCATCGAACTGCACGCCCGGCAGACCGCCGTTCCCTTCTATGAGAAACTGGCGTACACCGTCGTCTCCGAACCGTTTGAAGAAATCGGCATACCCCATGTAAAGATGGAAAAGAAACTCGAAGGCTAAGCGGACAGCAGAAAATTCTATCCACAAAAAACCGGCACACGTTCTTCGTGTGCCGGTTTGGTATTTCTCTATCTTTTTCCGAACAGTCCGCCGAGCAGATCATCCAGCAGTCCGCCGTCGTTGTCATTGTTCGGGCGTGCCTGTCCGCCCGTCAGCAGATCTTTGGCAATGTCGAAAATGGATCCGCCGGTGCGGTCTTCCACCTGCCGCTGTGTCTGCTGCGTAAAGTCGCGCAGATCTTCCGGGTGTCTCGGATTCGTTCTGAGGTCCGGCATTTCGATGCGGGGGCCGCCCGGCACCTGAGTTTGTCCGGCGTTCGGGTCGATCGGACGGGGCTGCTGACCCGGCTGCTGCTGCCGTCGCTGCTGTTCGACCTGTTCCGTACGCTGCCGGTTCGACCATTTGCTGGCCATATGCGCAAGCACCAGGGGAGCGATTACGCTGAGAATTCGCTTGACCGTATCCGGCTGAATGCCCGTGCGTTCCGCCACGCCGTTTTCGACCTGACGACCGTTGCCGGTAAAGATATGATCGACCATGCGCTCGCCTTCCCCGCCGCCTCCGATAAAGCGATCCAAAAAGCCGACCGGCTCATATGGATTGTCGTTCGCGTGATCTTCCAGCACGCGGCTCAAGTTCTCCGCGCCCTGGTCGTCCTGTGCATTCTGATTCATCGCGGCAAGCAGCGTCGGCACGCCGAGAGCCGCCACTCTACGGATTTCCTCTTCCGAAACATTTGCCTTTGCGGCAATTTCTTTCATCATATTGGGATCTTGTATCTGATCAAAAAACTCTTGCATCTTCATTCTCCTTTCGGACATTTATATAATCCATATGTACCCAATGCGCCACCGCCCAGCAGACTCTTCATGTCCAGTCCGCCGCTATCGCTCGAAGACTGACTTGACGCACCGCCACC
>ERZ1032871.8-NODE-8-length-37435-cov-8.238523_pt1 | contig 37435 bp, 32 predicted proteins | sample MGYA00519026_ERZ1032871 | MGnify/ENA primary metagenome ERZ1032871 (study PRJEB33719, sample SAMN04262510) | wastewater metagenome | biome: rural village; feature: composting latrine chamber; material: composting feces with ash | place: El Salvador | collected...
ATGAATAATATCGGCAGCAAAATTAAATCACGACGTAAACTCATGGCACTGTCACAAACGCAACTTGCAGCTCGAGCGAACGTTTCACAAACGATGATCAGTCGACTGGAAAATCACGATAACTCTACCGACGAGCGGCTGGAAGATGACGCCGAAGAAATTGTCGATCGTCATAATCGTTCCGATCATGGCATTGGTCATGAGAAAGCGTTCCGACAGGATCAGCGGCACCTGGGAATTGTAGATGCTCCAGGCGAGGCTGGACGCCAAAAATCCGAAACCGATCAGAAAGGTCTGCGGATAGTTGAGTTTCAGCTTTTTTGTGTTTTCCAACTCTTATCCCTCCAGTCCGAGTTCTTTTAACACGGGGCGGCAGGCGGCGGGATCCTTCCGAAAGGATTCGCGCAGGCGCACGGCATGCGCCGGTACATTGGTGATGACGGCGTCCGCCCCGAGCGCTTTCGCATAGTTCCACGGTGCATAGAGAATCCCCGCATACAAAAGCCCGACCGAAGCTTCGGGAACGATCGTCTTCATCTTGCGCATCGAAGGATGATGAAACGAACTGTAGATGATCCGGTCGGCCGGAATCCCGGCCGCTCGCACAAGCTCCGCCGCCTGTTCCTCCAGACCCGGATACAGATGCACGCTGTTTTTCAATTCGATATTCAGGCGCAGCTTACGTTCTTTGCAAAAGGCCAGCACATCTGAAAAGAGCGGGATGTCATGCGCGCCCGCCACGCGAAGCGCATGCAGTTTTTTTCGCGTGAGATCTTTCAGCTGCCGGGGATCCCCCGTCAGACGCTCCAGTTGCTCGTCATGAAAGACGACGAGTTCGCCGTCTTTGGTTCGCTGGACATCGATCTCCAGACCGTCGGCGCCGTCCGCACAGGCTTTTTCAAACGCCGCCATCGTATTTTCGGGTACGTCCCGGGATGCGCCCCGGTGCGCCCAGATTTCGGTTTTCATAATCTCTCCTTGTCGGTTGAAAGAAAGTGATATACAAAATCTATACCCGTTTCCCACAGCCGTTCAGGCGGACGGATGTAAAGTTTGTGAAAAGCCCGAAGATCCTTCGGTGTGATAAAATGACGGTATGATAAAAATCAACTACCAGCAGCGACTGGATCAGACGATTTCTGCGCTTACAAAAAAAGGAGATGTGCCGACGCTTCTGCTGCACAGCTGCTGCGGGCCCTGCAGCACCTATGTGCTGGAGTATCTGTCTGCGTATTTTCGGATCCATGTGCTGTATTACAATCCCAATATCTATCCGGAAGAGGAGTACTACTTTCGTGAACAGGAGCAGAAGAAACTGATCGACACGCTGCAGACCGTACACCCGGTGACGTTTCTTGCGGCAAAATATCAGCCGGAAGCGTATTATGAAGCCGTAAAGGGACATGAAGAAGATCCGGAAGGCGGGGAGCGCTGCGCCCTCTGTTTTGCGCTGCGCCTTAGAGAAGCGGCTCAGGCTGCCAAAGAGCACGGATTCGATTATTTCACCACGACCCTTTCCATCAGCCCGCACAAGGACGCGCAGCTGCTGAACCAAATCGGAGAACGCATCGGAGAAGAGGAAGGCGTGGCGTATTTGTACGCCGACTTCAAGAAGAAGGGCGGTTTTCTGCGCTCTGTGGAACTTACGAAAGAATACGGCATGTACCGGCAGGACTACTGCGGCTGTGTATTCTCAAGGAGAGATTCGCAAACAAACGATTCATAAAAAGCAAGCAGAGCGACCGGCTCTGCTTTTTTTGTGGACGGGTTTTGCAACATTTGTATTTGACATTTGGATTTTTGTCCGCTATACTTGGATTCAATAATGATAATCATTATCAATAAGAACATGCAAAGGAGAATACTACATATGAACCGTTGGATGAAGTGGATGCTTTCGCTGGTTGTGGCGGGTTTCATGGCGGGAACCGCCGCCTGCAGCACAGAAGCCGGTGCGCCGGAGGGAACAGACACAGGAACAAAATCAGAAACAATCGAGATTACGGATGCCCACGGCACCGTATCCGTTCCGGTCCGCCCGGAAACGGTTGTCGCTCTGGACAATCGAACGTTTGACACGCTGGCGGACTGGGATATTGCGCTGGCTGCCGCGCCGAAAGATGTCATGCACGCGGATTCCCCCTACATAGCCGATGACAGTGTGCTGAACGTCGGCAATCACAGAGAGCCGAATCTCGAGATCATTGCGCAGACGGATCCGGATCTGGTCATTGTCGGACAGCGTTTTGCTTCGTTTTATGATGACATTCGGGCGCTGGTTCCCAATGCGGCCGTGATCGATCTGAATATCGATGTATCGGAGGAGGCCGGTACGCCCGGAGAAAACCTGGCGAACGGAATGAAAGAGTCGACGCGAACGCTCGGCGCCATTTTTGAAATGCAGGATGAGGCGGAAGCGCTGGTCGCTGAATTCGAGCGTGCGCTGGAAGACGCCAAATCCGCTTACAACGGAACGGACACCGTGATGGCCGTCGTGGTTTCCGGCGGCGATATCGGATTTGCGGCACCCGGGCACGGACGCGTCTGGGGTCCGCTGTATGAACTGTTAGACTGGACTCCGGCGCTGGAGATCGACCAGACTTCATCCGACCATATGGGCGACGATGTTTCGGTGGAGGCGATTGCACAGAGCAATCCCGACTGGCTGCTCGTGCTGGACCGGGATGCAGCGACGGCGTCCGATGTCGGCGCGGTTCCCGCCCAAGATGTGATCAGCGGCGCGCCCGCCCTGCAAAACACAAATGCCGTTCGTACGCAGCAGGTGGTATACGCGCCGAACCGCACCTATACGACGGAGTCGATTCAGACGATGATCGAACTGTTTGAAACACTGCGTACCGCGTTTTCGCAGTAAGCCGGGTGTTTCATGGATACGTATCTGACAAAAAAGCCGGACCGGCCGGCGGTTCGCTCCGTGAAGCTGAAAAGAAACCGGATCGGCTCCCTGACCGCGGCACTCCTTGTTGTGCTGGCGCTCGGGGCGCTGTCCCTTTTCACGGGGGTCTATGATCTTCGAAACGCACAGGACGGCACCGCGATGTTCTTTATCACGCGCGTGCCCAGAACGGCGGCACTGATGCTGACGGGCGCGTCGATGGCGATGTCCGGACTCGTGATGCAGCTGCTCACGCAGAACCGGCTCGTGGAGCCCACGACCACCGGCACGATCGAATGGGCGGGCCTCGGACTGATGTTTGTCTATGCGCTGGTGCCCGGGCCCACACTGGTACAGCGTATGCTCGGCGCGATTCTGTTTTCATTTTTCGGCACCATGATCTTCTTTTTCTTTTTGCAAAAAATCAAGCTGCGGTCCTCTCTGATCGTTCCGATTATCGGGATGATGCTGGGAGCCGTGATTTCCGCCGTGTCCACCTTTTTGGGGCTGGCGCTGAATCTCTCGCAGAATATCGAATCCTGGTTTGTCGGATCGTTTGCGCAGATTCAGGTCGGGCGCTATGAGTTTCTCTGGCTGATCCTTCTAATCACGGCCGCTGTTTTCTTCTTTGCCGACCGGCTGACACTCGCGGGACTCGGGGAAGACATCAGCACGAGTCTCGGGCTGAACTATCGCCGCATCGTCCTGATCGGAACGGCGCTGATTGCGCTGGCGGTGGGAATTGTGGCCGCGGTGATCGGAAATGTGCCGTTTCTCGGACTGATTGTTCCCAATATCGTTTCGCGATTTCGCGGAGATGATCTGCGCAGCAATCTTCCCTGGATCTGTCTGATCGGCGCGGGTACGCTCACGCTTTGCGATCTGATGGCCCGTACGGTGATCCGTCCGTTTGAAGTTCCGGTATCCCTGATTCTCGGTACGGCGGGTGCTGCGGTCTTTATCCTGCTGATTCTGCGGAGGCCCGGAAAATGATGATGCAAAAAACATACGCCGCCACAGGCACCTTGGCCGCCGAACGAACCACAGGGGCGTTTCGTACAAGACAGGATGCCCGCAGATACCGGCTGCTGCTTTTTCTGCTGATCGGCGCAGGCGTTCTTTGTGCCATGGGGCTGCTTCTGTACAACAATCCGGTGCCCGTGACTTCGGATTCGTTTGTGCCGGTGGTGCGCCGCCGGATTGTGGCGCTGGCTGCGATGCTTATTGCCGCCGTCTGTCAGAGTCTTTCCACCGTCGCATTTCAGTCGGTCACGGGCAACAGGATCATTACGCCGTCCCTGCTGGGATTTGAAGCCCTGTATTCCACTCTCCACACAAGCATTCTCTTTTTCTTCGGAACGGGTGCGCTGCTGCGGTTTCAAAACACCGGCGCGTTTCTACTGCAGATCGTTTTGATGGTCGGTCTCTGTCTGCTTTTATACGGCTGGCTGCTGGCGGGCAAAACGGGTGATCTGCAGCGCATGCTGCTGGTAGGGATTATCATCGGTACGGGACTGCGTTCGCTCTCGTCTTTTATGCGAAGACTGTTGGCTCCATCGGAATTTGACATCCTGCAGGCGCGACTTTTCGGATCGGTCAATCATGCGGATCCCGCGTACTTTCCCGTGGCGGTTCCGCTGGTTGTCCTCGGGGTGGTGCTGCTGTTTGTCATGGCGAAACGGCTGAATGTTCTGTCACTGGGCAAAGGGATCGCCACAACCCTCGGCGCAAAACACAAACAGGGCGTCCTTCGGACGCTGGTGCTGATCTCCGTACTGATGTCCGTGTCTACGGCACTTGTCGGACCGATGACGTTTTACGGTTTTCTTGTGGCCACGCTCTGTTATCAGGCGACGCCGACCTATGATCACCGCTATCTATTTCCGATGGCTGTGGCGATCGGCTTTGTCATCCTGACAGCTTCCTACTTTTTTATGTACCATGTGTTCAATGCCCAGGGAGTGGTATCCGTATTGATCGAACTGTTCGGCGGTCTGACTTTCCTGGTGGTGATTCTCAGAAAGGGGACCTTATGATTCAAATTGCAAATGCAAGAAAAGCGTATTCGAAGGAAGTGGAAATCGGCCCGCTGGATATTCGTGTCCCGAAAGCGGGCCTGACCTCCCTGATCGGGCCCAACGGCGCCGGAAAATCGACGACACTGCATATGATCGGCCGGCTCCTCCCGATAGATGCGGGCTCTATTACGGTCGCCGACCTGGATGTCTCCGAAGCCGATTCCGAAGACCTGGCAAAGATACTCACGATTCTGCGCCAGGAAAATCATTTTATTACCCGTCTGACCGTACGGCAGCTTGTCGGATTCGGACGCTTTCCGTATTCGAAGGGACGACTGACAAAAGAGGATGAAGCCATTGTCTCAAAATACATCGACTTTTTGCATCTGACCGAACTGGAACACCGGTACCTGGAAGAATTGTCGGGCGGGCAGCGCCAGAGAGCCTATGTCGCCATGGTGCTGGCCCAGGAAACGGAATATGTTCTTTTGGACGAGCCGCTGAACAATCTCGATGTGGCGCGTTCGGTCCATATGATGGAACATCTGCGCCAGGTCGCCCGGGAATTTGGCAGAACCATCATCACCGTGATGCATGACATCAACTTTGCCGCCAAGTATTCCGACCGTATCTGTGCCATGAAAAACGGACGTATTGCCGCCTTTGGCCCGGTTGCGGAAATTATGAAGGGCGAGCTGCTGTCAGATATCTTTGAAACCGACATCCAGATTATTCCGGGACCGCACGGTCCCCTGGCCATCTACTGATATCGACACCTTAAGAAAAGACCCGCGCACGTTTGTGACGCGGGTCTTTTCTTATAGAAAACAAATTGTGATCGTTTGAGCGAAATCGGGTATACATGCGAAAGAACCACAGAACAGGAGGAGACATGGATTACAACATACTGATTGGCGGTGCCGCCGGCCAGGGCATCGACACCGTAGCGCAGGTGCTGAACAAAGTCCTGCAGAAAAACGGACTGCACGTATATACCACGGCCGATTATCTATCGCGCGTGCGCGGCGGCCACAATTTTTTTCAGGTACGGGTGGCGGATCATCCGATTACGAGTCACCGGCGGGAGCTGGATCTCGTGTTCGCGCTGAACGAAGAAACCCTCGAAACGCATCTGCCCCGGCTGAAAGAAGGCGGGATCAGTTTTTCGGACGACGCGGTGCAGGGGTATCCCGACACGAAGAAATTTGATCTGACAAAGAAAGCGGAATCGATCGGCAACGAAAAGGTCGTGACCTCGATCGGGCTTGCGGTGATTCTAAGGCATCTCGGGCTGCAGCTGGACTCCGCGGAAGAAGTGCTGACCGAGACGCTGAAGGAAGGCCTGGTGGATATGAATATCGAGGCGCTTCGCTACGGGTATGAGCTGCTGGATGCGGATCAGAGCTATGATGCGGTCGAATCCGAACGGATTCTGATCGACGGCAATGCAGCCATCGGGTTCGGCGCGGTGGCCGCGGGCTGCCGTTTCTACTGCGGCTATCCCATGACGCCCTCGTCCGGCATCCTCGGCTTTATGGATGCGGTGTCGGAAGAGCTGGGCGTGGTGGTGGACCAGGTGGAAGATGAAGTTGCGGCGCTCAATATGGCCATCGGCGCGTCACACGCCGGGGTTCGCGCCATGACGGCGACCTCGGGCGGCGGTTTTGCCCTGATGCAGGAGGCCATGAGTCTGGCCGGGCAGAGCGAAACCCCGGTGGTCGTGGTCAACGCGCAGCGACCGGGACCGGCGACGGGTCTTCCGACCTATACCGAACAGGCGGATCTGCGTTTTGTGATTCACGCGGGCCACGGGGAATTCCCCCGAAAAGTCATCGCCCTTCGCACGGCGGACGACGCGTTTCATCAGACGGCGCGCGCGTTCGATCAGGCGGAAAAGTATCAGATTCCCGTGGTGCTTATGACCGACCAGTATCTCGCCGACGCCAATGTCACAACCGACCCCTTTGATCTGGAGGCGATGTCGATTCGGAGGCATCTGGCGGATCCTTCTGCGTATGAACCGGGAAGCTACAGGCGTTATGCGTTTACAGAAGACGGCGTGAGTCCGCGTCTGGTTCCCGGCCGCGCCAAAGATCAGCTCGTCATCGCCGGGTCCGACGAACACGACGAACAGGGAAGGATCGATGAAAGCGCCGACAACCGCAGAAAAATGGTCGAAAAACGACATAAGAAACGCGAGGGGATCACGCGGGATCTGGAAGAGCCCTGGGAATTCGGCACAGACGATTTTGATACGCTGGTGGTCTGCTGGGGATCCACCTACGGCATCGTCCGGGAAGCCGTGGAGCGCATGAATGAAGAAGGATACCGCATCCGGGGACTTGCGTTCGGGGATGTGTATCCCGTGCCGCTGGAGAAATTTACCCGGTATCAGAAACAGGCAAAGCACTATATTGCGGTCGAACAGAATCACGACGCGCAGTTTGAAGCGCTCCTTCGCCAGGAGGCGCTCGTGCGCGCCGATCATACGATTACCAAATATGACGGACGGGCGTTTTATCCCGAAGAGATTATGGAACAGCTGAAGGAGGTGCTGTAAATGACGCTCACCCACCGTATTACAGAAGAAACCGCCTGGTGTCCGGGTTGCGGCAATCCGGCGATCCGGCAGGCATTAAAAAACGCACTCGAGGAGCTGAACCTTAGGCCCGATGAAGTCATGATGGTCAGCGGAATCGGGCAGGCGGCCAAAATGCCGCAGTATATCGACATCAACTCGTTTACGGGCCTGCACGGACGCAGTATTCCGGTTGCGATCGGGATCAAAATGGCCAATCACGACATGCCCGTGATCGCGGAAAGCGGCGACGGCGACAACTACGGAGAAGGCGGCAACCACCTGATGCACGCGATCCGAAGAAATGTCGACCTGGCCCATTTTGTGCACGACAATCAGGTGTACGGACTCACCAAGGGGCAGGCGGCGCCGACGACGCGCTCCGGCCAGGTGCAGACCTTCAGTTCGGAAGGCGCGCGCAGTGCGCAGATCAAACCGCTGGCCCTGGCGCTGACGCTGGGCGCGGGCTTTGTGGCGCGCGGATTCTCCGGCGACATCGCGCAGCTGACAGAACTCATGAAAGCGGCGATTCAGTATGAGGGCTACGCGCTGCTCGATATTTTGCAGCCGTGTATCGTCTGGAACAAAGTCAATACGTTCCGGTGGTACAAGGAGCGCGTACGCCCGATCGATGACGGGCACGATGAAACCGACTGGGACGCCGCCTACGAGATGGCGCTTGCGTGGGATGATGAAATCCCCACCGGCATCCTGTACCGGGTGGAAACGGAATCCTATACGAAAAAATTCAGTTTCCTTGCGGGGCAGCAGCCTCTGGTCGACCGCACGCCCGAGCCCAAAGAAGTAAAAGATCTGATGGATCAGTTCCGTTAAGTAACAATCCCCTGCAAGCTCTGCTTCAGGGGATTTCTTTTATTTTTGTATGGTTTTGGGTTTTTTTCGGAAAGGTTTTGTCAGCATGCGCCGGATTCCTTTCGGAACGGTGGTCGCAGGCTTCATATCCATGGCCCGTTTGATCAGCGGGTGCGGTTTTTTCAAATCCTCATCCGACTTCGCATCCCACAGTGCCTGCTGCCGCCTTTTGGCAACCATACCCAGGGGCCCCGGGATGACCGTCCGGTAGGCTTTGCTTTTTCCCGTCATGACATCGATCGTACCTTTCACCACGGCATCGATGCTTTTGATCTGCTCATACGGAAACGCCATCGTCTCGTAATCGTACAGATGCGTCGACGGGTCGTCGTGCCATCGGGCAAACGACTCGTATTCTCTGTCGTTGAAACCGGTCAGATACGGTCCCGGATTGATGACCGCGACCTGAATGCCGTATTCCTGCAGTTCTGCCCGGAGGGATTCGGCGGAAGCCTCCAGCGCGAACTTCGAGCTGCAGTAGGGACCGGAGATCGGGTCGGCCATCAGTCCGTGCATGGACGTGACAAACACGATCTTTCCGCTGCGTTTCGGGATCATCTGATGCACGACCTCCTGGGTCAGAAAGATCGTGCCGAAGAAGTTTACTTCATACTGCTCGCGCAGCATATGCTCGGGGATATCGGCCATGGAACCGCCCAGAGAAATTCCGGCATTGTTTAAGAGCACATCGACATCCCAGGTGCCGGCGCGTTTTCGATCGGCTTCGTTTGTAATGTCGATTTTTTCGATGCGCAGCGAGAGTTTCTTCTTTTTGGCTTCTTTTTCCAGCTCCTTCGCCTGGCGGACGGTTTCTGTTGTTGCGATGACCTGTTCGCCGTTTTTTGCAAGTGCAAGCGCGATGGCACGGCCGAAACCGGTGCCCGCGCCTGTAATCAGAAAGGTATTTTTCTTTTTCATGGATTGCCTCCCGCTTTGTTTCCTATTGTTTATAGATACCCGAATGCTCGGATACAAAAATTATGATATATTGCAACTATACAAAATCGTGATCAGTCCATAAGGGAGGCGACATTATGAAAAAATGCCTGATTCCGATCCTGATGCTGCTACTTGTACTGACAGCATGCGCATCCGCGTCGGATCCGATTCAACTGCCGGAGGCGAGTGAGCTCGCAACCATACAGCTGCAAAATTCCCTCGTGCCGGCCCAGCTCCGCATTATGGAAACGGAGAAAGAACGCGCGGCATTTATCGAGGCGATCGAAAGCGGCAGCAAGAAAACGCGGACCGAATCCGTGAACGATCAGCCGACCAATGTCGATGCGTACTATACGATTCGCTTTTCGTTCACGGAACCCGCGCAGGGGGAGTCCGTCGCCTATGCCTACAAAAAAGACGGGAAAGCCTATGTGGAACAGCCGTATCAGGGGATCTGGGAGATCCCGGTGTCGGTGTATGACGATCAGGTCGATGTCAGCTACGACTGACGGGGCTGATCGGATGCCGTGTGCATCAGCGAAAAAGGTTCGGACTGTGCGAAATATCCGCACAGTCCGAACCTCTTTTTTTTATTGTGTTTCCGTTTTTCCTTCTTTTTTTGTAAACGATGCGGAGAAGTCGACGCCGGTATCCTGCGGCTGCCCTTCGTCGAAATCATAGTCCTTGCCCGGCAGCACGGCGTTCATGAGTATGCCCACCAGTGCGGCAATCGCAAGCGACGACAGATTGATCGGCGCGCCGCCGATATGAAAAGTGATGCCGTTAATATCCGGTGCCGAAAAGCCGAGCGCACAGACAAAGATGGACGCGGCCACGATCAGATTGCGGCTTTTTGTGAAGTCCACCTGATTTTCCACGACATTGCGCACGCCGATGGAAGAAATCATTCCGTACAGAATCAGCGACACGCCGCCGATGATCGCGGCGGGGATCGCCCGGATGATCACCGATACGGCCGGAAAAAAGCTCAGGAGGATCGAAAAGCCCGCGGCGATCTGCATCACGCGAGGGTCGTACACTTTGGTGAGCACCAGCACGCCCGTGTTTTCGCCGTAGGTGGTGTTCGCCGGCCCGCCGAAAAACGAAGCCAGGGCGGTGGCCACGCCGTCTCCGATCAGGGTGCGGTGCAGGCCGGGGTTGCGGATGTAGTTGTTTCCCGTACTGGCCCCGATCGCAGAGATATCCCCGATATGTTCCATGATGGTGGCGAGGGCGATCGGCATAATCGTGATGACGGCACTCAGATCAAATTTGGCAAAAGCTTCCGGGTGCAGCGGCACTTCAAAAAATTGCGCGGTGCCCATCAGGGAAAAATCCACTCGGCCGAGTACCGCGGCCAGTCCGTAGGAGATCAGAATCCCCAGCATGATCGGGATAATCTTGGCCATACCTTTTCCCCAGATATTGAAATAGATAACAGCGGCGATCGCAACGCCGGCCAGAAGCCAGTCGGTCTGCGCATTTCGAATCGCAGACGGCGCCAGGATCAGCCCGATGCACACGATGATGGGGCCTGTGACCACCGGCGGGAAAAAGCGCATCACCCTGCGGACGCCGAACGCACGGATAAACAGAGCCAAAAGGACATAGACAATCCCCGAGGCGACGACGCCGCCGCTTGCATACGGCAGCATGTCCAGATTCGGCTGTCCGTCAAGCATCGGCGCCACGGCCGCATAGCCGCCGAGAAATGCAAAGGACGAGCCCAGAAAGGCGGGTACTTTTCCTTTGGTAATCACGTGAAACAGGAGTGTCCCCACGCCGGCACCCAAAAGCGTCGTCGACACATCGAGTCCTGTCAGTAGCGGCACGAGAATCGTTGCCCCGAACATGGCAAACAGATGCTGCAGTCCCAGCAGCAGTGTTTTTCCCAATGGCAGTTCCCGCACATCGAGGATCGGGTCTACCCCCAATTGTCGTTTTTGATCCATATGTACCTCCCGCATGATAAATTTCCTCAAAAAAAGCCCTGAGGCGGTTGGGAAAAATTCCTCCGGCTCAGAGCCCTTTTTATGCTATCACATTCTCAGCGGTTGTCAACAATTTCTTATTTAACCATCTCCTGATACTCTTCGCCAGCGTCCAACCAGGCTTCCATGCCGCCTTCCAGCGTATAGACGCTGTCGGGGTCCACATTTAGCTCATCAACCAGTACATCGGTTCCGGCCTGTGCATAGCTTTTGCCCGAATAGCAGAGCAGTACATACTTCTTGTCGGAAGACGGTGCATCCGTACCAAGCGCTTCGGTCATTTTTGCTTTGCCGTCTTCCATGTCGCCGTTCTTATTGGCTTCATGCATGTCCGCCAGCGCAAAGCCTTCCACATGCCCTTCTTCATAGGATTCGGCTTGTCTTACATCCAGAAACACGTACTCGTCCGAACCGGATTCCATTGCCTGCTTGGTTTCTTCAGCGGTCATATATTGCAGTTCGGTATCCGTCGCGGTCGCCTGACCCGTGCATGCGGTAAAGACCAGCATGAGCGCCAGCATCAGCGACAGTACGACACGCATTGATTGTTTCATATTTTTTCCTCCTGATTGTTGGATTGTTCGCCACGTACGGCGGTCTGTTATAAGTATACGGGAAAAAGGCAGGGTTTGACAAATTTTTACTATAGATATTTATTATGAGATTATGAAGAAAGCTTTTGTGTCGCAGCCGTCAGCGGGAAAAGTGCGGACAGGCCAACGGCTTTCCAATCAAAAAATGAGCGACCCTGCAGGGTCACTCATTCATTTTATCTTTACAGTTCCACATCCTCCAGCGCCTTGACCACATCTTCCAGCGCGAAGTCGCGGGATCCTTTGACCAGCACGACGCTGCCGGGGACGACGGCGTCTTTGGCGGCCTGCTGGAGGGCCTTCCGGTCTTCAAAGTGCAGGGCACAGCCTTCCGAGTATTCATCGACGATGGCGTCGTGCAGATGCTTCATGAGGGGGCCCGTGGTGAGGACGACGTCGACTTCGTCTTCGGTGAGGTATTTTTTCATGCTGACGTGCTTGTCGATCTCGTCGTCGCCGGTGCCGAGAAAGTCTGCGAGCACGACGATCTTGTGGTGATAGGGCAGCATGTGCAGGGTTTCCAGGGCGGCTTCCAGGCTCTGGGTGTTGGATTTGTAGGAGTCATCCAGGATATCAAAGCCTTCCAGGTGTTTCATTTCCTGACGCATGGAGGTGTAGCTGACTTCCGGAAGCGCGGTCTGGATGCGCTTTTCGGTGACGCCCATTTCCTTTGCAACGAGGATCGCCGCGGCCAGATTCCAGGCGTTGTGGGCGCCCAGGGCCGGCAGGGTGTAAGTGTCGTCGAGGTCGTCTGAAAATCGAATGGTGACCCCTTCGGTGGACGCGCGGACGATTTCGAAGCAGGTGTCGTTGTCGGCGCCTTTTCCGAACGAATGCAGTCGCGGCGCGCGCGGGTGGTCGTGCAGATGTTTTTGCAGCCAGGGGTCGTCGCCGTTGTAGATGAGGATGCCGTCGGATGTCATATGTTCCGTGATTTCGAGCTTGGCGGTGGCGACATTGTCTTCGTTGAGCAAAAAGTCCAGATGCGCGTCGCCGATGTTCAAAATGACGGCGACATCGGGTTTTGCGATGGCGGTGAGGGTGTGAATCTCGCCGAGACGTTCGGTGCCCATTTCCAGCACGGCGACTTCGGTGTCTTCCGGCAGGTGCAGCACCGTGTACGGCAGCCCGATTTCGTTGTTCTGATTGCCCGCGGTTTTCATGGTGTCGTAGCTGTCGGACAACAGGGCTGCGGTAATGTCTTTGGTCATGGTTTTGCCGTTGTTTCCCGTGATGCCGACGACTTTGCAGTCGAGCTGTTCCATATACCAGGCGGCCATGGCCTGCATGGCAAACACGCCGTCCGGGACGACGACGCAGGGCATCGGCGTATCCGGCAGCGGTTCGGATTCTTCATACAGTGTGGCGGCGGCGCCGGCCTGAAAGGCATCTTCGATAAACGCATGGCCGTTGACGCGTTCGCCGGGCAGGGGCACATAGAGATTGCCGTCTTCCACTTTGCGCGAGTCATAGGCGATGCCTTCAATCATCTGTTCGGAAAACTCCGGCCAGGGTATCTCCCCGTCCGTAATTTCTGCAATTTTTTCCAGTGTTACATGTATCATTCGTAGGTACGCTCCAGTGTCTTTTTCTTGTGGAAAGTATCGATGCCCCAGTCGATCAGCTGATCGAGCAGCGCGGGGTATTCGGTGCCGTTGGTCGCCTTCCACAAAACCGGGGTCATCGAAAGATCCGACATCCCGGGCATGGTGTTGATTTCGTTGACTTTCATGTCGCCGTCTTCGGTGTAGAAGATATCGATGCGGGCGGTGCCGCGACAGCCGAGTGCGCTGTAGGCGCGTTCCGCCAGCCGGGCGAGATCGGAGAACCGTTCTTCGGGGATTTTGGCGGGGATGATCGGAACGATATCCGGATTGTTGTATTTGAGGTCGAAGTCGAACATGCCGGTTTCCATGGCAAAGTCGCCGGGGATCGATCCCTGCGGTTCTTCGTTGCCGATGACGGAGACATTGAGTTCGCGACCCCAGATTTCTTCTTCGAGCACGGCTTTGTGGTCAAAACGCAGCGCTTCGGCCAGCGCGGCATCGAGCCCGTCTGATTCGGTGACGCGGACGACGCCCACGGAACTTCCGCAGTTGGCGGGCTTCACATATAGAGGCAGACCCAGTTTTTCGATGATGGCGTCGCGGTCGAGATCGTTCGTGCGCACCTGATGCCGGGTCACGACGGCATATTTTGCCTGCGGAATGCCGTTTTGTTCCATGACATCATTGGCAATGGCTTTGTCCATGCAGATGGCCGATGCCGTGACGCCGGAGGCGACATAGGGTACCTGCAGGGTTTCCAGAAAGCCCTGGACGCTGCCGTCTTCGCCGTAGGTGCCGTGCAGCACGGGGAAGATAACGGTGTTTTGGTCGTGAAAATCGTGCGAGGTCAAAAACGCGGCCAGTGAAGCGGCTACGGTGGTATCCGGCGCTTCCTGTTTCATCTGTTCGACCGATGTAAACGGGTCTTTTGCTTCCGGCAATCGAACCCAAACGCCTTCGAGTGTGATATAGACGGGGTAGATCCGGTATTTTTGGCGGTCCAGCGCGTTGAGTACCGCTTTTGCGCTGTTGACCGAGACATTGTGTTCTACACTGGGTCCTCCGTAGAGGACAAAAACTGATTTCATGGGCCAGAAAGCCTCCTCGGGTAAATAATATATCTATTATACCAAAAAACAAACGGATTCGCGGAATTCCGCCTTTTCGGTTTTCAATACAGGACCGGTAGGGTATAATATTCACGGATACAAACACTCACAAAGAACTGAAAACAACTAAAGGATGTATATGAAAAACTTGACAGATCTTCGCGCAAGCGGACTCCTGCTTCCTCTGACGGCGTTGCCGTCCGAACACGGAATCGGAACTCTTGGCGCCGAAGCACGCCATTTTATTGATTTTCTCCACGCATCCGGCCAGACATTCTGGCAGATGCTTCCCGTCGGACCCACCGGCTACGGCGACAGCCCGTATCAGTCGTCGAGTTCGTATGCGGGCAATCCCTATCTGATCGATTTGGATCTGCTGTGTGCGGACGGACTTTTGCTGCCGGAAGAAGTCGAGGAAACCCCGTTCGGTACGGATCCCGGTTTCATCGACTACGGTCTGCTCTATGAAAACCGGCGCCCGCTGCTCAGAAAAGCGTTTTTGCGTTCCCTGCAGCGCGGCGACGAGATCGAAATCCTGGAATTTATGCGAAAAGAAGAAAGCTGGTTGCCGGACTTTTGCCTGTATACGGCACTGAAAAAACAGCACGGAGAAAAAACCTGGAAAGACTGGCCCGAGCCTTTCAGAAACCGCGACGAACAGGCCCTTGCCAAAGCAAAGGACGAACTGCGCGAAGACATATTGTTTGAAGCCTTTATGCAGTGGATCTTTTTTGCGCAGTGGGCGGACATGAAACGCTATGCAAACCGCAAAGGAATTTATCTGATCGGAGATCTTCCGATCTATATCGCCGAGGACTCGGCCGAACTGTGGGCGAACCCGCATCTGTTTCACATGGATGAGAACAATGTCCCGAGCCTGGTCGGCGGCGTGCCGCCGGATGACTTTTCGAAAAACGGCCAGCTGTGGGGCAATCCGCTCTACGACTGGGAGGTCCACAAAAAGGAAGATTATGCCTGGTGGATCGACCGCCTGCAGAGTGTCTACCGCTTTACGGATATTCTTCGGATCGATCATTTCAGAGGGTTCGCCGGCTACTGGGGTATTCCCTATGAAGCTTCGAGTGCGGCGGCCGGACAGTGGTATGACGGACCGGGCGCGGACTTTTTCTCCGCGGTGAACCGACAGATGCCCGGCGCGCAGATTATCGCCGAAGACCTGGGCTTCATGACGCCCGAGGTTGTAAAAATACGAAAAGACGCGGGTTATCCAGGCATGCAGATTCTGGAATTTGCCTTTGATGCGTCGATGAATGCCGATTCGCTGCCGCACAAACATGAAAAAGACAATGTGGTCTATATCGGCACACACGACAATCAGACGCTCAAAGAATGGATGCAAACGCAAAGCCGTGCCGATGTGCAGTATGCCACCGACTATTTTCACCTGAATAAAAAAGAGGGCATTCAGTGGGGCTTTATTCGCGGTGCCATGAGTTCCGTGGCGAATCTTTCGATCTTTCAGGTGCAGGATCTGCTGTATCTGGGCGCGGAAGGCCGCATGAACCGGCCGAACACGGCACAGGGTAACTGGACCTGGCGGATGAAACCGGACGCACTCACCGATACGATGGCAAAAAAACTGAAAGAACGAACCGAATGGTTCGGGAGGATGACCCGATGACAATTGATACCGTACGTTCCACATTTGAAATCATGCTGCAGCTGCGTTTCGCAAAAACGATCGAAACCTCCAGCGTGCAGGAAAAATATTATGCGCTCGCGGATACCATCATGAGCCTGCTGGCCAATGAATGGGCAAAGAGCGATGAAGTGTATGAAGACAAAAAGCAGGCATATTATTTCTCTCTCGAGTTTCTGATCGGTCGGTCGCTCGGAAACAATATGCTGAATCTTGAGATGTTTGATGAAATCCGCGATTTTATCGAACAGCTCGGCATTAACTACAATGAACTTGAAGAAGTCGAATACGACGCAGCCCTCGGAAACGGCGGACTCGGCCGGCTGGCCGCCTGTTTTATGGAATCGGCCGCCACCATGAATCTGCCGGTGATGGGCTACGGGGTCCGCTATTCGCAGGGGATCTTCCGCCAGCATTTCCTGAACGGCTTTCAGAAGGAAGAAGGCGACGACTGGCTCCGAAACGGCGACCCCTGGAGCCTCAGAAAAGAATCGGAGCAGGTGCTGGTCCGTTTCGGTCATTCCACCGTGCGCGCCATTCCCTACGATGTGCCGATTCTCGGGTATGACACGAAAAACGTGAATACCCTCCGGCTCTGGCAGGCGGAACCGATGGAGCCGTTTGACTTTACGAAATTCAACAACTTCGAATACGATACTTCGCTCGCCGAGAAAAACCGGGCCGAGGACATAACCCGCGTGCTGTACCCGAATGACGGACAGCGTTCTGGAAAAGTGCTGCGCTTCAAACAGCAGTATTTCTTTGTGTCGGCCTCCATACAGGATATGGTCCGAAAGTTCCGCAGCAGAAACGGTGACTTCACGAAGTTTGCCGAAACGCATGCCGTGCAGCTGAACGACACGCACCCGGTCATCGCGCTGCCCGAGCTGATGCGCGTGCTGATGGACGAGGAGCATCTGGACTGGAACACCGCCTGGAAGATCGTCAACGACACCTTCTCCTTTACAAATCACACGATCCTGCAAGAGGCGATGGAACAGTGGCCGGTCGACATCGTCGAAGAAGTCTGCCCGCGATGCTACAATATCATCACCGGCATCGACAAGCGCTTTTTCGACGAACTGACCGATATTTCCTATCATTCGGATCAGATCGATCGCATGCGCATTATTAAGGACGGCATGGTTCGCATGGCGTTTCTGGCGCTGCACGGCACGCATCACGTCAACGGCGTGGCGGCCATTCACACCGACATTCTCAAAGAGGAAGTGCTGCACGAATGGTACCGTCTGTATCCGCATAAATTTATCAACAAAACCAACGGCATCACACCGCGCCGCTGGCTGAAGCTTTCGAATCCGCAGCTGAGCGAACTGATTACGGAAACCCTCGGGTCCACCGACTGGGTCACAGACCTCACCCGGCTCAAAGAGCTGGAGGCGTATCGGGAAGACGATGCGTTTTTGGAGCGCCTGAACGCGATCAAGCGGGAAAAGAAAGTCGAACTCGCCGCGTATATTCTGGAAACAGAAGGGGTGGAACTGGATCCCGACAGCATCTTTGACATTCAGATCAAGCGCATGCACGAATACAAACGACAGCTCCTGAACGCGTTTCATATCTGGGATCTGTATCAGCGGCTCAAGGAGAATCCGGATCTGGACATCGTCCCGCGCTCGTTTATCTTTGGTGGAAAAGCGGCGCCCGGGTATTTCCGTGCCAAGGGAATTATCAAGTATATCAACGAGATTGCGAAAGTCATCAACAATGACGAAAGCATCGGCGGAAAAATCAAGGTCGTCTTTGTGACGAACTACCGGGTATCGTATGGCGAAAAACTGTTCCCGGCAGCCGATATATCCGAACAGATCTCGACCGCCGGAAAAGAGGCCTCGGGAACGGGCAATATGAAGTTCATGCTCAACGCCACGCCCACGATCGGCACCATGGACGGCGCCAATGTGGAGATTGTGGAGGAAGCCGGCGCGGAAAACAACTTCATCTTCGGCGCAACCGTAGAAGAGATCAGGAAACTGCGCGGCCAGTACGATCCGGTCAATATTTACAACACGCAGAAGGATGTAAAGCGGGTTGTAGACTCCCTGGTCGAATACGAACTGAACGATGCCGGAAGTTATATGTTCCTGGACATCTACAACAGCCTCGTGAAACCGAATCACGGCGAAGCTCCGGACCAGTACTTTGTGCTGCACGACTTTGCCGCCTACAAAGAAGCGCAGATGGAAGTCGACCGCGCGTTTCGCGACAGAAGAAGCTGGGCGCAAAAGTGCCTGATGAACATGGCCAATGCCGGCAAGTTCTCCTCCGACCGCACGATTTTAGAATATGCGCAGGAGATTTGGGGGATCGAACCGGTCGATGTCGTCATGCCGGAATAGAAATAAGCAAAAGCGCCCTCCGTTTGGAGGGCGCAGTTTTTATTTTGTGTCGTTTTCCGTCCGAAGGATCCATTCGTCGATCTCTTTTTCGACTTCATACAGGGAATCCCGGAAGAAGTCGGGTTTGGTAAGGTCGATGCCCAGAGAGCGAGCGACATCCGCGACGTCGGCTTTGCCGGTCAGGGCGAGCATTTCATTGTAGCGGGCGGGGAAGCCCTCGGGATCCTCCCGATACATTTTACCAAGTCCCACGGCGAAGAGATTGCCGAACGCATACGGGAAGTTGTAGTAGTCGAGCCCCGGCATGAAATAGTGGGGTTTGTTGATCCACATATACGGGTGCAGGACCTCTTCATCCAGGCCGTCGCCGTAGGCGGCTTTTTGGGCATCGAGCATCAGCGCTTTGATCTCATCTACAGAAAGCGGTCCCTCCTGCCGTTTTTCAAAGATGGCATCTTCAAACAGGAAACGCGAGCGGATGTCGATGCAGGTTTGCGTAACCCCGGAGATGCTGTTTTCCAATATGGCTGCGCGGGTGGCGTCGTCCGCGTCTTTCATCGCGGCGCGGTTGACCAGCAGTTCGCAGAAAGTGGAGGCCGTTTCCGCGAGCGGCATGGGGTAGCTGGAATTTAACAGCGGTTCTTTGGACAGCACATGGCCGTGCCAGCCGTGGCCGAGTTCATGGGCGAGCGTAGTCAGATTGCTGTAGCTGCCGGTAAAATTCAGCATAAAGCGGCTTTCTGCCACCGGATGCAAATTGGAGCAAAACGCGCCGCCGCGTTTTCCTTTTTTGGGATACACATCGATCCACTGTTCATCAACGGCCCGCTGCATATAGTTGCCGAGTTCCCCGGAGAAGTCGTGGAACTTGTCGATTACATACGAAGCCGCTTCTTCAAAGGAATAGGTCAGATCCACTTCTCCCGCCGGCGCAAACAGATCATAAAACGGCAGGCCGCCGGTATGGCCGAGCAGTTTGGCCTTGTGCCGGAGATATTTTTGAAACACGGGTTTCTTTTCATCAATGGCGGTCCACAGCGCGTCCAAAATGGCGGGATCCATGCGGCTCTGGTTCAGGGTTTTTGCCAGCGGGCTGTCGAATCCTCGTTTTTTGGCCAGCGTCATGGATTCCCCTTTGACGGCGTTCAGTGCGGCGGCCACCGAATCCTCGATTCGCGGATAGCTTTGCAGCTCCGCGTCATAGGCGGCTTTTCTGACCGCGGGATCTTTGTGATAGGCCAGATTGCGAATCGCCGGAAGCGGCAGCGTCTGCAGTTCGCCGTCCAGTTCGATTTCGACCATATGCTTGGCGGTCAACAGTTCTTTGAGCTGCTGAAAAGCCTGGGCGCCGGTCTGCGTCAGGGCGGCATAGAGCTGTTCTTCCGCATCGGAAAGCAGGTAGGCGCTGTTTTTCTTTTGTTCCCGCAGTAAAAATGCATAGGTGGAAAGTGTGCTGCTCTCTTTGAACAGCGCGTCGAGATCGGTCGTCTCGAGCGCTCGCTGCATCCGCACGGTGTAGTCCACCATCTGCGGCTGCAGTGAGGCGATCCGGTCTTTCGCCTTCACGGCTTCGGCATTGTCCGATTCGACGGAGTTTCTGAGATGGGCGTACGCGCCCAGCCGGATGCGAAGCGAATACAGCGTTTCGAGTGTCTGCATCCTTTGTTCCCAGGCGCGGGCGGAGCCGTCTGAAAAATCGTCGTCTCGGGCCTGGGTCAGCGCGTCTTTGAGCTTCTGCTCATCTTTTGTGTAATTTTCACCAAAGCCTGTGTATAATGATTGTAGATTCCAGTCCAAAAACAATCCCTCCTTGTCGTAAGTATAAGTTACCCATTTCTTGCAAATAAACGGAGGCTGTGTGATACTAAGAATGACAAATTGAAAGGAAGTACTATGAAAGAAACAAGCAATACGTACCAGGGGCTGTCGGAACGCAGCCGGAAAGCTGTCGAAGCGATGGGCTTCGAAGAATTATCACCGATTCAGGAGCAGTCGATCCCCCTTCTGATGGAAGGCCGCGACGTCATTGGCCAGGCGCAGACAGGAACCGGAAAAACGGCTGCTTTTTGTTTGCCGCTTTTGGAGCGGATGGATCATGACAACAAAAATACCCAGGCTATGATCCTGTGCCCGACCCGGGAACTTTCGGTGCAGGTGGCGGAAGAACTCGGCCGACTGGGTCAGTTCTATAAAAAACTCACCGTGCTGCCGGTGTACGGCGGCGCGCCGATGGAGCGGCAGATCCGCGCGCTGAAAAAAGGCGTACAGGTCGTCGTCGGAACACCCGGCCGTGTAATGGACCATATGCGAAGAAAAACCCTGCAGCTGGATGAAATTCAGTATTTTGTGCTCGATGAGGCCGATGAAATGTTTGCGATGGGTTTTCGCGACGATATGGCCACGGTGATCGAGGCGCTGCCCGAGGAAGTCCAGAAAGTCTTCTTCTCCGCCACGATGCCGGAGCCGATCCGTGTCTTTGCCTCGAAATATCTGAAGAATCCGGAATATGTCAGAATGGCACACAAGGCGCTCACCGTTCCCCGCGTGGAACAGGTGTATTTTGAGCTGAAAGAATATATGAAAACGGAAATCCTGACGCGGCTGGTGGATATCTACAATCCGAAACTGACGATTGTATTTTGCAATACCAAAAAGAAAGTCGATGAACTGACGGCAGAGCTCGTCGGAAAAGGCTACAATGCCGATGCACTCCACGGGGATCTCAAGCAGAGTCAGAGAGATACGGTCATGCGCAAGTTCAAGCGTGGCACCGTCGATGTGCTCGTGGCCACGGACGTGGCGGCCCGGGGACTCGATGTGGACGATGTGGATCTGGTCATTAACTACGACATGCCGCAGGACGAAGAATATTATGTGCACCGCATCGGCAGGACGGCCCGCGCCGGCAGAGAAGGCATCGCGTTTTCTTTTATCGCCGGGAAAGATATTTACAAGCTCAGAGATATCCAGCGGTATACGAAAACCCGGCTGGAGAAAAAAGAGCTTCCCACACTGGAAGATATCAAACACCACAATAAAGAAAAACTGGTCGGAAGAATCAAGTCGCGCCTGGAGGAAGAAGATCTGAAAGAACCGCTTGTCGATCTTCTGATCGCGGAGAATCACAATTCTTACGACATCGCCTGTGCGATTCTGAAGCTTTATAAAGAGGCGCTGCGCCCGAGCAATCACCAGCAGATTGACGCCGTGGACGATCCGAACTACCGGGAGCCCAAGCGGGAAAAATCACAGCGTCCCAGAGAAAGAGACCGTGGGCGCTTTGTTCGTCTGCATATGAACGCGGGAAAAGACAAAGGCATCAGCCAGCGTCACATTGTCGGCACCATCACAGACAAAGCCGGCGTCAAGTCGGGATCGATCGGAAAGATCGAAATTTTCCCGAACGGAAGTTTCGTGGAGATCAAAGACCGCGATGTGAGCCGCGTGCTCGCCGCCATGCAGGGACAAAAAGTCAAAGGCATCCCTGTACGTCTGGAAAAAGCCAAACCGAGACGAAGAAAATAGCGTATGCAAGGTAAGATCGGCGGGATATCCCGCCTTTTTTATTTGACCGAGAGAACCGGGCGGCACGGGAGGCCGCCCCTACATAGCAAGAACTGCACCCGATCCGGGCATTGTGTAGGGGAGCCCTCCCGTGGCTCCCGGAGATCGGAGAGAAAGCTAACGGATGCGATGGTTTACCCTGCTATATTCAGCAGGATATAGGCGACAACGCCCGCCGGAATCAAAAGCACCGCATACCATTTTCCCGGTATCCAATCGATAGTGAACCCGGCGAGTATGCTATACTATACGCAATGCATAAAATGTGAGCATAATAGGAAAGGAGCCGTAATGAATCGAATGAACGAAAACAACACCGCGGTGATTATCGTTGATATACAGGAACGGTTGTCGCCGGCGATTGCTGATACGGATCAACTGACGGACGCGAGTGTGACGCTGCTGCGCGGTGCACAGATCCTCGGGCTGCCGATCTTTGCGACCGAGCAGTACCCGAAGGGCCTCGGACGAACAATCGAACCGCTGCAGAAATTTTTGTCGGATGTGGGCACGTTTGAAAAACGCGAATTTACCTACACGACGGAGAATATTCTCCAGGCGTTGGCCGGACACGATATCGAACACGTCATCGTGCTGGGCATGGAGACGCACATCTGCGTGTTCCAGGGAACGCGTCAGCTGCTTGATGACGGCTACGAAGTGTATCTGCCGGTCGAATGCGTGGGCTCGCGCACAAACGCCAACAAAGAAAACGGACTTTATCAGCTCGGCAAAATGGGTGCGCACATCACCAATGTGGAAACCGTGCTGTATGATTTGATTCAGACATCGGAGCATCCTGCTTTCCGTGAAATTTCCGCGCTTATTAAATAGTGCACCATATTAGTAGGATATGTTATACTGAGAAGGCAGAGGCAAGAAAAGGAGATGCATCGATTGAAATATAAATTCGGCCTGGATGTCGGATCCACCACCGTGAAGCTGGTCGTACTGGACGAAGACAACAAAATCGTCCACAGTGTATACCGGAGGCATTTTTCGGATGTCAAGGAAACGGTCACCGGGGTCATGCAGGACGCATACAAAACGTTTAAACATGATCATCTGACAATTATGGTCACCGGCTCCGGCGGGATGTTTGTCGAACGCTATCTGGGCATCAAACACATACAGGAAGTGGTCGCGGGCACGACCGCCATCAACCGGATCATTCCCGAAACCGATGTCGCGATCGAACTCGGCGGGGAAGACAGTAAAATTACGTATCTTTCAGGCAATCTGGAACAGCGCATGAACAGTATCTGTGCCGGCGGCACCGGTGCGTTTATCGACCAGATGGCATCGCTTCTGGAGACGGACGCGGCCGGTCTGAACGAGCTTGCAAAAACCCATGAAAAAATCTACCCGATCGCATCGCGCTGCGGCGTGTTTGCGAAAACGGATATTCAGGCGCTGGTAAATCAGGGCGCCTCCCAGCATGATATCGCCGCCTCCGTGTTTCAGTCGGTGGTGAATCAGACGATTTCCAATCTGGCCTGCGGACGTCCCATTCGCGGGAAAATTGCGTTTCTCGGCGGCCCGCTGCACTTTTTGCCGCAGCTTCGGGAGCGTTTCATCGATACTTTGGGACTTGCCCCCGACGAACGGATCGTGCCCGAAAATTCGCAGGTTTTCGTGGCCATGGGCGCGGCACTCGCATCGGTCGAGGAGCCGGTGATCACGATGCAGAGTCTGATAGACCGGATTCATGCGGATGTTGAGATTCATGTTGACGAAAATCAGACGCTGGAACCGCTCTTTTCCTCTCAGCAAGAGTTGGATGCGTTCCAGAAGTCCCACGAGACAGAAGATGTCCAGCGGGGCGATTTGTCGAGCCATACGGGCAATCTCTATATCGGCATGGACGCCGGTTCCACAACTTCCAAAGTCATTGTGATCGACGACGATACCCGTGTTCTCTATGAACACTATGCCAACAACAAGGGCAATCCGCTGAAAGTGATCCGCCAGACGATGCGGGAGATCTATGCCGGCAAGCATCCGGAGGCCGTCATCGCGAGCACCGGCATCACAGGCTACGGCGAGGACTTCATCAAGGCGGCGCTCCAGGTGGATCACGGCGAGGTAGAAACCATCGCCCATTACACCGCCGCCAAATATTTCAAGGAAGATGTCGACTTTATTCTCGACATCGGCGGGCAGGACATGAAGAGCATGAAGATTTCGGACGGCATTATCGAATCGATTCTTCTGAATGAAGCATGCAGCTCGGGCTGCGGGAGCTTTATCGAAACCTTCGCCAAATCACTCAATATGTCGGTCGCGGATTTTCAGCAGCAGGCGCTGCTCGCAAAAAACCCTGTCGATCTCGGATCGCGCTGCACCGTCTTTATGAACTCGAAGGTCAAGCAGGCGCAAAAAGAAGGCGCCAGCGTCGGTGACATTGCCGCCGGTCTTTCCTATTCCGTCATAAAAAATGCAATTCAAAAAGTCATCAAGGTCAGAGATCCGAAAAAACTCGGCAAAAATATTGTCGTGCAGGGCGGCACTTTTTACGGGGATGCGATCCTGCGTTCATTTGAAAAAATCACCGGGCGAAACGCCATCCGGCCGAAAATCGCCGGCCTCATGGGCGCGCTCGGCATGGCGCTGATCGCCAGGGAACGCTCCACGGGTGTATCTTCGCTGATTACGGAAGCCGCACTGGAGGAGTTCTCCTACGCCCAAAAGACAACCAACTGCGGGCGCTGTTCCAATCAGTGTACGCTCACGATCAACACATTCCCCAACGGGAAAAAATATATCACCGGCAACCGCTGCGAACGCGGCGCGGGTATTCAGTCGGACAATCACGCGCTGCCGAATCTGTACGACTACAAGTGGAAGCGTCTGTTCTCGTATGAATCGCTTCCGGAGTCGTCCGCGGTGCGCGGACGGGTGGGAATCCCCAGGGTGCTCAATCTGTTTGAGAACTATCCGTTCTGGCATACGTTCTTTACAAAACTCGGATTCCGGGTCGAACTTTCGGGTGTATCAAGCCGCGAACTGTATGAAAAAGGGCTGACTTCCATCACTTCGGAGACGGCCTGCTATCCGGCAAAACTCGTACACGGGCACATTGAAGATCTCGTGGAGGACGGGCACAGGTTTATCTTCTACCCGAGTATTTTCTACGAAACCAAAGAATACGAATCGGCCAACAATCACCTGAACTGTCCGGTGGTGGCGGGGTATCCGGAAGTCATCCGAAACAATGTTGACTCACTGAAAGAAAACGGCGTCGACTTTCGCTCCCCGTTCCTTTCGCTGCAGAACAAAACGCGGCTGAAAGTGCGGCTGTACGACGAACTGAAAGACCTCATCCCCGATAAAAAAGCCATGGACAATGCCGTGGAAGCCGCATGGAAGGAACTCGAGCAGTACAGAGCGGATGTCCGTGCGGAAGGCGACCGGGCGCTGGCCTGGATGAAGGAGAACAACAAAAAGGGCATCGTTCTTTCGGGACGGCCCTATCATATCGATCCGGAGATCAATCACGGCATCCCGGGCGTCATCACCTCGCTCGGCTGGGCCGTGCTCTCGGAAGATGCGATCGGAAAAAAAGAAGATGTCGACAATCTGCGCGTGCTCGACCAGTGGACGTATCACTCGCGCCTGTATCGTGCGGCCGAGACCATCGGTCAGTCCGAGGATCTGGAACTCGTGCAGCTCAACAGCTTCGGCTGCGGACTGGATGCCGTCGTCACCGACCAGGTGAACGAAATTCTCGCGCAGCACGACAAAATCTACACGGTATTGAAAATCGACGAAGTCAACAATCTGGGTGCCGTAAAGATCCGGCTGCGTTCACTGACGCAGGCGCTCGAAAAACGCACCCGCTCCGTACACCGTGTGCACGAAGGCTTCAGCAAAGTTGAATTCACAAAAGAAATGGGCAAAGACTACACGCTGCTCATTCCGCAAATGGCGCCGGATCACTTCGAAATTCTGAAAGAGGCGCTGGAATCCGACGGACTCAAAGTCGAATTTCTGACAGAGATCAACCGCGAGGTTGAAAACGAGGGACTGACCTATGTGAACAACGACGCCTGCTATCCTTCCATTACGGTGGTGGGGCAGCTGCTGCACGCGGTGAAATCGGGCAAGTACGATGTCAACAAAATCGCCCTCGTTATGTCGCAGACCGGCGGCGCCTGCCGCGCATCCAACTATGTCGGTTTTATCCGAAAAGCGGTCGCGGAGGCGGGCTATCCGCAGATCCCGGTGGTGGCGCTTTCGACCCAGGGGATCGAAACCTCCCCGGGCTTCAAAATCAGTCTGAAGGGACTGCACAAAGCCGTAATCGCTCTGCTCTACGGCGACCTGATCGTCCGCGTGACCAACGAAACCCGGCCCTACGAAAAAATCCGAGGTTCCGCGGAACTTCTGAAACGCCGGTGGATGGACAAGGTCAAACAGGATGTGCGCCATCATAAAATGGCGGACTTCAAACGAAATGTTCAGCAGATTGTCCGGGAGTTTGAACGCCTGGAGGTTACCGGCGAGAAAAAACCGCGGGTCGGTATTGTCGGAGAAATCCTCGTCAAGTTCCTGCCGGAAGCCAACAATCATCTGCAGCGGACCCTGGAAGAAGAAGGCGCGGAAGTTATCGTGCCCGATCTGACCGACTTTTTCCTGTACAGCTTCCGAAATGCCACGCACAAATGGCGTCTGCTTTCGAAAGGCTACGGCACAAAACTTGCCGCCGATCTGGGAATCCGTTATATTGAACACTACAGGGGCTATATCCGGGACGCACTGGAGGCAAGCCGCTTTGACGCGCCGGTTCGCGTCGAGGATCTGGAAAACTACGCACAGGAATTTGTCTCGCTGGGCAATCAGTACGGCGAAGGCTGGCTTCTGACCGCGGAAATGGTCGAACTGATCCATATGGGCGCGGAAAATATCGTCTGTGTGCAGCCCTTTGGCTGCCTGCCCAATCACATTACCGGAAAAGGGGTCATCAAGGCGATCCGCGGTGCCTATCCCAAAGCGAACATCATTCCGATCGACTACGATCCGGGCGCATCGGAAGTCAATCAGGTCAACCGGATCCGCCTGATGCTGTCGCAGGCGAAGGACAATGTGAAAGAAGCCGTCCGGCAGGAAAGAGCATCCAAAGTACAGGGAAAATAGAATACAGGTTTCGGTTCGGCTGCCACGGCTTCAAATGTGCAGCCGAATCGGGAAGACCTGTACACCCGTTCCACACATAGGCTATACTACATACTAATAAGGGGTGGAATGATGAGAGCAGAACGCAAAAAAGAACATTTAGAAAATTACCTCCGCACGGGACACGAAGGCAATCCGCTGTTTTCCGATATTTATATCGAACACAACGCGCTGCCGTTACTGTCAGTAGATGCGGTGGATCCTTCTACGGAATTTTTGGGTCAAAAAATCGGCTATCCGCTCATGATCAATGCCATGACCGGCGGTGGCGACTTTGCGTTGGAGATCAACCGGCAACTGGCGGACATCGCCAGCAATTACCGGATTCCGATGGCGGTGGGTTCCCAGATTATCGCGCTGGAACTGGGCAAAGAATCGGAAACGTCGTTTCGCGTCGTGCGCGAAGAAATGCGCGACGATCAGATTGTTATCGCCAATGTGAACGCCAACGCCACCCCCGAAGAAGCCGCGCGCGCGGTGGACATGATCCGCGCCAACGCGCTACAGATTCATCTGAATGTCGCCCAGGAACTGGTCATGGAAGAAGGCGACCGCGACTTTTCGGGCGTGCTCGACCATATGAAAGCCATCCGCGATGCCATCGGCGTACCGGTGATTGTAAAAGAAACCGGCACCGGCATTTCGGGTGCAGTGGCCAAACGCCTCGTAGAGGAAGGATTCCAGTTCATCGATGTATCCGGCACCGGCGGCACCAACTTTATCGAGATTGAAAACCTCCGCACGCTGGAGCGCGACTTTTCAGAACTGTACGGCTGGGGCATACCCACGGCGAAAGCGCTGATCAATGTACGCGAGCAGGCGCCCGACGCCTGCATTATCGGGTCCGGTGGCGTTCGCAGCAGCATGGATATCGTAAAGGCCCTGATCATCGGCGCCGACATTACCGCAGCCAGCGGCGAGATTTTAAGCTTTCTCGTACACGGCGGCCCTGACTACGCCAAGCAGCACCTGGACGACCAGTTCTACAAACTGCGCGCACTGATGGTCATGCTGGGCGCGAAAAATATACAGGAACTCAAAAACGTCCCGTATAAAGTCACGGGACGTCTGAAGGGGATTTTATAAAAGGGCGAAGGCCCTTTTTTAGTGCAGTCGGATTTCGCCGTCTGCAATGCGGCGTTTCAAATCCAGTACCTTTTCGTGAATCCGGTCGATCGTCGCATGAAATACCGCATCGGATTCGCCGGACGGGTCATCCAGCCCCCAGTCTTCCTGATGCGCATTCGGGATAAACGGACAGACCACATTACAGCCCATCGTAATCACGATATCGATTTCGGGCAGTTCCGTCGTCAGTTTGGAATACTGTTTCGTTTCCATATCGATGCCGTAGCGCTGCTTTACAAGACGTACCGCATCCGGATTGATTTGCGGTCGGGTTTCGGTGCCTGCGGAATAGCTTTCAAATACATCGGCTGCAAATTCTTTGCCGAGCGCTTCGGCAATCTGACTGCGGCAGGAATTGTGCACACAGAGAAAGGCGACCTTTGGTTTCATGATGCGTTCTCCTTTCGGGCCGGTTGCGGGAACCAGGACTTTGTGTTGTTGGCAATGCGCACCAGTGCGAGCATCACAGGTACCTCTACCAGGACACCGACCACTGTTGCCAGCGCCACTGCACTTTGCGCACCGAACAGGGCGATTGCAACGGCCACCGCCAGTTCAAAAAAGTTGGACGCGCCGATCATGCCGCAGGGTGCCGCCACATTGTGGGGGAGCTTCAGTGCCTTCGCCGCAAAGTACGCGATGAAAAAGATCAGGAACGTCTGCAGGATCAACGGGACCGCAATCAACAGGATATGCAGCGGATTCTCCATTATCACATGCCCCTGAAACGAAAAGATGATGATCAGCGTCAGAAGCAGTCCGGTGGTCGTAATGCCGCTGAACTTCGGGATGAATTCCGTGTCAAAATACCGCTGCCCATGTGTGCGGATCACATGCCGGCGCACAAGAATGCCCGCCACCAGCGGAATAACCACAAACAGGATCACCGACAGAATCAGTGTGCTCCAGGGAATCGTAATGCCGCCGATGCCCAACAGAAAGGCAACAATCGGGGTGAAAGCCACGAGGATGATCAGGTCATTCGTTGCCACCTGTACGACCGTGTATGCGGGGTTTCCGTTGGTCAGATGGCTCCACACAAAAACCATCGCCGTACAGGGCGCCGCACCCAGCAGCACCGCACCGGCCAGATACTCCCTTGCCAGTCCTTCGGGAATCCAGGCTTGAAATACCACAAAGAAGAAGAACCAGGAGATTGCAAACATCGTAAACGGTTTGATCAGCCAGTTGGCCACCCAGGTTACATACAGCCCGGCGGGATTCTTCCGCACCGCGCGAATGCTCTGAAAGTCGACCTTCAGCATCATCGGGAAGATCATCAGCCAGATCAGAATCGCGATCGGGATCGACACATTCGCATATTCAAAACGACCGAGAAACGCGGGAATCGCGGGTAAGAACCGCCCGATCAGAATCCCCGCAATCATGCACAGCACAACCCATACGGTCAGATATCGTTCAAACCGACTGATGCCCGCGGTGTTGGTTTCTGTCATACTACCTCCTCCTATACATAGAAATATTGAAATGTATCAATATAAAAATTCAAAATAAACCCGTCAATCCGTGCAGGCACACACAGGCACCGGATTCGGAACAATCGCCGTTACCGCATCAAAAATCTCTTTTGCGTGTGCGATGCCTTCTGCATCCAGCGAATAATACGTCCACCTGCCTTCCTTGCGTCCGCGCACCAGGCCCGACTCGGTTAAAATTTTCATATGATGCGAAAGCGTCGGCTGGCTGATCCGCAATTCGTCCAGCAGATGACACGCACAGTGTTCGCCGGTCTGCAGCAGTTCCAGAATCGTCAGCCGGTTCGCGTCACACAGCGCCTTAAAGATCGTCGCATTTCGTTGATGATCGATGCCAATCGCCCCCTTTCACGATGAATATAGCAGACATATAGACTGTTGTCAATACGATTTCTCTAAACATATTGACATTATTCGATATTAGAGTTATTCTATTAGCAAGAACGGATAGACGTTCATCAATGTATGGAAAGGAGAAACAAATTGAAATCAACCTGGGACTTTATTCAAGACCAGCTGCTGGGTATGAAGTGGCTGAATGATGCGGTTGGCCAGCTGCTGCAAACAGTCGGGATGGACCTTAACAACCGTTGGGTCGGCAGTCTGCAGTTTTTTATCTACGATGTGATTAAAATTGTCGTGCTGTTATGCGTACTGATTTTTGGAATCAGCTACATACAAAGCTATTTCCCACCAGAACGGACGCGTAAAATACTTGGGAGATTTCGAGGGATAGGAGCAAACACTATGGCCGCTTTACTCGGCACAGTTACGCCGTTCTGTTCCTGTTCCTCGATCCCATTGTTTATTGGATTTACCTCTGCTGGCTTGCCGATCGGTTCAACCTTTTCATTTTTGATTTCCTCACCAATGGTGGACTTAGGATCGCTGGTTCTTTTAATGAGCATATTCGGCGCCCCGATCGCAGTGGTATATGTTGTTTTTGGACTGATAATCGCTATTGTGGGCGGAATGATCATTGAAAAAATGAAGATGGAATCCTATGTGGAAGATTTTATCCGTCAGCAGGGAAATTTTGACCGGAAAAGACCGGAACTATCTCCCCGGGACCGGGTCCTCTTCGCAAAAGAGCAAATGATCGACACCTTACGGAGAGTTCTTCCGTATATTTTGATCGGCGTTGGCATCGGCGCCCTGATTCACAACTGGGTTCCGGAAGCATGGGTAGCGACCATACTGGGTGAACATAATCCGTTCGGTGTGCTGCTGGCGACGCTTGTGGGCGCTCCGATGTATGGAGATATCTTCGGAGCCATCCCGATTGCGGAAGCACTTTTGGCAAAAGGTGCACAGCTGGGAACAGTATTATCATTTATGATGGCTGTGACCACCTTATCTCTGCCATCTCTAATTATGCTCCGAAAAGCTATCAAGCCGAAACTGCTGGGATTATTTATCGCCATCTGTATGGCAGGCATTATCATCGTAGGCTATGTCTTCAATTGGCTGGAACCGTTGATCATATAAGAAGTACAGATTGAATAGGAGGGAGTTCACATGCGAGAAAAAACAAAACTATACTTACTTACCGGCTTTCTGGGTGCGGGTAAGACAACCTTTCTAACCGGCGTACTCAACGAACTGAGTGATTCAAAGGTGGCCGTAATCATGAATGAGTTCGGCAAGATCGGGATCGACGGAAGGATTATTGAGCGCGAAGGGATGGAGTTATTGGAACTGAATCGAGGGTCGATTTTTTGCTCCTGCCTGCAGTTAAGCTTTGTATCTGCCTTGATAGAAATGGCAGATCGGGAAATGGACTTTGTCTTTGTCGAAAGTTCCGGCCTTGCAGATCCGTCCAATATCGGAGAGTTTTTGGATGCTGTCATTGTGGCAAAGGGCGATGTCTATGAGTACAGCGGTGCCATTTGTATCGTTGACGGCGTCAACTTTCTGGATCAGGTGGAAGACATAGAAACCGTTGTCAGACAGTTGAAATTTGCGCATCTGGTTATTGTTTCCAAAGTGGATCTGATCGATGAAGAAATGCTCCAACGCGTAAAGGAGAAGATTCATACCATAAACAGTCGTGTTGAGATTGCCATATCTAGAAACGGCACGTATGATTTCCGGTTCGTGGAAAAAGACCTGATGAAAGAAGACTGGTTGGGCGAAGAAACAACGAATACACCTGAAAATCGACCCAAGACGCTAAGTCTTACCTATGAGGGGAAGATCACCAGAAAACAATTGACGGATTTTCTCGATCTGATAAAAGGGGACAGTTATCGGATCAAAGGATTCTTTCGATTGGAGGATGGCTGGAATCAGGTAGATGTCGTTGGCAAGAAAATTGATTATAAAAAAACTGAAACGGAGAAACGAGATTCCGAACTGGTCATTATTTCGAAAATAGGGACCCAGATTATCCGTCCGATCTTCAGTGCCTGGGAAACAACCGTTGGCACAGAGATGAAATTAAGATAACAGGAGGCAGAAAATGGAGATCAAGATCTTAGGCACCGGCTGTTCCAAATGTGAAAAACTTGAAAAAAACGTCGAGACTGCATTGCATGAAATGAATATTGAAGCCACCGTGAGTAAGGTGGAAGATTTGCTGGAGCTGGTTAGTTACGGTGTCATGAGCACACCCGGGCTTGTCATTGATGATGAGGTGAAATCGGTAGGCCGGGTGCTCTCGGTTAATGAGATCAAGAAGTTATTCTAAAGATGCATACCAATACGAAGGACCGTGGTGATTTCCACGGTCCTTCGTATTGGAAAGTTGATAAAGTCATAGATATATACTATTAGACAGTAAGATGACAGGATTATACAATATGATTAATCAAAATAAACGGAGGAAATTATGAAAAAAATGCACAGACTCGCAGGACTCATGCTTCTGTTACTGGCGATTTCCGTGTTTGCAGGCTGTCAGGCACCAGCAGCAACAACGGAAGCAACAGCTACAGAACCCACACAGGAAGCCTCCGCATATGAAGGCGACTATATCGTGGACGCCGCGTATCTGAAGTCGAAGATCGGCGCTGAAGATGTGATCATTATCGATGCTCGGGGGGAAGACGAAGCCAGAAAAGGACGTGTACAAGGAGCCGTGGCTATCGCGTGGGGACAGCTGGCAGACATGGAAGGGAAGAATCCCGGCGATGAAGGTTGGGGCCATGTTCTTTCCGCACAGGAACTCGCCACCCGTTTGGGTGAACTGGGCATTGCGAAAGACAAAGAAATCATCCTCTATTCGACCGGGAATGCCGGCTGGGGAGAAGACGGACGAATACTCTGGGAACTGGCTGCAGCCGGCTACGACAATCTCAAGATGGTGGATGGCGGCTGGGATGCCATCCGGGCAGCCGATGTGTCGATCGTACAGGAAGCCGTCACACTGGAACCGGTCGAGGTTGAGATCGACAGCATCGACTATGCGAATATCATCAACACAGCCGATCTCACCCGGGATTACGACAACTACAAAATTGTAGATACTCGGGAGAAGAAAGAGTATGAGGGAGCGGTGCTGTATGGGGAGGCCAAAGGCGGACATCTTCCCGGGGCCGTGAATATTCCGTACTCGGATTTGTATCAAAAAAACGGCACCTTAAAGAGCAATGAAGAGATCAACCAACTGTTTGTGGACGCCGGACTGGAACCGGACGATGAAATCGTCACGTACTGCACCGGCGGCATACGTTCCGCCTTTATGCAGCTGATGATGGAAATGGAAGGCTATCAGAAAGTGAAAAACTATGAAGGGTCCTACTATAATTGGGCGGCGGTCAACGAAGTCGAATAACGGAGCATAAGCGTTTCTAATCTGATCATAGACTAAACGTATTAGACACAAGTGAAACAAATCTCTATAATTGTAGGAGTACCAACAAACAATTCGCTGAAAAGGAGAATACAACAAATGAAAAAACGAGTAAGTCTACTCGCACTGATGGTGGCACTGCTGCTTCTGTTCACGGCATGCCAGGATACAACGACGGCCACCGAAGCGGCTGCGGACGCAGACAGTGCTGTAAAAACGATGACCGGTGAAGAACTGGTTGCGCAAAATGAAGGCAAAAAGAAAGACGAAGTGCTGCTGATCGATGTGCGTCCGGTGGAGCAGTATGAAGAAGGGCATATCCCGCACGCGATCAATATTCCCCTGGCGGATACCGAAGCCAGCCTGGAAAAACTGGAGCCCTGGAAAACCGAGCCCGTCATTCTGTACTGCAATACCGGCAATCAGTCCGGGCAGGCGGCCGACATTCTTGTTGAAAACGGATTTACCAATGTGACGAACGCCGCAGGCGTGAAAGAATTCGAATATGATCTGGTAACCTACAATGACATTCTCGCCGTGGACATGCTGGAAATGATCGATGATCCGGATACCGTGCTTGTGGACTACCGCCCGGCCGACGATTATGCAGGCGGACACCTGGACGGTTCCATGAACATTGAATTTGACACGATCGAAGAAAATTTGGACAAACTCCCGCAGGACAAAAACATCGTCATCTACTGCAACACCGGCACCAAGAGCGCAGAAGCGGCCCAGGCGCTGGATGAGGCAGGGTATGAGAATGTTTATAATACGATCCAGGGTGTCAAAGAATACGAATTTGACCTGGCACAATAGGACATGGCCGGAAAGAAGGGGCGATCGGACGATTCCGGTTGCCCGTTTTTTTCGGGAAGGAGGTTTGCTGTGAAATTGAAACGGTCTACCTGGGTAAAAATCGGCGTGCTGGTAGCGGTCGTGCTTGTGTTTCTGTTTGTTCCGCCGCTGAACCGGGGGCTGCGCAATATGCTGGCTTCGTTCGGCAGTGTGGAACAGGTGCGGGCGTATATCCTCTCCTTCGGCGTATGGGCGGTGGTCATTTCCTTTCTGATGATGATCCTGCAGTCGGTTGCGGCCCCGATCCCCGCATTTGTGATCACCTTTGCCAATGCGATGGTGTGGGGCTGGTGGCGCGGCGCGATTCTTTCGTGGACTTCTGCTATGGCGGGTGCTGCGCTCTGCTTCTTCATTTCCCGCGTGTACGGAAGAGGTGTAGCAGAAAAGTTTGTGACCGCCAAAGGACTGGATGAAGTGGATGTATTTTTCGAAAAATACGGGAAGAACGCTATTCTCGTGGCGCGTCTGCTCCCGTTTGTGCCTTTTGATCCCATCAGCTATGCGGCGGGGCTGACGGCAATGAGCTTCCGCGACTTTTTTATCGCAACGGGACTGGGTCAATTGCCGGCGACGGTTGTCTACTCCTACGCAGCCGCGCAGTCTACTGATCCTTCGACGTGGGTGCGGGGGCTGTTAATCCTGTTTGGCGTTGTAGCTGCCGGCTGGTTTGGTCGTATCATCTGGACGGAACGGCAGAAAAAGAAGGAAAGGAAATGACTCGCATTCCGATGCAAGAGGAAGTCCGTTCTTTCATTGAAAAGGAAGAAGCCGGGTGCATCGGCTGCAAGGCCTGCATGAAAGGCTGTCCCATGCTGGAGGAATGGTGCGAAAATCCGAAAATGCTCCTGGGCGAATTGTCCGGAGGCGATTTTCCTTTGCGCATGCCCTATACCTGCCTGCTTTGCGGGTATTGTACGCGTGTTTGCCCCAAAGACATCAGCTTTCGAGATGTGTTTTTTCGTTTGCGGCAGGAATCCGTGCGTCATTTTGACGGGAAGCTGCCCAAAGATCTGCGTGTCTTCGGCGTGCGCATGCATCAGACCCTCAGTGCATCGCCGTTGATTGCATCGAAAATCCCCGAAACGGAGACGCTTTTTTTTCCGGGTTGTGCGCTTTTGGCACAAAGTCCGGAGATTGTAGAAAAATCCTATGCTTATCTGCAAAAAACCGTCAAAGGACTGGGCATAACGAATCGCTGCTGCTTTAAACCGACAGAATACCTGGGCGATGCAGAAAAGTTTTCCGACTATGCGGCGCAATTGCAGAGAGACTTCCGGGCAGCCGGCGTGAAAACTATCCTTACGGCCTGTTCCAATTGCTATATGTCGTTTCGCAGGCATGTAAAAGACATAGAGATCCGTTCGGTGTATGAAGTGCTGGCAGAGACGGGCCTGCCTGCGGAGAAGAAAAATGCCTATCGTGATGGCGGATGCGTTGCGGTGCACGACCCCTGTCCGACCCGCAATGAGAAGCCCATGCAGGAGGCAGTGCGGGCCCTGGTAAAAGAGCTCGGGCTGAAGACGGAAGAACTCTCCTTTTCCGGTGCGCAAACCCTGTGCTGCGGTACGGGTGGAATGGCAAAGATGACAGCACCCGCTATTCACAAGAAGCACGTGACGCGCCGGGCGGAAGAAGGAGGAGACGGCACCTATCTCACCTATTGCCGAGAATGTGCAGCCACCCTGACAGAAAACGGACGTCCCGCCGTTCATCTTCTGGACCTATTGTTTGGAGACGGTGCGGTCCGGACGAATCAGGGTCTTCTTGCCGTATGGAAAAACCGGATCGGAGCAAGAAATATGGGCAAAAAGTCGCATGAATAGAAAACAGAAAATCGTTCGCGTCCTGCTTTTGCTCGCCCTGGTGGCAGGCTCGGTATATGTATACCGAAACGCCGATATCTCGCAGCTCACACCGGAGGCGATCTCTGCGCGCCTGCGTGCGGCGGGGCCCTGGGGCGTGATCGGCTATGTATTGCTGCTGACGCTCCTTCCGTTGCTCCTGTTTCCTGATTCGGTCCTCGTTATGGCAGGAGGCATGGTCTTCGGACTGGCAAAAGGGACGGTTCTTACATCCATCGGATCTTTGCTGGGCGGTATGCTGGCGTATTTTATTGCGCGTTGGCTGGGCCATGGTGTGGTAAAAAATCTGATTCGCACCGATAATCTGGTAGATATGACATCGGGGCGGCGCGGGTTCTTCCTGATTCTGATTCTCCGGCTGGTTCCCCTGTTTCCCTTTAAGGTCATAAGTTACAGTGCGGGGCTTGCCGAAGTTGACTGGAAGGAGTTTGCCCTGGCGACCCTCGTCGGGTCAATGCCGGGGATCCTCGTGTATACGAATCTGGGTGATAAGGTGCACGATATCCGCAGTCCCGAATTTGCCTGGGCGGTCGTGTTACTTGTACTGCTGACGGTTGTGTTCACCATAGCCAAACGCGTGATCGACAAACGCCAGGCGCTGAAAGAGAGTGAAGAATGATCTCCATTATTGTTCCTGTCTACAACGAAGAAAAGACCTTGGAGAAAACCCTCCGGTGCCTTGCACAACTGCCCGGCGAAAAGGAAATCCTCATTGCGGACGGCGGCAGTACCGATTCCACCCGTACCATTGCAGAAAAAGAAGGAATTCTGCTGGACACACCGAAGGGACGCGCCCGGCAAATGAACGAAGCGGCCAAACAGGCCCGGGGGGAAATCCTCTGGTTTGTCCACAGCGATTCTGTCGTGTCCGAAAACAGCCTGAAAGCGATTCAAAACGCCATCCAAACCGGCCGGATCGGCGGCTGCTTTTCCCTGTATTTTTACGACGGCAAAGGGTTTAACCTCTGGTGGATTGCCCGGTTGTCCAACAGGCG
>ERZ1032871.9-NODE-9-length-36920-cov-7.692283_pt1 | contig 36920 bp, 44 predicted proteins | sample MGYA00519026_ERZ1032871 | MGnify/ENA primary metagenome ERZ1032871 (study PRJEB33719, sample SAMN04262510) | wastewater metagenome | biome: rural village; feature: composting latrine chamber; material: composting feces with ash | place: El Salvador | collected...
CGGTAGCGCCTTTGGGCAGGAAGCCTTCGGATTTTTTCAGATACGAAGTGCCGGCGATGTCCAGATGGACCCACGGCTTGTCTTCGACGAAACGTTCGAGAAACAGTCCCGCGGTAATCGTGCCCGCGCCGCGGTCGGTCGTATTCTTGATGTCTCCGATATCGCCCTTGAGCTGTTCGCGGAAGTGATCGTGCGAAGGCAGCAGCCAGATGTTTTCTCCGGCGCTGTCGGAGGCGTCTTTGAGTTCGATATAGAGGCCTTCGTTATTTGTGATGGCACCCGTGTAGGTGTGCCCGAGGGCCACGATGCAGGCGCCGGTAAGAGTAGCCACATCGATGATGCTCTTTGCATTGGTTTTTGTGGCGGCATAGTACAAAGCGTCGGCCAGTGTGATGCGTCCCTCGGCGTCGGTGTTGTCGACTTCGATCGTCAGACCCGACATCGAAGTGACGATGTCGCCCGGCTTGTAGGCGTGTCCCGAAATCAGGTTTTCACAGGCCGCAATCAGTCCGATGACGTTCTGGCTGCCCTTGTTTGCGGCAATCGCATGCATCGCGCCGATGACGGCAGCGGAGCCGGCCATGTCGGTTTTCATTTCCACCATGCTCTTGGTCGGTTTCAGCGAATATCCGCCGGAGTCAAAGGTCAGTCCCTTGCCGACGAGCACGACCGCTTCTTCACCTTCATTGGGCAGATATTCCATTTTGATGAAGCGCGGCGGATGATCCGAACCTTTGGCCACCGAAAGAAACGCCGTCATGCCGAGTTCTTCAACTTCCTTTTCGTCATAGACGGTGACGGAGACGCCAAGGGGCTCCAGTTTTTCTTTCGCAAGCTCGGCCAGACGCGCGGGCGTCATGATATTGGCCGGCTCATTAACCAGGTCTCTGGCCAGAGTCACGCCGTCCATGACGTTTTCCAGCTCTTCCAGGATTTCTTCCTTGCCGTCCATCCATTTGGCTTCCACGCAAAGCGAAAGTTCTTTGCGATTGTCTTTTTCGGATTTGTACTTGTCAAATGTATAATTGTTCTGAAGCATGCCTTCAAATATCGCGCGCATGGCCTGCGGATCCGACAGTTCTTTCATCTCGGGCACGATGAAATTCGCCTCGGCGATTTTGAGTTTGCTTACGGTTTCCATGGCCTTGAACGCCATCGTGCGCAGGGCGTCGTAGTCGAAAGTGTCCTTCGGGCCAAGACCCACCAGAATCACATTCTCCGAGCCCGGTGCAATTTCGACATAGGTCTGTCCGAGCTTGCCCGTGAAATTCTCCGACGACTTCAGCCATTCTGCCGTTTCTTTCGGCAGTTCTTCGGGGAGCGCGTTCGCAAATACCGGAAATATTCGCAGTTCTCCCTGCTTTTCAAATGAAATCTTCAATCTGTCTACCTCCTGAATGTACTTCAACTGATCTTATACCCTACTTGTCGCACTTCCATCGGTTTGCGCAAAAATTGTTGGTTTCGGTGTGCAAAATTCGTTTTACATCAAAACATACAAAAATAGTAATGTTTTCGCCCGAATTCGTTGACGTGGCCGTTATGCCTTGTTATAATACCGATATTACAAATTTGAAGGAGGCACATTCATGAAGAAATTTCTTTCTTTGTTTCTGATTCTTGCACTGGTGTTCACGCTGGCTGCCTGCGGAAGTGACGGCGGCGCAACGGAAGCTGCGGCAGGCGCTTACACGCCCGGTACATACTCCGGTGAAGGAGACGGCTTCGGCGGTCCGATCAAACTCGACGTAGTCGTAGGCGATGACGGAAACATCTCTGCAGTCAATGTAAATGAACACAGCGAAACCGCCGGCATCGGCGAAACCGCACTGGAAACTCTGCCCCAGCAGGTCGTTGACAACAACGGTCTCGAAGGCGTAGACGGCGTTTCCGGCGCAACCGGCACCTGGGAAGGATTCCAGGCGGCGGTCAACGCGGCGCTGAGCCAGGCAGGAAATTAAAAAAAGACTCCCCGTTTGCAGGGGAGTCCATTTTTTTATACGAGTTCTTTCGTCTTGGCGAGGGCTTTGTCGTAGTCGGGGTGGTTGGTGTTTTCTTCGACGTATTCGATATGCTGAATCACACCGTCTTTGTCGATGACGACAACGCCGCGGTTTAACAGGCGGAGTTCTTCCATCAGATAACCGTATTTTTTCCCGAAGTCGACATCTTTGTGGTCCGACAGCAAGGTGCAGTTGCCGACGGAATAGGTCTCGTCAAAGCGCGACTGGGCAAACGGCAGGTCCATCGATACCGTCAGCACTTCGACATCATCGAGCTTTTGCGCTTCTTCATTGAAACGGATGGTCTGCTGCTGGCAGACTTCGGTGTCCAGTGACGGAACGACACTGATGATGCGCACGCCTTGGGTGTCCGCTAGGGAAACCGGCTCCAGGTCATTGTTGAGCGCCGTGAAATCCGGCGCCTTGTCGCCGACTTCAAGCTGTTCGCCGTGCAGTGTCACGGGATTTCCCATCATGCTGTGTTTTTCGTGTTTTTTCATTCTCTATCGCGTCCTTTCTGTATTCATCTTCCATGTTCATTCGTACCCATTTTTTGTCAAAGGCCGTCATTGTGCACTTTGCATGTACAAAAAGACGCTTTGTGTTATAATCATTGCATATATGATCGAAAGGAGAGGCACGATGCCCGTAATCGGAGTTTTATTGGGATTGTTCCTGCTGTTTCTTTTCGGAAAGCTGCTTGTTCTCCCGCTCAGGATACTGGGCCGCCTGCTGATCAACGGGATCGCGGGGGCCATTTTACTTGTGCTGGTGAATCTGGCGGGCGGTGTCTTCGGTCTGCATCTGCAGGTCACCGTATGGCACGCGCTCATCGCCGGGTTCTTCGGCCTGCCGGGTGTTATTGTACTGCTTTTGCTGCAGTAGGAAGAACAGGCGATCAATCAGGAGGTAGCAAATGGCAGATATCAAATTACAGGCCACAAAACGGGATGGCCTGGGGAAAAACAAAGTTGATAAAATCCGTACGGAGGGCAATGTCCCCGGGATTTTATATCATAGAGGCGCGGACAATACACCGGTGCAGTTCGAACACAGCGAGTTTGAAAAAGTGTTTCGTGAAGCCGGCACCTCGACCATTATCGATGTGGTCGTAGCCGGAGAAACCCATCCCGCCATCATCAAAGACGTACAGCGTCACCCGTATAAGGAACTTGTGCTGCACTGTGATTTCCAGACGATCCGCATGGACGAAGTTCTGCGCATCTCGGTGCCGATTATTCTCGAAGGAAGAGACGAAATCCGTCTGCAGCCTTCCGTGCTGAACCAGATTCTGAACGAACTCGACATCGAATGTCTCCCGACCGATATTCCGGAAGAAGTTTCGATCAATGTCATCGATATGGACTTCGAAACGCCTTTGTATGTGAAGGATCTCGAAATCTTCGGAGACGACAAAGTAACCGTACTGCATGAAGGCGACGATCTTCTGGCCATTCTGTCCGAACCGCAGGAAGAAGAGGAAGAGGAAGAAGAACTCGAAGATGTCGACGCAGCCGATGTACCGACGGTGGATGAAACCGAAGAAGACGGCGAAGCCGCAGAAGAAGAGGAGTAATCGAACGGAAAGGACTTACATTGCGGTAAGTCCTTTTTTTACGGATGAAGGGATACGCTTTGGAACCGCTCTACCAGACCCTGACAGCCCTGCATAAAAACAGAATCAGTTTTCACACGCCCGGACACAAACACAGAGCCGATCAGCTTCCGTGGCTGAAGGATCTGATCCGGATCGACACCACGGAAACCCGCGGGACGGACAATCTGCTGGCGCCCGAAGGCATTCTTACAGAGAGTCTCGAACGGATCGCCCGGATCACGGGGGCAACGCGGTCACATTTTTGTGTGAACGGCGCAACCGGCGCGATCCACATGGCGCAGCACATGGCGCTTCGGCCGGGAGAGACGCTTCTTGTGCAGCGGGACGCGCACAAAAGTGTGTTCGGCGGCGCGGTGCTCAACCGGCTTTTGCTCGATTATCTGTATCCCGAACCGGTGGCGGGAAAACCCGTGCCGGGGGCGGTGACACCGAAGCAGGTCGAGGACAGACTGCGAAACAACAAAAAGATCCGGGCGGTGCTTGTGGTATCCCCGAACTATTACGGCATCACGGCCGATCTTTCGGGCATTGCGGCCGTGTGCCGGGCCCGCGACGTGACGCTGATTGTGGACGAGGCGCACGGCAGTCATCTGCACTTTTCCGATCGTCTGCCGCCGTCGGCGCTTTTAAGCGGCGCGGACCTGGTCGTGCAGAGCACCCACAAGACGCTGCCGTCACTCACACAGACGGCCCTGCTGCATGTGGGCGAACGGGATATCGGAGCGGACCGGCTGCGGGAGGCGCATGCCCTGTTTCAGACCACCAGCCCGTCGTATGTATTTATGGCAAGCATCGATCACGCGCTTTCATGGATGGATTCTACCGCGGGCAGAGAACGGCTGGAGACACTGATCGATGCCATGACGGCTCTTCGCGAGCGAATTGCGAGCCTCGACGGGTTTGAACAGCTGCTGCCTTCGGAGCTGCCCGGAAGGCTGGATCTGACCCGGCTGCTGTTTCGAAAAAAAGACCGCACGGGGGTCGCGCTTTCTAAGGCATTGGCGGATGCGTTTGCAATCGACATGGAAATGGCCGATGCAAACTTTGCGCTGGCGCTGGGTTCTGTCGGCAATACAGTGTCCGACTGCGCGGCCCTGGGCGATGCGCTCTGTCGGCTGGAACGGCTGCCGGAGGTTGCGGTCAGAAAGAGCGGCGAAGGGACGATGCCCCGTCCCGTCATCGTCCGTCCGCTGTGTGAGGCCGTGTATTGTGAGAAAGAAGCGCGCAGGCTCAAAGACTGTGCCGGCCGGACGGCCGCGCAGCAGATTACGCCGTATCCGCCGGGCGTTCCCGCCGTCGTGCCGGGGGAATGCATTACGGAGGAAATGATCGCATATCTGTACGACAGGATGGCTGAGGGGGTCGACATCACGGGGATGTCCGGACCGGAAAGGGACCAGGTGCAAGTGATACAATGAGAGGAAACTTCATTACACTCGAAGGAGCGGACGGCTCCGGAAAGTCAAGTTTTTGCCGTCGGATGGAGAAAGAACTCTCCGATCTGGGTATACAATATATAACAACACGTGAACCGGGCGGCACGGTAATCAGCGAACGGATCCGCAGCATTCTACTGGACCGGGCCCATGCCGAAATGAGTCCCAGGGCGGAGGCGCTCTTGTACGCCGCAAGCCGTGCCCAGCATGTGGAGGAGGTCATCCGGCCCGCGCTGGAGGCGGGGAAACTCGTTTTGTGCGAACGCTATGTGCTGTCGTCCGTCGCCTATCAGGGCTACGGGCGAGAACTCGGCGAAGAGCCCGTGACGATGATCAATACCTTTGGCACAGACGGGCTGGTGCCCGATCTGACCCTGTTTTTTTCCGTGGATCCGAAACAGACGCTGGTCAGAAAAGCGGCGGCCGCCGACCGTCTCGAAGAAGAGGGGGCGGCGTTTCACGGCCGCGTGTATGAAGGCTATGTCCGGGCCGCGGATTCGTATCCGGGACGCGTAATTACGATTGACGCCACCCGGTCGGAAGAAGACGTGTTTCAGGCCGGAAAAGAAGTGCTGTTAAGCCATATCAGAGGGAGTGAAAACCGATGAAAATGTTGATCGCCATTGTACAGGATCAGGATTCCCATATCCTGATGGACGAATTGTCGGAACGCGATTTTCGCATGACGAAACTGGCCTCCACGGGCGGGTTTCTGAAAGCGGGCAACACCACCATACTCATGGGGATCGACGATGCGAGGATTCCCGAAGCCCTGTCCATTATCGAGAACAACTGCAAGTCCAGAGACATGACAACATCCCTGATGTCTGTTACGATGCCGGGCGATGCCTATATCCCGTATCCTGTCGAACTGAAGGTCGGGGGCGCCACCGTCTTCATTATGGATGTCGAATCGTTTATCAGAATTTAGGAGAGACCCATGAAACTGATTTTAGCCATTATCGAGGATGAACTCGCGTTTGAAGTCGCGAAGGCGCTGTCCGAAAAATCGATCCGGTCGACGAAACTGTCGTCCTCGGGCGGCTTTCTGAAAAAGGGAAACACCACGCTGCTGATCGGGATCGAAAGCCACCGGGTGGACGAGGCGGTTGCGGAGATTCAGCGCGTATGCGAGCGCGCCGATGAAACGGATGCCGAGCGCGATCATGAATTTCTGGCAAATATCTTCATTCTTCCCATTCACAAGTATCTGCAGATGTAATGGAAAACAATACCCGACTTTTGGAGCAGATAGGCACGGAGCAACTTTCCCATGCCTATCTTTTTGAATCGGTCGATCCGGAATTTGCCCGCGAGACGGTGGATGCGTTTGCCGCGCGGCTTTTTTGCCGTGAAAAGATTCCGTGTCAGACCTGTCCCGCGTGCGTGAAAATCCGTGCCGGCAGCCATCCCGATCTGATCCGCGTACAGCCCGTAAAAGACACAATCTCGATCGACGCGATCCGGGACATGACCCGGCGGCTGCATCTTTCGCCGCAGGAGGCGGAACACAAAATTGTACATATCGAAAACGCCCAGTATATGCGGCCTGCCGCCCAGAATGCGCTTTTGAAGACTTTGGAGGAGCCGCCGTTGTATGGTATTATGATACTGTCTTTGACCAATGCGAAACGGATCCTCCCGACGATCCGGTCCAGGTGCCGGCTCGTCCGGCTGGGCGGTGCCGTCAAACCCGCCTCGATCGACCGGGGGATGCTCGATGAGGTGCTGACCGATGCCGGCAACGGCAATGTGGACGCCGCCTTCCGTTCGGTCCGTTTTTTTCAGGATTACACGGACCACAAAGAAGAACTTTTGCAGGAGATTGAACTGTATCTCAGGGATCTGCTGATCTATAAAACCACGGGCGAAAAGGCGCTGCTTACCGACCGCACACTGCCCGAACGGGCCATGCAAAACCGCATGACGCCCGCCCACATCCTGCGCGTGCTGGATCTTTTGATCGAGGTACGCGAAGGGTTCCGCAGGAATGTCAATTTCCAGCTTTCCATGGAACGAATACTGATAGAAATGCTTGAGGATAAATCATGATACCCGTAGTAGGCGTACGATTTAAGGAAGCCGGAAAGATGTACTATTTCGATCCGGCTAAATTTGACATAAAGAAACACGATTTCGTGATCGTCGAAACCGTCCGCGGCATCGAATACGGCCAGGTGATTACGGACATCGAACAGGTAAAGGAAGACGAACTGGTTTCGCCGCTAAAACCGGTGCTGCGCATCGCGGACGAATCGGATCACTGGGTGTTTGAACAGAACCGCCAGAAAGCCGGCCGCGCCATGGGGATCGCCCAGGCGAAGATCGATGAGCACGGCCTGCCGATGAAACTTATCGATGCCGAATACACGTTTGACTCGAACAAGGTGATCTTTTATTTCAGCGCGGAAAACCGGATCGACTTCCGGGAGCTCGTCAAGGATCTGGCGGGAGTGTTTCGCACGCGCATCGAACTCAAACAGATCGGTGTCAGGGATCAGGCCAAAATGATCGGCGGACTCGGTCCGTGCGGCAAAGAAACCTGCTGCAAGCAGTTTCTCGGAGAGTTTGAGCCGGTATCCATCAAAATGGCCAAGGATCAGTCGATCTCTCTGAACCCGTCCAAAATCTCCGGCCTGTGCGGCCGGCTGATGTGCTGTCTGAAATTTGAACAGTGCGTCTATGAAGACAAGCTGACCCGCCTGCCGCGACAGGGCACCGTTGTGATTACACAGGACGGAAAAGGCCCGATCATCGGCAAGGAGACGCTCTCTGAAACGGTGCGGGTGAAAGTCACCCTGGAAGACGGAACCGAAGAAATCCGCACCTATCCGATCGCCGAATGTGAAGTGACCCGGCAGGTGGAGCGTCGGTACAGAGATCAGAACGAGCACAGCCGCTACCAGTACGAAGATTAAACGCAGCGCGTCGGACCTTTGCCTCAAAGGACCGGCGCTTTCTTTTGGGCAGCGGATGGACTATAATGAACATGCCGGCGGCCATGGGCCGCCGAGAACAAAACGATAGGAGAATGATTCGTGAACAACATGCGCCCAGCAGGCGCGTCTTCGGACGATCCCTGCCCCAGCCCTTGCGTGAACCCGCGAGGATTCTCTCTCCTGACCGCCTGCAGCTGATCATTTTCATGCATGTTTGAAGAAGAGGGAGACCTCTTCTTTTTTGTGCCTTTGCACGGGTTCATTCACGAACCGTCTGTAAAGGAGGAACCGAACATGATGAAAAACCAAACCGGCAGAGAAGCGCTTCTGCGACAGCTGCAGACGCTGCTTGAACATGAAAATTACCCCGCCCTGCAGCAGGCACTGCCCGCGCTCCACCCGAAGGATGCCGCCTGCTGGATCGACACGCTGGCCCCGCAGACCGCGGCCCTGGTGTTTCGGCTGATGAACAAAGAGGAGGCGGCCGAAGTGTTTGCGGAGCTCGACCGCAACTCCACGAAGGATCTGCTGCTGGCCTTCACCGACACGGAGCTGCAGGAGGTTGTCGAGTCCCTGTATCTGGACGACGCCGTCGATGTGCTGGAAGAGCTGCCCGCGGGCGTGGTTGCCCGGGTGCTTCGCCTTTGCGCCCCCGACAGACGAGACGCCCTGAATCATTATCTGCGCTTTCCCGAGGATTCCGCGGGATCGATCATGACGGCGGAATTCATGCGACTGAAAAAGCACTGGCGTGTCGATGAAGCCCTGCGGAAGATCCGAACCACAGGGCATGAAAAAGTGACCGTCTATACCTGTTATGTCACCGATGACACCCGCGTGCTCGAAGGGGTTGTGTCCGTGCGCCAGCTGCTGCTGGCGGAGGACGAACAGCGGGTGGAGGAGCTCATGGAAACCCGCGTCATTCGCGCGGAAACGCACGACGACCGGGAGCAGATCGTCCATCTGTTCAGAGATTATGACCTGCTTTCACTCCCTGTGGTTGATATGGAAAACAGGCTTGTGGGCATCGTCACCGTCGACGATGTGCTCGATGTCTCCGAAGAAGAGGTCACCGAGGACTTTCAGCGCATGGCGCTCACAGAGCCCGATGCGACGCCGTATCTGAAAACGCCCGTGGCGCGGCATGCGAAAAACCGCGTGCTGTGGCTTTTAATCCTCATGGTCTCCGGCATGGTCAACGGCTATATTCTGGAAGGCTATGAACACGCGTTTGTCGCCGTGCCGATTCTCGTGAGTTTTATTCCGATGCTCACGGACACCGGCGGCAACGCCGGATCGCAGAGTTCGACCATGATTATCCGCGGCATGAGCACCGGGGAAATCGTGCCGCATGATGCCTTGAAAATCGTCTGGACGGAGTTTCGGATCGCCCTTTTGGTCGGACTCGTCATGGGAGCTGCCAATTATGTGCGCGTCCGCTATTTTGTGGCAGACGGCGACCCGATGATCGCGCTCGCGGTATCGATCGCGCTGGTCTGTGTGGTTCTGATCTCCAAGGTGGTGGGCGGTGTGCTGCCTGTGGCAGCTAAAAAGGCGGGGCTCGACCCTGCGATTATGGCAGCACCCCTGATTACCACGCTGGTCGATGCACTGGGTTTAATCATCTATTTCGCAATTGCCGTTCGTTTATTGACGATTTAAGCGGATAACGTTTATTTTTTTCGGAGAATCATGTATAATGAAGTTGTAAAATAACCATGGAGGTGGAAAGAACTATGGCTTATGTAATTCACGACACGTGCATCGCTTGTGGTGCATGCGAACCCGAGTGCCCGACCGAGGCGATCAGCCCCGGCGATATCTATGTAATCGACCCGGAAAAATGCATCGACTGCGGCGCCTGCAACGCGGTATGCCCGGTAGACGCACCGCAACCCGAATAAAACGTACTTAAGAAAGAGACCCGTCAAGGGTCTTTTTTGTCATCTTAGGAGTTTTTCATGGACCAAACGCTGGACCGCATCCCCGGTACGTCCTACCGGATTCTACAATACAAAGAACGCTTTCGCTACGGGATCGATGCAATCCTTTTATCGTGGTATGCCAAAGCGGATCCGAAAGACACGGTGATCGATCTGTGTTCGGGCACCGGTATCGTGGCCATGCGTCATGCCGCGATCTATCGTCCGAAAAAAACCTGGGCGATTGAACTGCAGGAGGATACGGCGGCGCTGTGTGCGCGTTCGGTTCGAGATAATCAGCTGCAGGAGGGTATGGAATGTCTGCAGGGTGACTTTACGGCGTATGTCGGACATTTTGCGGCGGGTTCCGTGGATGTCGTGATGGCCAATCCACCCTACATACGAAAAGGTCACGGCGAACCGAGCCCCGATCCGTATTTTGCGATGGCAAGACACGAGATCACCATGACGCTGGGCGATCTGTTTGATTTCAGCCGGAGGGTCTTAAAAAGTGGCGGCTGGTTTTATCTGATTCACCGGCCGGGCCGGCTCGGAGAGATTTGCAAGGAGGCTTCGGAACATCATCTGCCGGTGAAACAGGTGCTGCCGGTGGTGTCCCATCCGGGAGAAGATCCGCAGCTCGTTTTACTTGCCTGCAGAAAAGACGGCAAACCGGATCTGGTGCTGAAGAGTCCGCTTATCGTGTACGAAGGCAGCCGGTACACGAAGAGGCTTAAGGCGATCTACGAAGGAGAAAAGCGATGACGGGCAAACTGACAGTCATACCGACCCCGATCGGCAATCTGCGAGACATCACCCTGCGCGCGCTCGACACACTGCAGGCGGTGGATCTTTTGTTATGCGAAGACACCCGGCACACGGGAAAACTCCTGAAAGAATACGAGATCCGCGTGCCGCTGCTGTCGTATCATAAATTCAACGAACAGGAACGGGTATCGGACATCGCGGAGAAAATCCGGGCCGGCGGGTGGATCGGACTGGTATCGGACGCGGGTATCCCCGGAATTTCCGATCCCGGAGAAATCCTGATTCGGGAAGTGATCCGCCGCGGGCTGGCCGTGGAAGTACTGCCCGGTGCCAATGCGGCGCTGACGGCTCTTGTGGGCTCCGGTCTTCCGATGTCGCCGTTTTTGTATCTCGGTTTTTTGTCCTCCGACCGGCGGGTCAGCAGTAAACAGTGGGCGCTTCTCAAAGAGGCGCAAATGACGGTGGTGCTGTATGAATCTCCTCGGCGGATCAGAAAGACCGTCGGCAGACTCTACGAAGAACTCGGCAACCGCGACATCGCCATCGGGCGGGAGCTGAGCAAACTCCATGAAGAATACATCCGGGCGGACCTGAAAACCCTTGCGAAAGCGCCCGAACGCATAACGGAAAAAGGGGAGATGGTGCTTTTGATCGGCGGCGCCGACGCGCCGAAGGCGGAGGATCCGGAGCCGCTTTTGAAAGAAGCGCTGGCGGAGCTTCCCCTTTCGGCCGCCGTCAAAAAAGTCGCGAAAGAATCCGGACTGCCCAGAAACGAGCTATATGCGGCCGCCGTACAAATGAAGGAGGCGGAAGATGGATCCGATGCGTGAGGTGCTGAAAGAACTGTCCGGACAAATCCTGGAACGAAAAAAAGATCTGACCCGGATCGATAAAAACACACGCCTCTCCTTTCTTTCCACCATCGGCCGCAAAAGAAAAATCGAACGGGCCGACGAACAGATTTTGGAGGCCGTGAAAGAGGCGGGCGGACTGTTTGCCGTGGACGCGTCCTATCAGCGCTTCGGCGGCGCATCGCCCCATTATCTGGAGCTGTATCAGGGTCTGGGTCTTTCTTCGACCGATCAGACCCGTCCCGTCATGAAGACGGCCGCGGTCTCGCCGCTGACACAGGCGGGCGCCGGCCCGGACTTTCGCTTCGGGGAGCAGCGGAGCCAGGAGGCCGAAGCCCGGCTCGCGGCCATCGAACTGGAAACGGCGAAGGAACTCGTGCAGGAAAACAGGGGCTATGCGCTCATTATGGACGGCTCGCTGATTCGCTTTCAGATCCTCTGCCCGAAACCGTGGGAAGAGCTCCGTACCCTGTGCGCGCGTCTGGGCCTTCCGATCGCGGGGGTTATCGAAGATATCAAAACCGACAGCATCGGCAGGGCGCTGCAGGCCGCGGGACATACCCGGCTGCTTCATTATGACCGGGAGATTCTCTCGGGACTGCTGGAAAATGGCGAGATCTTCGTGCCGAAAAAGGAAGTTTCCGGCAAAGCCGAACGCGGACTGTCGACGCTGTTTGCGCGGTTTTCCGGCGAGCCGCATGTCATCGGCATCGACCTGGACGGCGATGACGAAGACAGTCTGGTGCAGCTGGCGGCTATTTTGTATGCGATCACGCCGTCCCACGGCCGGGGCGTGCCGTATCTGCTGGATGTCGTGGACGAAAAGGCGCGGCTCGCCAAACGCAGAACCCTGGAGACCATGAAGCGTTCGCTCGATGCGGATGTGCTGGAAACGTATTTTATCAGCGGCAGAGACCGTCGCAAACTGTAAAGGAGGATTATGAAAGTTGCAGGTATCACCGGACAGCAGGAGGTGTATGTATCCTCCGACGAACGAAATTTCCGGATCAATGAATTTCTGCTCATCGAAGACCCGCTGCAGGGAGATCTGCTCGGGGAAATTGTGGTGGCGCACACCTTTAATCCCTATATCCCGCTGAATCTGGGCGGAGAGGTGGCCGATGACCGCATGTTGGATGCGCTCCGAAGCATCGGCTACGAAGTGGACCGGGAAACGGTCTATGTGGGAAAACTCCGACTTCTCGCGGAAGCAAGCTATCCCGTGCAGACCGGGGCGTCGCTTCGGATTCCGACCTTTGATGAAGTCAGAAAATATTTTCTGCGCACGTCGGTGTCGGACGGGATGATACTGGGCGTCATAAAAAATACGGATGTGGTCGCGCAGACCATGGACGAGGAACTGAAACAGATCACGGAAACATTTGAAGACGGGCGGGCGGTTTCGCAAAAAGACATTCCGTATCTCTATGATGTACGCGGCATGCAGCAGTATCCGCATATCGGAATCTTCGGCGGATCGGGCTCGGGAAAATCCTACGGGCTCCGCGTGTTTCTGGAAGAACTCATGCAAAAAAACATCCCTGCGATCATGGTCGATCCCCACTACGAGATGGGATTCGACGAAGGCGACCGCGCAGGCGAGTATGAGGGACGCTCGTTTGTCGTGCAGGTCGGAAGGGACGTCGGTGTCCGCTTCCGCGAGATCAACACCGCCGATCTCAGAAATCTGATCGGTACTTCATCCGAGCTGACCGAATCCATGGTCAATGTGATCGAGGCCATGCACTGGAAAAACGATGAACTGTATACCTTCCGCGACCGGATCGCCATGCTGATCGAGGCGCTGGAACTGGGCTCCGCGGAAGCCATCGAAGAGCGGATCCGAAACGCGCAGAGCCCTTCGGAAAAAGAAGGCTGGGAGAACCGAAGAGCGGTTTACAAGCGCTTCGGCAACTTCCCCATGGCTTCCGTGCGGGGCGTGCAGTGGCGGCTGAACCGGCTTGAAAAGCAGGGGATTTTCACCGGCAGCACCGAACCCGTCGAACGGGCGCTGATGGAAGGAAAACTTGTCGTGCTGCAGGGAGGCACGCGCCTTTTGCAGGTATTTACGACCTTTTTGTGCCACAAGCTGTATAATATGCGCCGCGCCTACAAGGATTCCGAAATCACGGGAGAGGCTGCGGAACCCTTTGTGCCGTTTCTCATCTGTACGGACGAAGCGCACAATTTCGCGCCGCAGGGACTCGATATCCCGTCAAAAAGCGTGTTCCGGGAGATCGCGCAGGAGGGCAGGAAATACGGCGTATTTCTTGTGCTCGCCACCCAGCGGCCGTCGCTTCTTGACAATACGGTGACGGCACAGCTCAATACCAAGCTGATTTTTCGGACCGTCCGCGCCAGCGACATGCAGACCATCCAGGAGGAAACCGATCTGAGCTCCGACGATATCCGGCGCCTGCCGTATCTGCAGTCGGGCGATGTGTTTATTTCCGAATCCGCCGTGGGCCGGACCGTCTTTGCAAGAATCCGAAAAAACCACACCCAAAGCCCCCACGGCAAAAATCCGTTCGACGAACTCCGGGCCATGGCCGGGCGCAAACATGACCGCGCCAGAGATCTGCTGCTGGACAAACTGCCGGTGTCGGATCCCGTGATGACGGCGAAGCATCTGGAAGCGGAAGGAAAGGGAACCTTTACCGCGGCGGAAATCGAACGCATGCTGGATCTGCTGGTGGAGGCGGGAGAGGTTTCCGTGAAAGAAAATATTCTGGGCATGCGAACGTATACGGAAAAAACCGGCGACTGAGTCCGGATGCGAATGGGGTATATACTCTGACAGAAAGGAAGGGAATCCCGATGAAAATGGAAGTCTGGGCGGATTTTCTCTGCCCGTACTGTTATGTAAGCATACAGGCGCTTGATCGTGCGCTGAAAGAAACCGGCACAACGGTGGATTATGTGCACCGGGCCTACCGGCTGAAACCGGATCTGGAATTTCAAAAAGACCGCGGTCATTTCGAATGGATGGCAGAACATCTGGACATGACGCTGGAAGAAGCCAAAGCGTCTGTGAAAGAGGGCATCGGTCAAAAGGCGAAGGAGCAGGGAATCCCGTTTCATCCCGAGAAAGCCCGGCCCGCCGATACGACCGCCGCGCATCTTCTTGCCCTTTTTGCGAACAAAGAAGGTCTGGCTCAGCAGACGGTCACACGCCTGGCCCGCGGGTATTACGAACTGGGTGAGAATCTGTCGGACCCCGACGTGCTCGATTCGATCGCAAAAGAGGTCGGACTCTCGGACTATGCGTGCTCGAACATCCGAGAGGATACAGACCGGCTTGAAGAAGACCGGAAGGCCTTTGACAAGACCGGTGCCGAGAGCGTGCCGCATTATCGCATCAATGACGAAACGGAACTCCCCGAATCAAAAAGTGTGGAGGAGTTTATAAAAATCCTGAAGAAATACGACTGATCGAAGGGACAAGGGATTGCTGATTCGCTTCTACTCTTCGAATTGTTCGCAGCAACCTCCTTTTCGACCTGTAGTGTTACTCCGAATAGACCGCGTCAGAAGAGCAAAAAAGCCGATTCCCACGGGAACCGGCTTTTGTTATTCGTAGGCGTTGATCAGGGCGCTGCCCAGATGCACGACCTTTTGCACGGAATAGTCCTGCGTAATCTCCTGCATCTTTTCCGCGATGCGCCGCATCCTTTCGGGATCTTCCGCAAGTTTCTGCACGGTCTGATTCATATCTTTGGGATCCGGGACGAAATCCGCGAGCCCTTCATCGAGAAGAAAATCGAGATTTTCTTCCTCCTGCCCGGGAATATAGTACGGGATGATCATCGGCAGACCCTTTTTCAGGCATTCCGAGGTCGTAAGCCCGCCGGGCTTTGTAATCATGATATGCGACTGATCCATAATTTCCGAGACATTGGTTATGAATCCATAAATCTTCAGCCGCCCCTGCACGATGGCATAGGAATACTTCTGGACAAGGCGGTCTTTCAGTTTTTGATTGTTGCCGCACAGTACGCTGATGTGATAGCGTTCGTCCAGTTCGATCAGCTCGGCCAGCACGGTTTCGATCGCGCTCATGCCGAGGCTTCCGCCGGCCAGCAAAAGATTGATTGATTCATCGTGCTTGGGGGAACTCGCCGTCCCGTAGAAATCTTCCTTGATCGGTATGCCGTAGGCAAAAATCTTGTCCTTGGGTACGCCGAAAGAGATCAGACTGCGTTTGGTGTAATAGGATCCCACGATATAGGCGTCGACGCTTTCGTCGATATACAGACTGTTCGGGAAAAAATCCGTAATGATCGAGATCAGAGGGATCGAAATCTTCCCGCGCTTTTTGAGCGCCGCGATAATCGGAATCGGGAAGCAGTGGGTTGCTATGATCAGATCGGGCTGAAACTCTTTCACGGCGGCATAGTTGCGCCGGCTGGAGATGGTTTTCAGTGTCGATGCGACTATATCCTTGGCCGGCTTGTGATTGCAGCCATAATAAATTTTTCCGTACAGACTGGGCAGTTTGTCCGCCAGCAGGGAGTAGGATTTGGTGACGACGGAATCCACTTCCGGATATGCAATCTCCAGCGAGTTTTGTACCGACACCTGATAGTCTGCCTTCTCAAAGCCGAGTTTCAGATTTCTGGCTACTTCATTGTGACCTCCACCTGTCGACATGGTCAGGATGAGTACTTTTTTCATCGGAGCACCTCCATTTTTCATTATACTGGAACCCGCAGGTGAATTCTACGCAACGCCTTCGCGCAATGCTTTCATTAGTCTTTCTTTTTACGGTATTCGACCATGACATTGCGAAAGATTTCGCCCGACGACGGCGGGGTGAAAGTGATCGCGTTTGCGCCGGCTTCGATGGTGCGAAGAATGTGCTCGTCATTGTCGCCGCCGGTTGCAATCAGCGGAAAGCGGTCCCCGATAATGGAGCGGATATGCCGAACGAGTTCAGCGGTCTGCGCGCCGCCCGTAACATTGAAAATTCGGCAGCCGGCTTCGATCTTTCCTTCGAAGTCGTCATGAAAGGCGCCGACCGAGGCGATAATCGGAATGTCGATGACTTCCGCAATCTGACGGATATTGTCATTGGGCATCGGCGCATTGACGACGACCCCGTAGGCGCCGAGAAGCTCTGCCTGCAGGGCGAGCATCACGGAGCGTTCGCCGGTGGTCTGTCCGCCGCCGACCCCGGCAAACACCGGCACGCTCGCCACCTCGAGGATGGCGTTTGTGATCGAAAGCTGGGGTGTAAACGGATAGACGGCGATGACCGAATTGGCGTTGCAGTTGCTGATAATCGATACATCGGTGGAAAACAGCAGCGATTTGATGCGTTTTCCGAGGACATTGATGCCGCTGCACTGATAGATGCTTTCGGGTACCTTGACCATCCGTCCGCGCAGTTTGGACTCAATCTCCGGAATATATTTGGGCTGTTTCATTCTGTCACCTCATTATTTGTTGTGCTATGATGTATCATACCATGAGTTTGGAAGAAACAGAGCGTTACCATCTATTTATCAAGCAGCAGGAGGAAGTATGAGTCTTGACATCGCGCGGGAGCATCTGCGCAAATTTGGAAAAGAAAAAGAGATTATGGAATTTGACACCTCGTCGGCCACGGTGGCGCTTGCCGCGCAGGCCATCGGCACCGAAGAGGGACGGATCGCGAAATCGCTGACCTATCAGCATGAAGACACCGGACTGATGATTGTCTGCGCCGGGGATGTTCGCGTGCAAAACCGGCTGTTCAAAGAGACCTTCGGAAAGAAGGCGCGCATGCTGGCCGCGGAGGAAGTCACGCAAAAAACCAATCATGACATCGGCGGCGTGTGTCCGTTCGGTGTGCCCGAAGCGCTGCCCGTGTGGCTGGACAAGTCGCTTTTGGCTTACGACATCATCTATCCCGCCTGCGGCTCGTCCAATTCGTGCGTGCGCATGACGCCCGAAGAACTCTTCGAGATCGCGGGCGCCGAGGGCTGGGTACAGGTATGCGAGTAGATAAAGAGTCGATTGTCCATCCGATTGCACCCGTGTATGATAAAAACAGCCGGATTCTTATCCTGGGTTCGTTTCCGTCGGTGCTCTCCAGAAAGGAAGGTTTTTTCTACGGCAATCCGCAAAACCGATTTTGGGCTGTAATGGCGGCGGTGCTGGATACGGAGCTGCCGCAGACGGTTGAAGAAAAAAAGACCATGCTGCTCGAAGGGCGTGTAGCCCTGTTTGACGCCGCAAAGGCTTGCCGCATCCGGGGTTCGGCCGACGCGACGATGACCGATGCCGTGCCTGCGGACCTGAGCCCGATTCTTCGCGCGGCGGACATCCGGCGCGTGTTTGTGAACGGACGGCAGGCCGAGCGCATTATGAAAGAAACCGGGATCGAAACGGAATATCTGCCTTCCACAAGCCCCGCCAACGCGCGCATGAATCTGACGCGGCTCGTGGCCGTCTGGAAAGAGAAACTGGATCCGTATCTATTGGAAAACAAAGAAAGCCGTCGCAAGTGACGACACGAAAAAACCGCGGATATTTCCGCGGTTTTTGGTTCGCAGGTTTCGCCGTTAAAATGCCCAGTCGCCGTTTTCAAAGACCGCGACTTCTTTTCCGTCTTTTGTAATCCCCGTAATCGAGAGCGTTTCGTCGCCGACCATAAAGTCGACGTGCGAGAAGGAGCGGTTCGCGCCTTTTTCTTCGAGTTCTTCTTTCGACATTTTGTCGCCCCCGGAAAGAGACGTCGGATAGGCTTCGCCGAAAGCCAGGTGGCAGGCGGCATTTTCATCAAACAGAGTGTTGTAGAAGATGATGCCGGTGTCGGAGATCGGGGAATGATAGGGCACCAGAGCGACCTCTCCGAGATAGCGGGAGCCCTCGTCCACGGAGAAGAGCTCGCCCAGCGCCTTTTCTCCCTGTTTCGCACTGTAGTTTTCAACGCGGCCGTCTTTGATCTCCAAAAGGAATTCATCGATCAGCTGTCCGCCGTAGTTCAGAGGCTTGGTCGAATATACAACGCCGTTGACGCCGGTTTTGTGCGGAAGCGTGAAGACTTCTTCGGTGGGAAGATTGGCCACGAATTTTTCGCCTTTCGCATTTTCCGAAGCGCCGCTGGTCCAGACATGACCTTCGGGCAGTTTGATTTCGAGGTCGGTGCCTTTTTCCGAGCGGAAATGGAGCCGGTCGAAATCATGCTTCTGCAAAAAGTCGCGGCGCGTGTCGAGATCCGCGAGATGGTTTTTCCATGCGCCGATCGGATCCTCTTCTCCCATGCGCGTGGCGGCAAAAATACAGTCCCACAGCGCTTCCTGGGCATCGTCCCCGTTTTTGTCGGGAAAGATCTTCTGCGCCCATTTTTCTGTCGGCACACTGATGACACACCAGGATACTTCGTCGTTCATCATCTTATTGCGATACGCTTCCAGACCTTTCGAGGTCGATTTCTGATTCGCGATGATTTTATCCGAATCGATGCCGTCGAGCAGGTCCGGGTCGGTAGAGGATACCGAAAGAAATTTGGCGCCGCGGTTGGCCAGGTCTTCAAATTTGATGCGCTGCCACTCCGGGAAGCGTTCAAAGTTTTCGAGCGGTTCGTGTTCAAAGCGCTGGCGCGTGACAAAATCGTCGCCCCAGTTGACATCGACTTCCGAGGCGCCGGCCGCAAACGCCGCTTCGACCACGGCGCGACCGAATTCCTGGGCCTCCACGGGGCAGCGCATGGACACGATGTCGCCCTCTTTGACATTCAGTCCGACTTCCATCGCAAGTTTCGCGTAATTGTGCAGTTTTGTTTTTTCCAAAAAGCATTCCTCCTTGCAGCTGTTTGTTCCTATCCTACCACAGCCCGTGTGGATTTTTTGTCTCCGTGAAGCCTTCCACAAAATTAACCGATCGGTGCAGCACGCGAAACAGCGGGGTCTGCGAAATACAAAAGGACGGCCGATGCCGTCCCATGTCTTATTTTACTTCGAGTTCCTGCTTGTTTTCCCACAGTCCGTGGATATTGCAGTAGCTGGTTGCATACAGCGTGCCGGACTGCTCCGCTTTCATCAGCGCCTTGATCTGCGGTTCCGTAAAGACATTCGCTTCCCCGTGCGCGGCAAAGGTAAAGGTGCCGACTTCGATCGGGAACTGGCTGTCTTTCGGCTGAAAATAGAGCTTCATCCATGCGATGTAGTGTTCCAGTGTGTTGGGGTGTCCGATTTCTTCCCCTATGTGTACCGTCACCTCGAAGTTTTCTCCGGCTGTAACGGATTCCGGTGCCTGAATGTACGGTACGTGTTTTTCGCCTTTCCAGTCACCTGTCTGGTATTTTTGACTCAGCATTTGTATCAACTCCCTTCACTTGATGTTTGTACCCGAGTTCGAAGTGGGGTAAACATATGGCAGCACTGAAGAAATGAGGGAACTATGAAATATACGATACAGGTAACGACGGCCTTCGGTCTGGAGGCGGTCACCAAAAGAGAGATGCAGGATCTCGGTTTTTCGGAGATTGTTGTCGAGGACGGCCATCTGGAAACGCAAGGCGGTCCGCATGAGATCGCCCGGCTGAATCTCTGGCTGCGCACGGCGGACCGCGTACGTATCGTGTTCGGCCGTTTCCGCGCGACCACCTTTACGGAGCTCTTCGACCGGACAAAAGCGCTGCCCTGGGCGGATCTTCTGCCGGCGGACGCGGAATTTCCGGTGGACGGACGCAGCTACAAATCGAAACTGTTCAGCATTTCCGACTCCCAGGCCATCGTCAAAAAAGCGATTGTCGAAAAACTGAAAGCGTCGTATCCGGTGGAATGGTTTCAGGAAACCGGTGTCCGCTTTCCGCTGGAGGTCGCGATCCGAAAAGACATTGCGAGCCTCACCGTCGACACCTCCGGGGAGTCGCTGCACAAAAGAGGCTACAGAAAGGCGCAGGGCGCGGCGCCGCTGAAAGAAACGCTGGCCGCTGCCCTGCTGTCACTGTCCTACTGGAATCCCGAGCGCACGCTGCACGATCCCTTCTGCGGTTCGGGCACGATTCCCATCGAGGCGGCGATGATGGCCAGGAATATGGCGCCGGGTCTGGACCGGGAATTTTCCGCCCGGCATTTCTCCGACGCTTTCAAAAAGGCGTTTGACGAAGAGAAAAAGAAGGCGTTTTCAGCCATCGACTACGACCGGAGACTGTATATTGCGGGCTCCGACATTGACCACCGCCAGGTGCTCACGGCGAGAGACAATGCGGCGCGCATCGGCCTGGAAGACGACATCACCTTCTTTATCAAAGACGTAAGAGAACTCGATCTGCTCGACAAGTACGGCGTCTGCGTCACCAATCCGCCGTACGGCACCCGACTCGGAGAAGAGAAGGAAGCCGAGGCGCTGATCCGCGCATTCGGCGAAAAATTTCGCAATGTGCCGACATGGTCGGTGTACGCTTTGTCGCCGCAGGAATCGTTCGAAACGCTGTACGGAAAACCGGCCGATCGAAAGCGCAAGCTGTTTAACGGTGATCTGAAAGTCAACTATTACCAGTACTACGGCCCGCGGCCCCCCGCGGACTATTCTTACAAACAGGAGTGACCATGGGCATTTATACGAAAACCGGCGACAAGGGGACCACGGGGCTGTTTGATCAGACCCGCGTCGGAAAAGACGATATTCGCGTGGAAAGTTACGGCACGGTCGATGAACTCGGAAGCTGGCTCGGGCTGTGCCGCCATGAAATCAGCGAACCCTGGATTCTGGAGGCGCTGCTGACGATTCAAAACCGGCTCTTTGTCGTCTGCGCCAGTCTTGCGACCTCCGATCCTGCACAGGCGCCGCACAAGATCACGGAAACGGACATCGCGCATCTGGAAGGCGTGATCGACCGGGCGATGGGAGAGATCGACAATCCCGAAGGCTTTATCGTGCCGGGATCCTCGCGCGCATCGGCGCATCTACATGTCGCCCGGACGGTCTGCCGCCGTGCGGAACGACGAATTGTGCAGCTGCAGCGTCAGTACGCGATCGATCCGCTGGTCGTAAAGTATGTCAACCGGCTGAGCGACGCGATATATGCCTGCGCCAGACGCCTCGAGGACGAGCAGCGTCCCGTGAACTATTCGGACGGACAAGACATGGTCTGATCTCGGGCGCATCGGCAGATCAAATGCACGTCAGCGAAGAAACCGCAAACCCCGCGGTTTCTTTTTGTGTGCAATATCTTGAAAACAAATGTCGATTCGTTGTAAGTGGCATGGCAATTTGTTACAATATCAGTAGAAAACACGCATTTTTCAAATTCTAGAAAAGGAAATCCCATGATGTTATTCGGACCCCGTCAGGATCTGACCACAGAATTCCATACAGCCTATCACGTGCTCGACAGCATGGCGGACCTCGTCAGCATCCTGGATGCCGACGGACGATACGTGTATGCCAATGCCGCCATGGTGCAAAAGATCGGACGCAATCCGGTCGGCACCACCTTTGATGATGCAGCGAATCATCTGCTGGGTTTTTCTTCCGTGCCGAATGTGCGCCACACCAAAACCCCGGTGACCCGTGAGGAGCGCATCGAAGACGCCTATTTTTCCGTGACGACCTCTCCGATCCTGGATGAGCACGAAGAAATTCAGGCGTTTGTCGAGGTGTATCACGATATCAGCGCCAAAATCAATCTGACGATCGATCTGGTCAACACCAATCGCAAAATGTCCGATGATATTCAGTTTGCCCGCAATATTCAAAAGAAAATCCTGCCGGAGAGCATCGATATCGGCGAGGTACATTTTAAAGCGCATTATTTTCCGTCCGAACGCCTGTCCGGGGACTTCTATGATATTTTGCAGATCGATCATCGGATCGCGTTTTATATCGCCGATGTTATGGGACACGGGGTGACCGCGTCGATGCTGACGATCTTTGTGCGTCAGACCATGCGTTCTCTGATCAGCGAGGATCCGACGCCGGGGGCGGTTTTGGAGGGGCTGCGCGAGGCCTTCTGTGAACTCGATCTGGGCGACGGCAATTATTTCACGCTCTTTTACTGCATGTATGACCGCAACACGCGGGAACTCACGTATTCCAACGCCGGTCATTCCGCCATGCCGCTGGTGTACAACGGAACCCGGGGCAGATATCTCCATCAGCCGGGAGTGCCGGTGTCGCCGGTGTTTCGCGGCATTGCCTACAAAAACGCAAAGCTGACGCTCGAACTGGGCGATCATGTGCTGTTGTATACAGACGGGATTACGGAAACCGTCGATATCGAGGGCGTGCCGTTCGGAGAAGACCGACTGCTGCACCTGGTGACCAAAACCGACGAGGAAGACACACTGCGCGCGATTCTGCAAAATGTGACGCGCTTTCGCTGGGGCGAAATGAAAGACGATATCGCGCTCATCCTCATGCACATCGACTAAGAGATAAGGAAGGAGTCAAAGCATGCAACTGAAAACCGATTTTCGCCAGGCCGGCGAAGCAACGAAAGCGCAGTGGGACGAAGGTCTCGCGGCACTTGACACGCTGCTTTCCGGTGAGGGCCGGGGCAGCGAATTCACAGGATGGATCCGGCTGCCTTTTTCCTATGATACGGAAGAATACGAACGCATTAAAAAAGCCGCGGAACAAATCCGCGCGCACTCCGATGTACTCGTGTGCATCGGGATCGGCGGTTCCTACCTCGGAACGAAAGCCGTGCTCGACAGTCTGTCTCCGTTTTTTGCGGCAGAAGGCGTGGAAATTGTCTTTGCCGGACAGACGCTCTCGTCGTCCTATCTGCACGCGCTGAAAGATCATCTGAAAGACCGGCGGGTTTCCGTGAACGTGATTTCCAAATCCGGCACCACAACGGAGCCCGCGATTGCCTTTCGGATCATTTCCGAATGGATGCGCGAAAGCTATACGGAAGACGAGATCAGGGAGCGGACCTTTGTCACGACCGACCGAAACAAGGGCGCGCTGAAAACACTGGCCGATGAAAAAGGCTATGAGACGTTTGTCGTGCCGGATGATATCGGCGGGCGGTATTCGTTTTTGAGTGCGGTCGGACTGCTGCCGCTGGCGGTGGCCGGGGTGGACACCGACGCGCTGATCCGGGGCGCACAGGATGCCTCCACGCGTTTTACCAGCCGCGAGACCGACAACGACGCGGTCGCCTATGCCATCCACAGAAACCGGCTGCTCAAAGAAGGCAAGGACATCGAACTCTTTGTCGCCTATGAACCGAATCTGATGACAATTGGGGAATGGTTCAAGCAGTTGTTCGGTGAATCCGAAGGCAAAGAGGGCACGGGGATCTTCCCGGCGTCGCTGCAGTTTACGACCGATCTGCATTCCATGGGACAGCTGATCCAGGAGGGAAAGAGAAATCTCTTTGAAACGGTGCTCTTTGTGGATGAGCCCCGGGGAGATCTGACCGTTCCCGCAACCGAAGAAGACCTGGACGGACTCAATTATCTTGCCGGCACCTCGCTGCATGAAGTCAATGAAAAGGCGCGGCGCGGGGTTGCCCGGGCGCATGTCGAAGGCGGCGTGCCCAATCTTCTGATTCGGATCGGCAAAGTGGACGCCTATCATATCGGCGCCCTGCTGTACTTTTATATGATTGCCTGCGGTGTGTCGGCGACGATCCTTGGAGTCAATCCCTTCAATCAGCCGGGGGTCGAAGCCTACAAGGTCAGCATGTTTGAAGAGCTCGGCAAACCCGGCTACGGAGAGGAACAGTAATTGAACGATCTGCAGGAAATTTTCCGTGAGAGTATACGTTCGCTGCGCGCGTATCTGAAAGCGCAGCTGATTATGATGGGCGTTGTGTTTGTCCTGTATTCGGTGGGCCTTTTAATCATCGGCGTGAGCGCCCCGCTCCCAAAAGCCGCCGGGATCGCTCTGGTGGACTTTATCCCGATGGTCGGCAGCGGCCTGGTTATGCTGCCATGGGTCGTGATTACCCTCCTGCAGGGCAAACAGCGTCTGGCGCTGGCACTCGGTATTTTGTATGTCGTGATCACCGTGCTTCGCATGGTGCTCGATCCGATTATCACGGGACGCTCGGTCGGGCTGCATCCGGTGATTACGGTGCTGATTACGATTGCCGGTACGGTTCTTCTCGGGCCGGTCGGTGTCATCGCGGGGCCTCTGGCCGCCGTGGTGCTGGGTACGGTTGTTCGCATGCGGAGTCTGCGCATCGTGCAGAGCAATGAAAAGAGTCAGAGAAAAAGAAGGAGGCAGCAATGATCGCAGCGATACTGCCGCATCCGCCGCTGTTGGTTCCCTCGGTGGGTCGCGGGCAGGAAGACGGAATTCCCGACACGCTTTGCGCTTACAGAAAGATCTGCGCGGCCGTGAAAGAGGAGGCGCCGGACCGGCTGGTCCTTGTATCATCTCATGTCCCGATGGTTTCGGACCTGTTTCTGCTGCCTTCCGATGCGGAATTTACCGGTGATTTCCGGGACTTCGGCGATTATGAAACGAAACTGCGGACAGCGGGCGATCCTTCTTTTCTTCGCCTTCTGATGCGCCGTGACGAACAGCGGGCCATTCCCTATGCAACCGACACCGTCCCCGTGGCGGATCACGCAACGGCCGTGCCTCTGTTTTTTCTGCGCGAAGCCGGGGTCCGGGTGCCGGTGGTCCGGGTCGCCATCAGCGGACTTTCCCTTGAAAAGCACCGGGCCATGGGCCGGGCGCTCGCCCGTGCGGCGAAAGAGGCGCAGGGAAAAACCGTGTTTCTTGCAAGCGGGGATCTCTCCCATGTCCTGAAGGAAACGGGACCCTACGGCTACAGAAAAGAAGGACCCGCCTATGATGAGCGGGTCATGAAGGATTTGAAAGCGGCCGACTTCGAGGCGCTGATGTCTTATGATCCCTCGTTTCTGGAGAAGGCCGCCGAGTGCGGACACCGTACATTTGTCATGCTGGGCGGTGCGCTGGAAGGGTACGACGTACACACAGAGTTCGCCTCGTACGAAGGGCCGTTCGGTGTGGGCTACGGCAGTGTTTTCTACCGCCTGAAAGAAAAGGAGGCAGCATGCACCCCTATGTAAAACTCGCGTATGAAACGATCCGCAACCGGCTGGAAGGAAAAGAACCGCCCGCGGCAGGACCTGATTTTCCGCAAACCCGCGCTGCGGTGTTTGTGACGCTGCATAAGGAGGAGGAACTGCGCGGCTGCATCGGTACGCTGGTGCCCCGGTACGAACGGATCGAAGAAGAAATCCGGCACAATGCGATCAGCGCGGCGTTTGAAGACCCGCGGTTTCTTCCGGTAACTTTGGAGGAACTCGCCTCGATCGATGTGTCGGTCGATGTGCTGAGCCGGCCGGAACCGGTGGCCGAACCGAAGGATCTCGACCCGAAACGATACGGCGTGATTGTGGAAAGCGGCAAACAGCGCGGCGTATTGCTGCCGGACCTCGACGGTGTCGACACGGTCGAGGAGCAGATTGACATCGCCGTAAGAAAAGCGGGCATTCGGGAGGGCGAGCGCGTGCAGCTGTATCGCTTTACGGTGGAACGTTTTGGATAAGGTGCGGTGTCCTGTCTGTCCGCATCACTGTGAACTCACAGAAGGAAGTGCGGGGCTGTGCGGCAGCCGGACGGCAAAAGACGGCGTCAGCCGGTCACTCACCTACGGAAAAATCGTCAGTGCGGGACTCGACCCGATCGAAAAGAAACCGCTTCGTTTTTATCATCCCGGCCGGCAGATTCTCTCCGTCGGGCAGACGGGCTGCAATCTGGACTGCCCGTTTTGTCAGAACTGGCAGATCGCGCATCCCAGTCATGCGGTTTCTTTTGTTAATATGCCGCCTGAAGAGCTTGCGAAAAAGGCGGAAACCCTGCAGAGCGCGGACAATATCGGGATCGCCTATACCTACAACGAACCGCTGATCGGCTATGAATACATACGCGACACGGCAAGGATTGCAAAACCGCGCGGTCTGCATCAGATTGTCGTATCCAACGGCTATACGACCGATTTTGTGCTGGATCAGCTGCTGCCGTGGGTCGACGCCTGGAATATCGATCTGAAAGGACCGGATGCGTTTTATAAAGAACTCGGAGGTAGGCTCGATCCCGTGCTTCATACGATTTCTCGCGCGGCATCCCGGGCGCATGTAGAGCTGACCACGCTCGTCATCCCCGGGAAAAATGACGATCCGGTGCAATTAGAAGCGCTGGTACAAAACATCGCGGCCATTGACCCGGACCTGCCGCTACATCTGTCGCGCTTTTTCCCCGCCAGACAGTGGAGTCATCTTCCGGCCACACCGCTTCCCACGCTGCACAGACTGGAAACCATCGCCAAAAAATATCTGTCCCGTGTGCTCCTCGGCAATGTTTCCATGTAAACCGATGGATCGGACCTCCTGCGGGAGGTCTTTTTTTTGTCCGCAAATGCAACGCGGTATCAAAAACTGACAAATTGTTACTGAAAACGTACAATGCATCGGAGGAGATGAAAAGATGAGCGATGCGAAAGAACAACTCTATGGCGCGAGGATTCGGCCCGCGGTGCGTAATGTTCCCTATGTCTCGTATGCGACTGAAGGAAAGATGTCCCGGGAGGTACTCGATCTGGGCGAGGGGGACAATCCGTACGGTTTTGATGCGGAGATTCTCACGGGGCTTTCACTTAAGAATCCGGAGATCTGGGCAAAGTATCCCCATGTGCAGCAGAAAATCAGAGAGGATGTAATCCATAGGTGGAAAGGGACGGCCGATCTTTCGGATGAGATGATTCACCTGAGCGCCGGAAGCATCGATGCCATCACAACGGTGTTTTCGCTGCTGGATCCCCGGTCGGGGGCGGTGCTCGGTGTGATCCCGCAGTTTTCCGAGGCGATTACGGCCGCCCGCGCCGCAGGATTTACCTATCAGGGGATTCCTTTGCAAAAAGAGCAAAGGTACAGGATCCCCGTCGACGCGCTTGTGGATGCGATGAGTGATTCGATCTGTGTGCTTCATCTGGAGAATCCGCATAATCCCACCGGCCAGACGCTAAATACACAGGATCTGAGAAGGTTGCTCGAGCGGGCGCGGGAAACGGGCAGCTATGTGCTCGTGGATGAAGCCTTCGGTGACTATGTGGATCCGGCACACTCGGCGGTGCCACTGCTTTCGTCGTACGACAATTTGCTGATCACGCGGACATTTTCCAAAGGCTGGGGCTTTGCCGGCGCCCGCGCGGGCTATCTGCTGCTGCCGGAAACTCTTTTTCACCAGGCGCAGAAACTTTCAAATCCGTACCGGATTCCGGGGCCCGTGGGAGAGGTGCTGCATGCTCTTTTGCAGTCGGATGCGCATCTGCAAAACAGCCGCGTGCGAATCCGCGGAACGAAAAAGCGACTGATGCAGCAAATGAAAGGTCCGCTCACCGCGGCGTGCACGCATCCCGATGTGCCGATTCTTCTGGTCTGTGCAACGGACCCTGCCGTCCTGCTTGCGCCGGTATTTCTTTCGGAAAAGATCCGGGTGATTGGCGGCGAGAACTATCACGGACTCGATCCGTCCTGCGCGAGGCTCAGAGTGCCCGCGGAAACGGAGGAGGCGCGCCTTCTGGACGCACTGGCGCGCATACAAAAGAAACTGTAGCGGCGCCTGTACAAGATACGACGGCGACTCTTTTGGGTATACAGAGAACAATCATGTATCCGGGAGGAGCCCATGCCTCAGCAAGACTATATCCGCATGTTCGGTGCGGACCACTGGCTGTATATTCTGATTCTGCTGTGTTTGATCGCAGCACTTTTTGTGTTTCGAAAACAGATTCCCCCAAGGAGAAAACAAATCTCCGCCATCATACTCGGCGTCAGCGTGTTTCAGCAGCTGCTGCTATATTCATCCTATTTTACTCTGCTCGACTTTCATCTCGGCGAGTCGCTGCCGTTTCAGCTGAGCCGGATCAGTTCGCTGATCGGGATCTTTCTGTTGATTACAAAAAGAAGACGACTGTTTTCGGTGCTCTGTTTTTTCAGCATATATGCCTGGGCAACCTTTTTGTATCCCAGCCGCGTGTATGCGATCACCCATCCGATCGGGGTGAGTTTTATCCTGAATCACGTGATCACGATTTTGCTTCCGTACTATATGATGATCGCCTACGGCATGCAAATAAAAAAGGGTGATGCGCTGCATGCCTTTTTCTGGTTTTTCGTGTATCTCGTCTTTGTGTACTTTTTCAATCCCCTGGTCGACGGCAATTACTTCTATCTAAAATACCGGCCGGTCTTCTCCACCTGGCCGGACGCACTGTATCTTCCGGCGACGCTGTTGGTTACACTGGCAGGGTTTTTGCTGGGCGAACGGTGGTACTTGTATATCGGGGACAAACTGACGAAAGGAGCCGCTCATGACTGAACCGAATCGGGATGCCGAACGTACGCAAGTACGCTACCGCCTGTATGACGAAGAACAGCGGCTGAACACCTCGCATGCCACCTGCATCGAATTTTTAACGACGGTGCGGCTGATCCGAAAGTATCTGAAACCGGAACATACTCTCCTGGATATCGGGGCGGGCACCGGTGTGTACAGCCGGTATTTTGCCGATCGCGGTCACGCGGTGAGCGCGGTGGAGCTTTCGGAGGAGAACATACAAAAATTCAGAGACAATCTCCGGGAGGATCAGCACATCGACCTCAGGCAGGGCAACGCGGTCGATCTTTCTTTTTATGATGACGAGAGCTTCGATATCGTTCTGCTGTTCGGGCCGCTGTATCATTTGCATGACGAAGCCGATCGCGCAAAGGCTGTTTCGGAGGCGCGCAGGGTCTGTAAAAACGACGGCACGCTGTTTTTCAGCTTTATCAATCACGACATCGTCATCTTACGTGAAACCTGGTTTGATCCCGCGTTTTTGCAGGGGGACAGCTATGATCACGTGAGCTTTCGTCTGGAGAATGATCCGTTTGTCTTTTTTACGGTCGACGAAAGCCGCCGCCTGTTAAAAGACAACGGCATCGACATTTTGCACGCCGTTGCCGCCGACGGACCGTCGGAAATCCTCGCAGAAAAGATCAACGCCATGGACGAAGACACTTTCGCACAGTATCTGCGCTGGCACTGGCATGTCTCTGAAAAACCCGAAATGCTCGGCGCAAGCCATCACCTGCTTTATGCCGGCAAAAAAAGCTGGAAAGAAGCCCTGTTCAAAAAACTCGACACCGCATTCGAACAGTACACCCGCGCCGTCCGCAAAAAAAGAGGAATCGAAGACAGAAAAGAGGCACCGACAACGGAATAGAAAGAATCCGCTTCACCGCGAACACGCGTCCGGCACGGCTTTCCTGCGTGCCGGACAAAGCACAGCGCCGTATCAAGGCGCCGGGAGGTCCCATGCGAAGAAACAAACAATCTCTGCCCCGCGAACAGTGCGAACAGATGCTGCGGCGGGCAACCGCGGGCGTGCTGGCGCTGGCCGGCAAAGACGCGCAGCCCTATGCCGTGCCGCTCAGCCATGCGTATGAGAACGGCACGCTGTATTTTCACTGCGCCACGGAAGGCAAAAAACTGGAATTGCTGCGGGAAAACCCGAAGGCATCGTTTTGTGTCATTGATCTGGACGATGTGATCCCGGAGGCCTACACGACCCGCTACCGCAGTGTCATCGCCTGCGGCACCGTCCGGATCCTGGAGGCAGGCGAAGAGTTCGACCGGGCCATCCGTATTCTGTCCGACCGGTTCCGGCCCGGTCATCACGCGGAACGCGACCGTGAAATCGACAAACAGACGGGCCGCTTTCTCATGCTGGCGCTGTCCGTGGAACAGCTGAGCGGAAAACAGGCGAAAGAGCTGCTCTAAAGGCTTTGCTAACACGGTTATCCGTCCTCTTCTTCGGGTAAGTAAGAATAGAAGACCCAATTGAAAAGGAGGAAGATTATGGCAAGAGACTATCATGAGCCGGCCGAGCTCATCAGTGAAGAGAATCGGGAGTTTATCCGCGCGCTGAATTCACTGCGCGAGGAAGTGGAAGCGGTGGACTGGTACTGGCAGCGCGTGGCGGCAAGTCACGACGAACAGCTGAAGGCCATCATGAAACACAATGCGATCGAGGAAATGGAACACGCGGCAATGACGCTCGAATGGCTCCGACGCAATATGGAAGGCTGGGACGAGCAGCTGCGCACCTATCTGTTTACGGAAGGTGATATCCTGGGAATCGAAGAACACGATGAAGAAGAAGCGTCCGATGCGGGGGCGGAAGACCTGGGCATCGGCGAATTATAGGAGGCAGAGCAATGGATCGACTGAAACGCGGTTCCGCGCCGATCTCCGCGGAAGCCTGGAAAGAAATCGACGAAGCGGCCAGAGATGTTGTCAAAAACATGCTGGCGGCTCGAAAAGTACTGAAAGTAAACGGGCCGAAGGGCTGGGAGTTTAATGCGGTCAACGAAGGACGGCTGACCAATGTGGACACGCCGAAGGATATGGAAGTCTGCTCGGGCGTGTATTCCGTGCAGCCCCTGACCGAAGCGCGCGTGAGCTTCGAACTCTCCAAATGGGAGCTCGACAATATCGAACGCGGTGCGAAAGATCCCGATCTCGACAATCTGGAGACCGCCGTGGAGCGGCTGGCCCTGTTTGAAGAGGACGCAATCTACAACGGATTGGAAAAAGGCATGATCGAAGGGCTCATTCCCGCTGCGGAGCACAATCTTTCGCTGGCGGGCGACGGCAATGCCGTGCTGCAGGCGATCGGCGAGGCAAAATACGCGCTGATGAACGCCTATGTCGAAATGCCGTATGATCTGATCGTATCGCGCGAAGTGTATGATCACATCAATGTGATTTTCGAAGGCGAACACCTCATGAAGCGCATCAGGGCACTGACCGGCGGAGAGATCTACCGCGCCAAGCGCATAGAAGGCGCCCTACTGCTGCCGCACAGAGACGACGATCTCGAATTCACGGTCGGACAGGATTACGCCATCGGCTATGAAGCCGAAACCACGCAAAACGTCCGCCTGTTTGCCAGCCTGTCGTTTACCCTGCGCGTGCTGGATCCCAAAAAGATCGTGCACTTTACGCTGGGAGAAGCCGAAGAAAAGAAAACCGCAAAAAAAGCATAAGCTCCACCACCGGCCGGCGCGAGAAAGCAGCGCCGGCTTTTTATGCGCGACCGGCGTTTACAAAACCATACTCATTCGGTATACTATACGGACTGGGATATCGCGGCAAAACTATATGACAGGAGAATGATTGTATTGGCAAGTTATAAAGCACCCCGGTGCAAACAGGTACGCAGACTCGGACTCAATGTATACGGCCTGCCCAAGGCCAACGAACGCATGCGCGAGGACGCGTCGCGCGCACACCGTCGCATGACGGAATACGGTGCGCAGCTTCTGGAGAAGCAGCGTCTGCGCGCCTACTACAACACCTCGGAAAAACAGTTTCGGACCTATGTGGAAAGCGCAAAAAAGAGTGACGAGCCGACGGCATCCGGGCTGATCCGGCAGCTGGAAACCCGGCTGGACAATCTGGTCTACCGTCTCGGTTTCGCATCATCGATCTTTCAGGCAAGGCAAATGGTGGTGCACGGACACATTCGCGTCGACGAAAAGAAAGTCGACCGGCCGTCCTATGCCGTAAAGCCCGGCCAAACCGTGGCACTCAGAGACCGGGCGCCCGCCCTGTTCAAAGAAAACTATGAAACCGCCTACGTGACCTCCTGGCCTTATCTGACCAAAGAGGAGAACTTCCGGGGCACACTGACCCGGTATCCGGAGCGGGAGGAAGTACCGGTAGAAATCAACGATCAGCTGGTCGTCGAATACTATTCGCGTCTTTTGTAAGACCAAAAAAGCAAAACAGCGGCCGATTCCCCGGGAATGGCCGCTTTTTTCTTTGCGGATCGGGTACGAATAAAACAGAACGGGAAAGGAAGTGATTGCCGTGGCAGAACCCAAAACCGAACTTCTGGAAGCGAAGCGCGCCGCGCAGGAAGCGATGACGATACTGCAGCAGGCACAAAGCGAACTGAAAAGCGCCCGGGGCTGGGGCATTTTCGATCTCATCGGCGGAGGCATGATTGCAAGTTTCGCCAAAAGAAGCCGGATGAACGCCATGCGAAATACACTGGAGATACTGGATGCGAGTCTCGGGACTTTGTCCGACGAACTGCAGGATGTGCCTCTGCATACACCCGCCCGTCCGGACGACAGTTTTACCGCGCAACTCCTGGACATCGGTTTCGACAATGTCTTTACCGATTTGTATGTGCAGGGTGAGCTCAATGAAACCGGGCGTCAGCTGGACCGGCTGGAAGAGACGCTCACACAGATGCTTCGCGAACTGGACGAGGCGCTCGCCGGGTGGGACGATTTGTCATGATCAGACTCAAAGGAAAATACGCGGAGGGAATTGTGTACTCCGATCGCAGGGAGGAAACGGGGATCGCGCAGATACGGGATCTCCTGGATCAGCCGTTTGCAAAAAACGGGCATCCGCGGTTTATGCCGGATTATCATGCGGGCCTTGGCAGCGTGATCGGGACGACGCTGCGCGTAACGGATGCAGTTTGCCCGAATCTCGTCGGCGTCGACATCGGCTGCGGAATTCGCACCGAAATCTTTCGGACGGACCGCGCGCCGGATTTTCCCGGACTGGATGCCCATATCAGAAAAGAAATCCCGTCGGGATTTCGGGTGCATGAAAAAGAACGCCGCATGGACACTCTCGAAAAGCTCCGCATGAGAAAGAAACTGAAAGATCCGTCCCGCCTGAAAAAGTCCCTCGGCACGCTCGGAGGCGGCAATCATTATATTGAAATCGGCGGCATGGAAGAAAAGGGACAGTTTGCCCTCACCGTACATTCCGCATATTCTCAGAAAAGGCGCCGTGGCCTCCTATGCCGGAGATATTCTTACGATCCCTCTCAATATGCGCGACGGCATCCTGATCTGCGAAGGGCTGGGAAATCCCGCGTGGAACTGGTCCGCTCCGCACGGGGCCGGCCGGCTGATGAGCCGGTCACAGGCGCGTGCGGACATCCCCCTGCGCGCCTATCAGGAGGCGATGAAGGGGATTTATACCACCTCCGTGCACCGAAACACGCTGGATGAAGCGCCCCATGCCTACAAACCGATGGAGGAGATCGTCCGCCTGATCGGCGAGACGGCGAAGATTCTGCACCATGGTAAACCGGTATACAATTTCAAGGCCGGATAAAAAAATCCCGGACAGGGCTCGATGCCCTTCCGGGGTTTTTTTACGAGAAAGCGCCTGCGATCGCCTGGATGCCGGCAAACAGGAAGTATACGCCGACCAGAAAGGCAAGGGTCAGATACGCGCTCAGCGGATTGAAGAGGAAAAAGATCCCCACGATCAGCATCAGTATGTTCAGCACGATCTGCAGTCCGTACATGCCGCTGCCTGCGGCGCGGTAGATGCCGGCCAGGCCGAAGCCCGCCACCGAACGAAATATCATCCAGATTCCGAACAGAAACGGAAGCGAGAGAATGCCGATCTCAATGCGAAACAGGATCAGCAGAGCAAACAGAATGTCGATCACTCCGGTGACCAAAAGCAGCGTCGGGTGACTTCCCGTTCGTTCGCGGATCCTGTTTCGCAGAAGGATTTGCCCGATCCCCCGCAGCAGCACGACCACACCGATAATTACGACCAGAGAAACAAGACTGGCGGCCGGATTGCGAAACGCAAACAGTGCCACAATGATAAAGGCGATGCCCATCAGCAGCGAACCCCAGTCGGTACTTCGATTTGTATCCATTTTCATCATCCTTACGAAAAGATTTGTAATTTACAACAAAGTATGTATACCCGAAGGAGGCCGAGGACAAACATCTATCAAACAAAGTTTTTTATTGCGAAGGGAATATTTGTATGCATATCGATCAGAAGATGCGCATGCAGAAAACAAAAAGGATCAGCCTCTACGGGATCGTACCGAATCATCATGGGATAAAAACGGTACGGGGGCAGGGCTGATCCTTAACAAAAACTGCGGAAACCGCGTGTTTACTTCGATGTGTTGTCTGTTACCGGTTCGAGATGCGCCTGGAAATGACGCAGGATTTTCGGCTCCCAGGTGATCCGGTAGCCGGGCACATCGTCGGCGTGTTTCTGAATATGCGCAAGCGCATCGGCCATCACATCGAGATGGGCCTGCGTGTATACTCTTCGGGGGATCGCAAAACGGGTAAATTCAAACGCGGATTTCATCTGTTCGCCGGTGTCGGGGTCGTTTCCGAGCATAAACGAACCGATATCGCAGGTGCGGATTCCCGCTTCGATATACAGCTGCACGGCGAGCGCCTGGCCCGGAAATTCGTGCGGCGGAATATGCGGAAACATCTTTTGCGCGTCGACAAAGATGCCGTGGCCGCCGGCCGGCGTCTGATAGGCAATCCCCGCGGCGTCGAGTTTTTCTCCGAGGTATTCGGCCTGTCCGACGCGATAGCGCAGATAATCCTCTTCGATCCCTTCACACAGGCCGGTCGCCAGCGCTTCCAGATCGCGTCCGGACAGCCCGCCGTAGGTTGTGAAACCTTCAAACGAAATCGTGCTTTCCTTAATCTTTTGGAACAGCTCTTCGTCTTCTTTTACACCCATGAGTCCGCCCATATTGACGATGGCGTCCTTCTTGGCGGACATCGTAAAGGTATCGCCGTACGAGAACATCTCGCGGATGATCTCTTTGATCGGCACATCCGCGTAGCCTTCTTCGCGCTGTTTGATAAACCAGGCGTTTTCCGCAAAGCGGGCGGCGTCGATATTGACGGGGATGCCGTATTCTCTGGCGATCGCTGCCGTTTCTTTCATATTCTGCATCGATACGGGCTGACCGCCGGCGGAGTTGTTAGTAATCGTAATGACAATGGCGCCGATGTTTTCTTTGCCGTGTTCTTCAATCAGGCGGCGGAGTTTGTCATTGTCCATATTGCCCTTAAACGGCGCGCGGGTGGTCACATCCTTTGCTTCCGCCACGACGCAGTCGATTGCGCGTGCGCCCGCGATCTCCACATGCGCGCGCGTCGTGTCAAAGAACATATTTGAGATGGAAACCTGGCCGGGTTCCAGCAGAATCGGGAACAGGACTTTTTCGGCGGCGCGCCCCTGGTGCACGGGCTGGATAAAGGCATAGCCGAATATATCTCTTCCGGTCTCGAGCAGCCGGAAATAGCTTCTTCCGCCGGCATAGGCCTCATCGCCCTGCATCAGGGCCGACCACTGGGCGGAACTCATCGCACCGGTGCCGCTGTCAGACAACAGGTCGATGTACACATCCTCTGTTTTCAGATTGAACAGATTGTACTTCGCTTCCCGGATCTTTTCGATGCGCTCTTCTCTCGTCAGGATCCGGATCGTTTCGACCGAACGGATGCGAAACGGTTCGGGTACATAGTGAAAAGTCATGGCAACCTCCTTTGTGCTTGCTGAGCTCAGAATACCACAGAAGGAAAAAGGATGCTACAGCAATAACAATCGGCTGCAGATGAGCGGAGCGTGGGTCGGGCCTGCCAATTGGGTATTAGAAACATATTCTGACAGAAAGATTGAGGTACTATGGAAGAAGTGAATATCGTCCGCTGGGACGACGCACATAAGGAAGACTGGATCGAACTGTCGCTGTCGTGGCTGAAAAAGCACGACATGCTGGAAGAGAAAGATCTCGAGATGATCCACAATCCGTACGACGAGATCCTGAATGACGGCGGCATGATCTTTTTTGCCAAATACAAAGATGAAGTCGTGGGGACGGTATCGATGGTCCGCCAGGATGAAACTACATTTGAACTGGCCAAACTCGGTGTGTCCGAGGAGTATCAGTCGCTCGGCGTGGGGAAGAAACTGATGGAATGCTGCTTCGATTTTGCGAAACACAAAAACGCGAAACAGATTATACTCTTTACCGCCAGGGAACTGGAGTCGGCGGTTGGTCTGTATGAAAAATACGGCTTTCACAGGGTCCCCATGGAAGATCCGAGCTATGAGGAAGTCGACATCAAAATGGTACGGAATGTATAGGAAACGCGCGGAGTCTGTCCGCGCGTTTCCTGTTTTTTATGTCAGTCGTACGGCCGGCGAAACGGCGATTACTTTTCTGCCAAAAATTCGTGCGCCCGCTTCAGATCCCGGATGATTTCCAGATGCTGCGGACAAAGCGTTTCGCAGCGGCCGCAGGCGGTGCAGCGGGTGGCGTCCTTTTCCTGTTCGATGAGCTTCGCATAACTGTCTCTGTTTTCTTCCGCGAGCTCATAGACGAAGGCGTTGTTCCAGCGTTCAAACACGCCGGGGATATGGACGCCGAAAGGACAGGGCATACAGTATTCACACGAGGTGCAGCCGATTTGTGTGCGCTCGGCATAGATGCTGCGGGCGGTTTCCACGGCCGCCAGTTCCTCCTCGGACAGGATGTTCGCCCGGGCAAAAGAGGCGGTTTTCAGATTGTCCCGTACCTGTTCGATCGTGCTCATGCCG
>ERZ1032871.10-NODE-10-length-35378-cov-7.334768_pt1 | contig 35378 bp, 34 predicted proteins | sample MGYA00519026_ERZ1032871 | MGnify/ENA primary metagenome ERZ1032871 (study PRJEB33719, sample SAMN04262510) | wastewater metagenome | biome: rural village; feature: composting latrine chamber; material: composting feces with ash | place: El Salvador | collected...
TAATTCACAGGAGGTTTTTGCGATTTCTTCCTTCTTGTCTGCGATGCTTTTTTCTTTGTTTGAAGCCGCCACTTTTTTCTTTTCCTCTGTGGCTTTGTCTGTTTCAGCAACAAACTGTTTCCAATCAGCTTCACGTTGAGCTTTTATCGGAGCAACTTCTGCTTCCCAAGCACGCAGTTCTTCTTCTGCTTTTTTCTTTGCTTCTGCCTCAAGACGCTTTTTCTCCTCGGCTTTTCTTGCTTCTTCCGCTTTTCGCAACTCCTCCTGCAACTTCTTTTGCTTATCTTTGTAAGACTTTTCAGTAAGAATCTGACCAGTCCACTTATCAATAGCAAACTGCTGCTGTCTGTGAGAATAATCGCCGTTAAAGAAAATCTGCATAATCAAAAGCTTGTTCTCTCGTGCAACTACGACTACATAAGTTGCCCACCGAACACCTTCGTCATTGCCTTCTCTTGTGGTGTCGTATCTAACAAGAACCTTGCCCTTTTCTGCCTTTACCGTTCTGTAAACACCGTGCAGAGTAGGCTGATTAATTCTTTGTTCAATTTCTTCTGCAATTTCAATACCGCCTTGAGGAACATCCAACGGATCTTGCACAACTGTCACTGAGAAATTAACATCCTTATATTCTGCAAAGGATTTATCAGTCGGCACCATTCCGTATTGGATGTGTTCAGTATTTTCATCTGCACTGAGCTTCTTCTTGTCAGCGCTACTCAGTTCCTGGGTCTTATCAAAACCTTATCAGAGAGAGTGGGCAAACTCCGAAAAGCCTTGTAAACACTGGGTTTTTCGGCTTTTTTAAATTATTCCCACTCAATAGTCGCCGGGGGCTTGCTTGTGATGTCATACACCACCCGGTTCACATGCTCGACTTCTGCGGTGATTCTTCCCGAACAGACTTCCAGTACCTCCAACGGGATTCTGGCCCATGTGGCGGTCATGAAGTCGGAAGTGGTGACAGCGCGCAGACCGATGGTGTAGTCGTAGGTGCGTGCGCCCTTTTTTACGCCAACCGAACGCATGTCGGTGAGCACCGCGAAATACTGATTGATGTTTCGGTCGAGTCCGGCGTTTTTGATCTCTTCTCTGAAGATGGCGTCTGCTTCGCGCAAAATGGCAAGTTTGTCTTCGCGGACTTCTCCCAGACAGCGGACGGCCAGGCCCGGTCCGGGAAACGGCTGACGGAACACGAGGTCTTCCGGGATGTCCAACACGAGCCCGACTTCACGGACTTCGTTCTTGAAAAGATCCTTCAGCGGTTCGATCAGGCCTTCAAAACCGATGTCTTCCGGCAGGCCACCGACATTGTGGTGGCTTTTTACGACTTCGCCGCCGATGCCGCTTTCGATAATATCGGGGTAGATCGTACCCTGGACAAGGAAATCGACATTGTCGATCTTTTTGGCTTCGTCTTCAAAGACACGAATGAAAGTTTCGCCGATGATCTTCCTTTTTTTCTCGGGTTCCGTGACATCTTTCAGCAGATCGAGAAACCGCTCGCGCGCGTCGACTTTGATCAGTTCCATATCGAACTGATCACGGAAGATTTGTTCGACCGATTCGGCTTCCCCTTTTCTCAAAAGGCCGTGATCCACAAAGATGCAGGTCAGCTGCTTCCCGATCGCCCGGTGCACGAGCACGGCCGCCACGGAAGAGTCGACCCCGCCGGAAAGCGCGCAGAGCACATGACGGTCCCCGACTTCTTTTTTGATGGCTTCAATCTGCTCATTTGCGAAGTCTTCCAGATTCCAGCTCTTCTGCAGGCCGCATAGAGTATACAGAAAATGACTGAACACAACTTTCCCGTGTGCCAAAAATTCATCCCGGGACGGAAACTCCACGGTGTACAGATTTTCCTTTTCCGTCTGCACCACGGGATCTGTAATGGACAGATTCTCTTCCTTTTGTATATGCATTTTTAAAAGCGGGATCTCCAGACGCTCCAGCTCGTTTGCCGCTTCTTCGAGCTTTTCATGTTCTTCTCCCGCAAGAAGCACCGCCAGATACCCTTCTTTTTTCAGGTCTTTTGCAGCGGTGTCCGCCTTTTTGACCTCGCTGTATATGTTGAGTTCCCGGATCTGGCGCGCAATCAGCTGCTGATACGCGCCGGTCGTATCGATAATGAGTACTTTTTCTTTTGCCATAATCCTTCCTCCTCGCTGAATTCATCTCCATTTTATATGATGACGGGCTTTTTGCACAGTAGGCGCGGGAAACGGGAGCCGTTCGAGCACCCGATCAGCGATTGCAGGTTTCTTCTCCGGAATCTCCGGCCGCCTCCTGCGCCAAACAGCGCTGTTTGATGCCGTTTCGGAACTTTTTCACCGGCTTTACGCGAAATTTACACCGCCTGAACCTTTTTTATATATGGTATCGGTATGATTTAGCCAGGTCAGATGGGAAGCGGTGGAGAATGGAGAAAACCGTGGCAAAAACATTCCTTTATGAACCACTATTTTCTGCATGCTTGCGGAAGCCGGCCTGGATCCGGCGGGTCCCAAAACGTGGGAAGAACTGCGTGAGTTTGCGGCCACCGTTAAAGAAAAAACCGGCAATTACGGTTTCTATTTCCAGGAACCGGCCGACAACTGGGCCACGCAGGCACTGCTGGAGAGCAACGGCGCGCGTCTTTTGGATGAAATCGACGGTCGTCTGGAAGCCACCTTTGCAAGCCCGGAAGGCATCGAAGCCTATCAGATGCTTGCAGATATGGTCAACGAAGACGAATCGGCGCTTCACATCGGCTGGGACGAAGGCGTGCAGTCCTTTGTCGACGGCAATGTAGCGATGCTGTATACGACGATTGCCCGAAGAAATCAGGTGCAAAACGGCGCGCAGTTTGATGTCGCCACGACCACCTCTCCCGCCTGGGAAGGCGAGGAAATCCGTCTGCCCGCCGGCGGTGCAATGCTCGTTATCACCGCACAGGACGAAGAGCAGATGAAAGCCGCCTGGGAGTTTGAACGCTTCCTGTATTCCGTGGAGTCGATGGCTGCCTGGACGATCGGAACGGGCTATGTACCGCCGAGAAAAGACGTGGCCGAAGCGGAAAACGGACTGAAGCAGTTCTACGAAGAAAATGAAATGATGCGTGCGGCCAATGATCAGATGGACAAAATCGTACCCTGGACGAGTTTCCCGGGCGATGCCGGTCTGCAGGCGGAGCAGATCCTGCTGGATATCCGCGATCAGATCCTCGGCGGAAGTGTCAGCGCTGAAGATGCTCTCACCAACGCGCAGCAGGAAATCAACGGTCTTTTGCCGTAAGTCCGATGAAAACGAATTTGCTGAAGCAGGGGCGATCGATCCTTTTTATCGCCCCTTCTGCGATTGTATTTATTATCTTTATGTTCTGGCCGCTGGCCCGAACCGTATACTACAGTTTTTTCAACTGGAACTTCATTAGCCCGACCATGGAATTTGTCGGCTTTCAGAATTATCTCCAGCTGTTTCAGGACCCGATTACGAGAAAAGTGTTTGTGAACACCTTCTTTTATATCGTGGTGCTGCTGGTGTTTAATTTTGTGCTGCCGTATATTCTGTCGTATGTTCTGCGCGCGGTCATCAAAAAGTGGCAGCACTTTTATAAAAGTGCGCTCTTTTTGCCGAGCGTGATTTCTCTGGTGGTCGGCTCGATCCTGTATATGTGTCCTGCTGCTGTTTCCCCTGGTGTACGCCTTTTCGAATTCATTCAAGATGCTGCAGGATGCGTTCAACAATGTGTTCAGCCTGATCCCGGAAGAGTTTACGCTGGACAATTACCGGCATGTGTTTGAACGTCAGAATTTCCTTCGCATCACGCTCAACACCTTTACGATCGCGTCCATGGTGACGCTGTTTAAAGTGTTTACGAGTTTGCTGGCCGCCTACGGTCTTGTGTTTTTCCGTTTCCGCGGCAAGAACCTGGTCTATTTTATACTGATCAGCACGATGTTTATCCCGTTTTCCGTCACGATGATCCCCAACTATATTACGATTTCGTCCTGGGGACTCAGAGACACGCTCGTAGGCGTCATGCTACCGCAGCTTGCCGATGCGCTGGGCATCTTTCTGATGCGTCAGAGCATGCGTTCGGTGCCGAATTCCATCATCGAATACGCGCGACTCGAAGGCATCGGCCACTGGAAAATGCTGAAGGATCTGATTATCCCGATGATCAAGCCGAACATTATCTCCACGGGGATCATCTTTTTCATAAACGCGTGGAATGAGTTTGTCTGGCCGGTCCTGATGATTCGCTCGACCGACAACTACGCGCTGTCGCTCGCACTGCAGATGTATATCAGTTCGGAAGGCGGCACCGACTTTACCATCGGCCTCACCCCGGAGGCACTGCAGGAGGATATTCACTGGATCCGGGAGCGCTGCCATGATTAAAACGGGCATGACGCTGGCAGCCTGCTCGATGGAGCAGATCGACGCTGCGCTTGCAAGCCATGTGCAGGCGCTGATCCTCATGAACAGTTCCATCCTCGATCTGATGCAGCCGGCCCTGCAGAAAAAAAGAAGCAAACCCGTGTTTCTTCATATCGATCTGATCCGCGGACTCGCAAGCGATGCGGACGCGATCCGCTTTTTGTCCCGGCATGTCCCCGCGGTGCAGGGAATCGTCAGCACGAGAAGCAATGTCATCCGCGCGGCAAACAAGGAAGGCCTGTTTTCGATTCAGCGCGTCTTTCTGATTGACGGGCGCTCGTTTCAGGCATCCGTCGATTCCATCCGGGACAACCGGCCGAAAGCCATCGAACTCATGCCTGCACTGGGCGCGCCGATTATCGAACGCTTCCGAAAGACGGTGAAGGTGCCGATCATCGCGGGCGGACTGGTACAGACGGTAGAACAGATCCGCATGGCGTTTTCTTGCGGTGCGGATGCCGTGAGCTACAGCAGTCCGGATTTGTGGGACTACCGAACCGACTGATATGTGCATACAATGGATTGTTTCCGACCTGGACGGCACGCTCCTGGATACCGAGCAGGAGGCGCTGTCGATTCCGCCTGCCCTGAAAACCGCCATCGACCGGTGGCTGGAGGCTGGCGGACAGTTTGCCGTGGCGACCGGACGCCCCGCCCTGACGGCCCAGCCGATCCTCGACCGGATGGGACTCAAGATCCCCCGCATTCTCGCAAACGGCGCCCTGGTTTTGTCTTCCGAAGGCGACATACTTGCGCGTGATCTGATCGATCCGGATGTCCTGCTGCCGGTGTTAAAAAAGGCAGCCGAGCACATTACCGTTCTTCTGTTTACCGATGATGCCGTATTTGCCAGCCGCCGGGACGCCTGGACGGACCGCTATCAGAAAAAAGAGAATGCGAAGATCCGCCCCTGGAGTCAGTATGCCGGTGACCCTTTGTGCAAAGCGCTGCTGATCGGAGAACAAAAGCTTCTGCAGCGGTTCTGGGAAAAACAGGACGACTCGGTGCAAACACGTTTTCACACCATGGTCTCCGAGCCGCATTATCTGGAGATTTTAGGCCGCACGACAAGTAAAGGCAAAGGCCTACAGATCCTGATGGAGGCATCCCGAATAGCGCCTTCCTGCGTGGCGGCAATCGGCAATCAGATGAATGATGCTTCACTCCTTGCAGCCGCCGGGCGGGGATTTGCCGTTTCCGATGCCGCGGAAGAACTGAAACAAAAAGCGGACGCCACGACGCAAGGCGCCTGCACCGACGGGGTGATAGAGATCCTCACCCACTATACGAAACAGCTTCAACAGCACGCCCCGTCTTCCTGACGTCCGCCTGTCGCCGTGTACGGCAGACCGGCAGGCCATAGCCCCCGCTTTTTGCGGGGGCGTTTCCATACCTTTCTGTTTGACAGGCAAATTGGGATTGGGATATACTGAAACAAATTTTCATCGTAAAAAGAGGAGGCGTGCGATGGGATACAGTTCAATCGCTTTTATCTTTTTCTTCCTGCCGTTTGCGGCCGTCAGTTACGCCGTGTTATGGAAGCTGTTTAAAAACAGCACTCTGCAGAATGTCTGGCTCATCGTGCTCTCCCTGGGCTTTTACCGCTGGGGTCTCGACGGCACCGACGGTTTCAGGATTCTTCTGCTGGTGATCGGCGTCAATTACCTCGTATCCCGCCTGCTTCGACATACCTTTGCCCGGTGGACGGTGTTTGTCGGGGGGGCTTTTAATGTGATTTTGCTGTCCTGGTACAAGTATCCGGATCAGCTCGCCGCCTATTTCCGCGGCGGAAACATCGATGATCTGATCTTTCCGCTCGGCCTTTCCTTTATTGTATTTCATGCCATTTCCTATCTTGTGGATACGTACCGCGCCCGACCGGCCGTTCAAAATGAATGGCTGGAATTTGTCGATTTCTGCACTTATATTCTCTTTTTCCCGAAACTTCTGCAGGGACCGATCGTGCCTTTTCCTGAAATGAAGGAACGTCTGCGGGTGCGCACGCATTCGCTCGACATGGTCACCTGCGGGCTCGAACGCTTTCTGATCGGTCTCGGAAAGAAAGTGCTGATTGCCGATGAGATCTCTGTCATTCTGATCGATATCTACAGCGCATCCGCCATCGATCCGCCCACCGCCTGGCTGGTGGTGCTGCTGTTCGGCCTGCAGCTGTATTTCGATTTTTCGGGCTATTCCGATATGGCGATCGGACTGGCAGCCGGTTTCGGTTTCAAATTTGCGGAGAACTTCAATTTTCCCTATATCAGCCGCTCGATTACGGAGTTTTGGCGCAGATGGCATATCTCCCTGGGCGCATGGTTTCGAAACTATGTCTACATCCCCCTCGGGGGCAATCGCCGGGGCAATGTATATGTCAATCTGCTGATCGTCTTTTTGCTCACGGGGATCTGGCACGGAGACACCGTTGTTTATCTGCTTTGGGGTCTCATGCACGGCGCTTTCGTCCTTTTGGAACGCACGCCCGTGTATCGAAAGCTCCCGTGGCAGTCCAAACCCTTCCGGGCCGCAGGGCTCCTGTATACAAATGCCGTCGTGTTTTTGGGCTGGACCTGTTTTCGGCTGGAAACCTTCGATGAGTTGAAATCTTACGGGAAACTTCTGCTCGGCGATGCCCCGGCGTCTGTTCCGTTTGACTGGCGTTTTTATACGGACGCCAAAGTGCTGGCACTGATCGGCGTCAGCGTGCTCGGCATCGCCCTGCTCAGCCGTCCTGCCGCAGCGGAGACTTTGCAGAAGGTTAGAAACAGGCCTGCCGGCCGCACGATCTGGTATGTACTGCTTCTGTGTGTCTTTGTCCTTTGTTTTTTGTCCATCGTAACCAACAGCTACGCGCCGTTTATGTACTTCCAGTATTGAGGTGATTTTCTTGAAAAAACCGCAAATCGCATTTCTCCTTCTGTTTTCCGTACTGCTGGCGCTGCCCGTCCTTACGATGAACACCGAAAAGGATGTCGCCTCGGAAATCACCAATGCCAAACTCGCCGAATGGCCCGAAGAAGACGCGGAACCCTGGCAGATCGATGCCTATCTGGAAGACCGCATCGGATTTTACGAGCCGGCCATTCACGGCTATATGGTGCTCAATGACCGCCTGTTTTCCAAAATGGTTCATCCGAACTATTCCTACGGAAAAGACGGCGTGCTGTTCATGAACTTTGAGGAAGAACGCGTCGACCACGAGTTTATCCAGCTGTTTGCGAGGTATCTGCGCCATGTGCAGGATACGTCAGCCGCGCGCGGCATTCCTTTTATCTACTGCATCAACCCCGCGAAAAGCACCGTCTATTCCGAATATCTGCCGGAAGGCTATCATTATTCCAATGAATTCCTGCCGACACTGTATGAGGCGCTGGAAGAAAACGGCGTGAACTATATCAGTACGGTGGAGCTTCTTACGGAAAAAGCGAAAACGGAAGCCGTGTTCAACCGACAGTTTGACCCCGGGCACTGGAATGATCTGGGTCAGTTTTATGCGACGAACCATCTGCTGGAAAAAGTCGGCACCTATTTCCCCTCGGTTGGACCCTGGGACTTCGACGACTTTCGAATCGAGACACAAACGATCGATGTCCTCGGGCTGTCGCAGTTTCGCATCGATGAAGAAGTGCCGAAATTTCATTTTAAGGGAGATGTGGAGATCACAACCTCTGCGTATGATGATGTCGTGATCGACGAACGACACCGCCATTTCCAGACCTACCGCCGTGCAGACGACGGCGACGGCCGCCCCACCGCCCTGTTTTTTCACGGCAGCTATTACAACAAAAGTGCGGATTTTTATCAGGGCGCGTTTTCCGAGATCTATACCGTGCACAATTATCAGAATCTTTTGCGCTTCGAGTATTTTCTGGACCGCTTCGAACCGGATGTGCTGATGCTTGAAACCGCGGAGTATGCGACGGTTTCCAATTACTTCGATATGGAAGAAATGAAAAGACAACTGGGAGAATAGCTCATTAGTGCTTGACAAGAGTGAAAGAGCCCGATATACTATCTTCAATATCACGATGCAGTGAAGAGACGAGTACGCACCCCGGACATCCAAAGAGAGCGAACATCTGGTGAAAGTTCGCGTTGAAACGGGTACGGAAAAAAGACTCCGAGCACACGGCCGGAACGGATGGTCGTGCGGGATTGCCCGTTACAGCAATAGGGTATGATGGTACCCGAAGAGGCAGTATTCGCGAGGATACTGTGAAACCAGGTGGTAACGCGAACAACTTCGCCCTGAACAGGGGCGGAGTTTTTTATTGGACAAAGGAGGTCCGTATGAAAGAAGCCGACAAACGATGGCCCGCAGACACGGGCTCCCACTGACAACGCGCACTCATCAAACATAACAAAAAGGAGTAATCATGGAACATACAGCAAATCGTCCGGCCGCGACCGACATCCCCGCACAGGCGGGGCCGCAGGAACCGGTTCAGTTCAAAAGAGAAATCACCCTGTTCGGAGGGATCAGCATTATCGGCGGCATTATGGTCGGCTCCGGCATCTTCTATATCGGATCCTATGTACTGATGCGAACGGGCATGAGTCTGGGTCTGGCACTGCTTGCCTGGGTTGTCGGCGGCATCGTGTCCCTGCTGGGGGGACTGTGCTATGCCGAACTCGGCGCCTCCGACACCCGCGCCGGCGGCACGGCCGTCTATCTGAAAGAAGCCTTTCACCCGGTCGTCGGCTTTGTATCGGGCTTTTCCAGCTGGGCGCTGGGCGGCCCCGGATCGATCGCGGCCCTTGCCATCGCGCTGCCCTCGATTTTGACCGCCTTCGTACCGCTGAATGATGTTATGATCAAAGCCATTGCCATTTTACTGATCATGGGGCTGACGGCCGTGAACTGCTTCGGTGTGAAACTCGGATCGCGTGTACAGAATCTGTCCATGATCGCAAAAATTATTCCGATCGCCATCATCCTCGTGCTGGGTCTGGTGCGAGGCACCGTGTCGCCTTCCCTCTCTCTCGTACCTGCACAAGGCGGCGGCAGCGTCTTTTCGATCTTCGGCATGCTGGCCTTCGCCGTTGTTGCGACGCTGTGGGCCTATGAAGGCTGGACCAATCTCAACACCGTAACGGAAGAAATCAAAAACCCCGAGAAAAATCTGCCGCGTGCCATCATGCTGGCCATCGGGGGTATAACATTACTCTATGTACTGTTTAACTATGCCATCTACCGCGTGCTGCCGTTTGAACAGATCCAGTCGCTGCTTGCGAACGATCAGCTGTATCTCGGCACCTTTGCCGCGCAGGCGCTGCTCGGCCCCGCCGGCGCCACGCTCGTATCCGTCGGCATGCTGATTTCCATCTTCGGTTCGCTCAACGGCTGTGTACTGGCTTTTCCCCGCATGCACTACGCCATGGCGCAGGACGGCCACTTTTTCAACAGCTTCGGAAAACTGCACCCGAAATACGCCGTTCCGACCTCGGCGCTGATCGTACAGGGGCTGCTCTCCATTGCGCTCGTACTGCTTCGCAATCTGAATCAGCTGACCTCCCTGGTCGTATTTTCCAGTATGCTGTTCAGTCTGCTCACGGTGATTGCGGTATTTCGTTACCGAAGAAAGTTCCCCAATCTGACCCGCCCGTACCGTATCTTCTTCTATCCGGTTACGGTGGCGCTGACCGCACTGATTTTCCTCGGTCTTTTGATCAATACGCTGATGGAAGATCCGGTAACCTCATTGATGGGGCTTTCGATTCCCCTGATCGGCATTGCAGTATATTACGCGTTCGGCGCAAGAAACCGACGTCAACAACAGGAGGACTAAATGCGTACTCACTTAATCAACGGAAAAATTTATGTCAATGCAGGCGAGTTTGTGGAGGCTCTCGCCATTGAAAACGGAGAAATTGTCGCTGCGGGAACCGCCGACAGCCTTGGCGAGAACTGTGATCATCAGGTAGATCTGGAGGGACGCACCGTCCTTCCCGGATTCAACGACAGTCACCTGCATCTGAGCTATATCGGAAAATACCTGGGGATCTGCGATCTGTCATCCGCGCGATCGATCGATGACGTGGTCCGCCTCGGCCGCGAATACCTGCAAACGCACCCGAATCTTACCGCCATGTACGCGCGCGGCTGGAATCAGGACTATTTTACAAATGGCGAAAGCCGCATGCCCGACCGACACGACGCGGACCGAATTACTACCGACATTCCGATCGTCATGACCCGTGTCTGCGGCCACTCCACCGTCATTAACTCCCGGGGAATCGAAACCCTGGCCATCGGCCCGGATACCCGCATCGACGGCGGCGAAATCGTACGGGACGAAAACGGGGAACCGACGGGACTCTTAACGGAAACCGCCGTTTCGTTTGCGGAATCGCTTCTTCCGGAAGACACGGCTCAAGATCTGGCCGATGCCATCGTCGCGGGCGGGGAATACGCGCTTTCTGTCGGAATCACCTCTGTCCAGTCGAACGATGTGCTGCACGATGTATCGGGAAAACCCGTACAGGCGCTGCATCTGCTCGCAAAAGACGGACGGATCCCGGTTCGCTACAGCGCGCAGTACAGCTTCAACACGCCGGATGAACTCCGGGACTTCCTCGCAACCGAAGGGCAAAACCAAAATGATTACGACGAACGAAACTTCCGCCGCGGCGCGCTCAAACTCTTCAAAGACGGCTCCCTCGGCGCGCGCACCGCTGAAATGCTCGACGACTATGCCGATGATCCCGGAAACCGCGGGCTGGCCGTGCTGACGGATGAGCAGATGCGGGAATTTATGCAACTTGCCAAAGAGAACAATATGCGGGTCGTCACCCATGCGATCGGTGACGGCGCCGTACAGGGCGTCATCGACGCCTATATCGAATCCAACGGCGGCACGGACAACCCCCTCCGCCACGGAATCAATCACTGCCAGATCACACGGCAGGAACAGCTGGATCGGATTGTGGAACACAATCTGGCGGTGATGTATCAGCCGATCTTTCTCGAATATGATCTGCAGATCGTGGAAGACCGCGTAGGAAAAGCCGTGGCGAACACCTCATATGCTTTCGGTTCGATGATACGCGCGGGTGCGCATGTGAGTTTCGGATCCGACGCGCCGGTGGAAGACTGCAATCCCTTCCCGGGCATCGCCTGCGCCGTAACCCGACAGCGCGCCAGCGGAGAACCTGCCGGCGGCTACGCGCCGGAGCAAAAATGTTCGGTGGAAGAGGCGATTGACGCGTTTACCCTCGGCAGCGCCTGGAACGAAGGCACCGACGGCTTCAAGGGACGCCTGCAGGAAGGCTTTGTGGCGGATCTCATCGTGCTGGACCGCGATATCTTTACGATCGATGAAGAGGAAATCAGAGACATCCGCGTCCTTCGCACCATGCTGGACGGCGAATGGGTGTATGAGAATACCGATGCGCACTCAGCTTAAAAACGGAAAAATCTACTGTGGAGCGGGCCGATACGCCCGCTCTCTCATGATTGAAGACGGAGTTGTCACAGAAGATGCCGGGCAGGCGGATGTCACCGTTGATCTTGAGGGGCGAACCGTTCTTCCCGGTCTGAACGACAGCCATATGCACTTTATTCAGACGGGATTTGCCACGAGCGCCTGTGATCTGTCCCGGGCCGGTTCCGCGGAAGAAGCGGTCACGATGGCGCGTGATTTTTACAAAGCACATCCCGACGCGCCGATCGTATCCGGCCGCGGCTGGAATCACGACTACTTTATTGCGCCGCGCTATCTCACAAAAGACGATCTGGATCGCATTACAGGATGCCTACGGCAGCATGATCCGTAGGGGCGTCCCCGTGTCCTTCGGATCGGATTCGCCGGTGGAAGACTGCAATCCGTTTTTCGGACTGCAAAGTGCCGTCACACATGCGCGTTTGAACGGAGAACCGCATGGCGAGTACAATCCCAAAGAACGCTGTACGGTCGAACAGGCGGTTGATGCCTATACCCTCGGTTCGGCATGGCAGGAGGGCACGGAACGTTTCAAAGGCCGGCTGGAGGCGGGATATGTCGCAGACCTCATCGTTTTGGACCGGGACATCTTCACGATCGATCCCATGGAGATTCAGGACATCCGGGTCGAAAGAACCATGATGGACGGTGACTGGGTGTATGAAAGATAAACTGAGGCAAAAAGACAGCCGGCGGCTCTTCATCGGCATCAGCCTTCCGGACGATGTCAGGGACACACTTGCTGCGTGGCAAAATCAGGCGGAAAAACATCTGAACACCTTCCGCTTCACAAAAAGGGACAATCTGCATCTTACGCTGTACTTTTTGGGCAACTGCACAGACGACGAACTGCCCGGCATCACCCGCGCCATGAAACAGACCGCCGCAAATCACATCGCATTTACGGCAACCGTCGAACAAAACGCACAAAAAAACAACTCCGCTTTCGCGCAGTTGTTTTGCATTTGCTCTATTTTTTAAGACCGCCGATGCCCCGGTGCACCGGTTTGATATCTGTAATGGTGACGAAGGCTTCCGCTTCCTTCAGAATATTTCTTACTTTTGGCACGGCGCGGCGCGGCAGAATGATCATCAGAAGATTTCTCTTCTCATCGCGGCCTTCGCCGTCGATCACGGTGACGCCAAAGCCCAGATCGCGCACCTTTTTGACTACCTCACAGGTGCGTTTGGTGCTGATGATGACCTCCATTTTGATGGAGCCCAGCCCGATCCATTCTTCCACGAGTACGCCCATGTAGTTTCCGATGGTATAACCGGCGGCATACGCGAGGATTTTCCACGGGTCGCTCAAATCCGAGAGCACGCGCCCCACAACCAACAGCCAGATAATAATCTCAACAAAGGCTACGATCGATCCCCACACGCGCTGTCCTCGTGTAATGAGTTTGATGCGCACCGTCGCCAGGGAGACTTCGAATGTTTTGATCAGCACAATAAAAAGATATTCCAGCATAGCACCCTCCGATTCTCATAGTGAATAAAAAGCAAGCGCGGTACGCTTACAGATTAGACACTATCAGACCGGCAAGGGTTTCGTCAAATGATTTTTCGCGATAAAAAAGAGACGCATTTCTGCGTCTCTAATACTGCAAGGAAAGTCCGTTTAGTCAGGTTTTTCTTCACTTTGAAAGAGCTGTTTGCATATCTTTTACGGAAGCAGTGCGGCGTGCACGGCGATGCGAAAATCTTCCTGATTCGGCGTACAGGTCGACAGAGTGATAATCTTTTTTGCCTCCATCGGGTCGGCGTCGAATTTTACCTCGGAATCCTCCCAGGTGCTTCGTACAAAATCACGGTATTCTTCATCGTTCTCAAAACCGATCTGGCGGTAGGGTTCTTCTTCCGGCACATTATATACGGAGTAAATCCGGTAGCGCTCCGGCCCGTTTTCGCCGATGATCTGAATTTCGATCTGCTCCCCTTCGTACTCGCCGCGCCGAAATGCGCTCAAATTATGAAACATCGATCCGTCTTTCACATGGTGTCCGTAAATGATCGTATTCAAATCCGACAGATCGGACGCGTTGTTGGCGTCTACAAAAATGGAGCCCGCGATATTATATTCATTGTCAAACGACTGAAACAGATATTCGTCGTTGTCTGCTCCCTGAACGACGGGATAGGCGATCTCCGGCGTGAGCATGTGTTCGTCATCGGATCCCGTGTGTGCAGGGTCCGCTTCATCGACCTGACGCGCCACTTCCTCCTGTATGGAACTGTAGGTGGCTTTGCTTTGGCGTAAATCGGAATAGTAGCTTACGACCTTGGACATCTGCCATACGACCACAGCCAGAATGACAAGCTGCAGCAGACGAATCAGCAGATTCCGTCCTGTTTTATTCTGCAAGGCCATCCCTCCTTTTGTCTATTGTACCATGAGGTTAGCTTTGTCTTTTCCTTCGACCAGATCGCCCGTTCCCGTGAGTACGGAGAATTTTCCGTTGCTTTCCAGCAAAACGGCGGCCACTTCCGAGAGCGATCCCTTGCCGGCATTTCGCACGGCCTGTTCGATTTCGTTTTCCGTGACGCGTTCTTTCTCCATCACCCGCGTCTGAAACGCACCGTCATAATACAAAAGCGCCGGCTGCGCCTTGACCGCTCTGCCGAAACCGTCCCAGCGGCTTGAAAGAAAGGTGATCAGAAACTGGAGTCCGACCAGCAGGGTAAGAAGAACCAGCCCTTCATGCAGCGCGATCGAAGGATCCACGATCAGTGTCGCAAGGATCGACCCGATCGCGATATTGACGATAAAGTCGAAGATATTCATTTCGGCCAGCGTGCGCTTGCCCGAAAACCGTATAATCAGTATGAGATAGAGATAGTAAAAACTTCCGTAGACCAGCGTGTGCAGCCAGTGGATGTTTCGGATATCTTTCAGCAGTTCCATCGATGTCCTTTCTACATTTCCTCCTCACGCAGTTTGCGCAGCAGTGCGATTTCTTCGGCATATCCGTCCGGTTCGTTCGGTGTTTCGAGATAAAACGGCAGATGCTTCAGCTTCTCGTGCGAGATGATCGTTTGGATCGTCTGCAGCCCAAGCGTCCCTTCGCCGATCTTTGCGTGGCGGTCTTTTTTTGCGCCGGCTTCATTTTTGCTGTCATTCAGGTGAATCGCATGCAGGCGGTCCAGTCCGATGGTTTTGTCAAACGCTTCCAAGACTCCGTCCAGGTCATGCACGATATCGTAGCCGGCCTCGTGGATATGACAGGTATCCAGGCAGACGCCCAGCCGGTCGGGTTGGTCCACCGTTTTGATGATCGCCGCAATTTCTTCAAAATTCCCGCCGATTTCCGTCCCCTTTCCGGCCATCGTTTCCAACAGGACTTTGGTTTCACCGGCTTCCGGCAAGACCAGATTCAGCAGCTTCACAATGTATTTCATGCCCTCGATCACGCCCTGGCCGACATGCGATCCGGGATGAAAATTGTAGAAGGTTCCCGGCAGATGCGACAGGCGCTGCAGATCATCCCGCAGGACGGTTTCCGCAAATTCGCGCACGTGTTCCTTGTCTGAAGCGGGATTCAGTGTATAGGGCGCATGGGCCAAAAGCGGACCGAATGCGTGTTCTTCCGCGATTTCCAGCAGCTGTGCAATGTCTTTCGGGTCGAGCTTTCTGGCTTTTCCCCCGCGCGGGTTTCTTGTAAAAAACTGAAATGTATTCGCGCCGATCCGCACGGCCTCCCGCCCTGCTTTGGCATAGCCGCCGCTGATCGACAAATGACTTCCGATAATCATGGATACTCCTTCCTGTTTCGTTCATAAAAAATCCGGGCAGCTGCCCGGACCGCTTATCTGTATACTTACCCTTTTTTCTTCCCGAGCAGCGCCGCGCCGATCGCGCCCGCAAAACGCGCATCCGGATGCGTGGTGACTTCCGCCTTCAGTTTCTCGGCCAGCGCTTCGGTCATATAGTCGCTTACCGAAAATCCGCCGGTCAAAAAATATGACGTGCCCGCGTTTCTGTGTTTGGCCGTCTGTGAAACCACTTTGTTGACGATCGATGCGATTACGCCGCACGCGATATCCGCTTTCGGCGTCCCTTTTCCGATCAGAGAAATGACCTCCGATTCCGCAAACACCGTGCACATGGAGCTGATTTTGACCTCTTCGCCTTCCCGGGCAAGAGAAAACATCTCTTCCAGGCCGACGCCCAGGGAACTCGCCATGATTTCAAGAAACCGCCCGGTCCCCGCCGAGCACTTGTCGTTCATGATAAAGTCCGTGACCATGCCGTTTTGCATGGAAATAATTTTCGTATCCTGTCCGCCGATGTCGATCACGGTCGCATCGCCGCCGTGCAAAAAAGAGGCTCCCTTTGCGTGACAGGTAATCTCCGTAATGACCCGGTCGGCAAAATCCACGGACACGCGGCCGTAACCCGTAGCCGTGCATACCGCCTGTTCCACGGGATACCCTTTGTGTTCGAGCATTTCCCGAATACTCTGCGCCGTCTGACGGCTGTCCCAGCCCGTGGGCACCGCCTCTTTATAGAGGACTTCCGTTTTGTCCTCGTTTAGAACCGCCGTTTTGGCAGCGGTTGAACCGATATCCATACCTATGTAGACCATATCCGCCTCTCTTTCCTTCTTCAGTATAACGGAGTGGCTCGCTCACAATCATTCGAAGTTCTTATCGTTTGATAAAGAAAACAACTCTGACTGATCACAAAGTATCTTGATCAAAAGAACACAATAAACTGTAAATATTGGTGCATCCTGCCTGCCATATGTGCTACAATAATATGAACCATGAAATACTTACCGGGTACAAGTAAAGATTGGAGTTATACATATTATGTTGCATGCCATACGAAAAGCATTCCCCTATACCCTGCCGGTACTGTTCGGCTACGCCTTTTTGGGCCTGGCCTTCGGTCTGCTGACCATTGAAGCGGGCCTTCCGCACTGGATGGCGCCGTTGAGTTCTTTTGTCGTCTACGCCGGATCGATGCAGTTTGTACTGATCGGTCTGTACGGCGGCGCGGTGTCTCTGGTCAGCGTCGCACTTCTCACGCTTTCGATCAACGGACGGCTCATGTTTTACGGCATCCCCCTGCTTCGGGAATTCAAGGGCGCGGGGCCGTTAAAACCCTATCTGATCCATACGCTGTCGGACGAATCTTTTGCGCTGATGACGGCTGCCCATCCGCCGGATGATGTCAATCCGATCCACTTTTATCTGAGTCTCGGCCTGCTCAATCAGCTGTACTGGATTGTGGCCACGTGGATCGGCGCGCTGTTTGGCACCCTGGTGCAGTTTAACACCAAAGGGCTCGATTTTGTGATGACGGCGCTGTTTATCGCGATCTTTACCGAACAGTGGCTGCAGACCAGAGAACACCGCCCCGCGGTGGTGGGTGTACTGGTGAGCATACTCTGCATCGTGATCTTCTCCCGCAGCACCTTTATTCTTCCCGCCATGGGACTGATTATTCTCGTGCTGTTTGCCCTGCGCGGCAGAATCGAAGAAAGGAGCTGACGCGGTGAATTTCTGGCTGATGATGCTGGTCGCGGGAGTTGTCACCTATCTCCTTCGCGCCCTGCCGTTCGTACTGTTTTCTTCGGGAAAGCTTCCGAGTGTGCTGGTCTATCTCGGACAGGTCCTTCCCTACGCCATTATGGGACTTCTGGTCGTCTATACGCTGCGGGAAATTGAACCTTTCAATGCACCCCACGGTGCCCCCGAACTGATCGCAACCGCCATCGTCGTTTTGCTGCATGCAAAAAAACGGCATATGCTGATCAGCATTGCCGGCGGAACGATCGCGTACATGATTCTTGTGCAATACATTTTCGTATAATAACAGCCCGGCGCATCCACTGCGCCGGGCTCGTCTTTTATTCCGCCTTCGTAATCTGATCCTGTTCTCCGGGAACCGCCGGAACGGTTTCTCCTTCTTCAAACGCCACATGACCGCCTTCATAGAGTGCATTGTCGAGCGTCAGGATGACACCGTGTGTTCCGTTCATCAGGTCCGCCGCGGTGAAGCTCATCGCCTTCAAAAAGAGCGGTTCGCCCGATGATCCCGCGTTCATATTCGCAAAAGAACGGCTCAAATCCAGATACACATTGCCGTCTGCGTTCAGATACAGGCTGTTGATCGTATCTTCTTCCTTCAAAACCGAAACACCGCCCTCCGGCACATTGTTCTTGTACAAATCTTCCAGAATTTTTCGGCTCACGGAGTTTACGGGGAAGCTCGCTTCGACTTCCCTGACAAGAAAATGATCTCTTTCATCTTCCGGGGGCGCCGGATAATACAGACGCACGGGCATCTTTGCCGCTTCCTGATGATAGTCTGTCTGTGTTATCGTGCGGGTCTCCGAGTTTTCGTCCACCAGCCAGCGGCCTTCTTCGTAGGTATAGGTATCGCCGCCGTCTTCTGTCACAACGACTCTGACTCCGGTGTCGCCGTTCGCGGGCAGGATTTCCGTGATTTCAAAGTCCCATGGTCCGGTCTGCCAGCGGTTTCCGACTTCGATCGGTCCTTTCAGATAGACAAACGGGCTGTCCAGCAGATTCTCATAGCCGTCTGTGATCAAATTCTTTCGAAACCAGCCTTCGGTCGCGGACACATTGAGCGCCACAAAATCACCGCCGGTTTCCCAGATCTCGACATAGCAGTCAGTGCCGTCACAGTGCCTGACCTGTGTCAGATTGTCCTGTGTGTACTGCGGCGAGCGGGACTCTTCTTTTCCCTGTGCATTCGTGTAGACTGCATGCCAGTCGGTATCCGCAAAGAAGAAATCTTCGGCCGCAAGTTCCGCAGCGTCGGCCGTATCCTCTGTCGCATCTTCCGTATCATTTTCCGTGGCGGCTTCCGTGGTTTCTGTCGCAGCTTCGGTTTCTTCGGTATCCTGTTCTGTTGCCGTTTCCGTCTGCACGGGTTCTGTGCTTACATTCACCGCTTCGGTTGTATTCTCGTCCGGCTGACAGGCCGCAAGCGCGACCAGACAGGCCAGCAGTCCAATGCTTCGTACTATCTTCATGCAATACCTCCTCATGATCCTGTATCTATTATACCCGGTATGGGCAGCTGTGAGTCTTACACTTTCGTTACATTTTTACGAAACCAGCCGATTGGTCCTGCGCAGGTATTTGGCGGGGATCGGTTCGCGAAGTTTCCAGAGTATACTCATCGGCTTGCTGCCTTCATGCTTTACATAATCACAATAGCCGAGACAGGTGTATACCCCTGCTTTTCTAAAGCGGTTCGTCTTTTTCTCTCTGACAAACAGCAGCACTTTGGAGCCCATTTTCCCGTGATTTTGATACCGCTTCCCGGTGGGAGAGTTTTCGTCGGTCGTGCTCTGGCTCTGCCAGTGAAAATGCCTTTCATCCACACTGTAGTCTTCATACATGGTGGTGGACGAATAATCTTTTTCCGCCTTGTCGAGTGTCACAAGAAACACATCCGTCTTTTTGTCCGGGAGATATTTCACACCTTCCCGCACCCCGACATGTGTCTCGCCCAGGGCCGCAAACAGCTGATCTCTCGTATAATGCGCGTGCAGATCCAGGGCTGTGCCGTGTAACGGACGATGCTCGAGATCCAGCGTATCCTTTCTGTATGCAAACAGGCTTTCCATCTCCTCACGAAGCACCGGACTCTGCCGGATTTTATCCAGATTCTCCCGTGCTTCTTCGTCAGAAAAGGAAGCGGGTACCTTACCCCATACCGTGACATAAAACATCTTGAGAAAAAGTTCGTCTTCCGGCCTTCTATCCGCGGTCGAAAGAAATCTCTGCAGCACGGAAATCCAGCGTTCGGAATCCATCATCGCAAGCCGCGGCCATGCGCTCTTCAGGTCTTCTTCCAGCGGTTCAAAAAAATCTTCTCTCACTCCGGCCTCTACGCAAAGCCGCTGAAAACTGTCTCTGTGATACAAAACTTCCGGCTGCATACCGTAATAGTGCAAAAAATTGTGCAGCGTGCATGCCTGCCCCGTATCCTCTTCGAAATACCGGATTCGTTCGATCAGACCCGCTCTTGTTGAAATCGCCTTGCGTATATTGTTCAGTATATGCGACTGCGCCACTTTCTCGAGCCGGATCGAACACCCCTTCGGAACAGAGACAAAACCTTCTTTCAGTTCCCTGGCGACGCCTTTGGGTGAATTGTGCAGAAGCGATCCGAACTTGCTTTCATAATCGTAGCGGCTGTGCGCATGACCGATAAAATCCAGTACCGTCAGGCATTCTTTCCCGCGCGACAGGCGCAGACCGCGGCCCAGCTGCTGCAAAAAAACCGTCAGACTCTCGGTCGGGCGCAAAAACAGCACCGTATTGATTTCCGGAATATCGACCCCCTCATTGTAAAGGTCAACGACAAATAAGAAGCGAAACTCCCCGGACACCAGCTTTCCTTTTGCCTGATTCCGTTCTTCCTGCGATGATTTCCCGGTCAGACAGGCAGACGGAATCCCGATCGCATTAAATTCTTCCGCCATAAACTCCGCATGCGCCACGGAAACACAAAAGCCCAGACCGATGACATCCCGCAAATCCGACACATAACGTCGTACGGAATCCGCCACCAGAGAGGCGCGCCGTCTGGAGACGTGTCCCTGCATACTGTAGAGATTCGACAGCTGCGCCCGGTCATAACCGCCCCGGCTCCACCGCAGCCCGCGCAGGTCCATCTCTTCCAGATCCGTAATCCCGAAATAGTGAAACGGACACAGCAGCCTTCTTTCGATTGCTTCCGGCAGACGAATCTCCGCCGCAATCCGGTCATCAAAAAAGCGCAGCACGTTTTTTCCGTCCATCCTCTCCGGCGTTGCGGTCAGTCCGAGAAGAATCTTCGGCATAAAATGATCCAGTATGGATCGGTAGGTCGGCGCTTCGGCATGGTGGAATTCGTCGATGATCAAGAATTCATACGCCGATGGATCGGTCGCAGACATCCAGTTTTTCGAATGCAGAGTCTGCACCGTAACAAAGAGGTGTTTGTATTGTTTTGGCTGATGATTTCCTGTGTACATATCGCCGAAATTCGCGTCGCGCAGCACATTTCGAAAGGTAATCAGCGACTGTTTCAGGATTTCTTCCCGGTGGGCGACAAAAAGAAGCGAAGGCAGTTCCCCGCGTGTTTCGGCATAACGCCTGTAATCAAAAGCGGAAATAACGGTTTTTCCGGTACCCGTGGCAGCGACCACAAGATTCTTATGGCGCCCGTGCAATGCGCGTTCCGTTGCAAGTTTTTCCAGTATTTCCTGCTGAAACGGATACGGATACAGATCAAACAACACAAGATCCGTTTCGGCAGAAGACTTTCCTCTCTCCCGATCGATGGCTTCTCGCAGTTTGCCGGGCGTCTCGTACGCCTCAAAGGCCCGGTCCGCCCAGTAGGTTTCAAACGTCGATTCGATCTTTCGCAGCACATGCGGCTGATCCTTCGCCGTAATTTTTACATTCCATTCCAGCCCCGACGACATGGCGGGGTTCGATAGATTGGAGGATCCGATATAGGCCGTTGTGAAGCCCGTGGCCCGATAGAATATGTAGGCTTTTGCGTGCAGCCGGGTTCGTTTCGTGTCATACGACACCCGGATTTGCGTATTTTTCAGTTTCGCCAGTTCTTCGTTTGCGCGCACGTCGGTCGCCCCCATATAGGATGTGGTAATCAGACGCAGGGCACCTCCGCGCTCCGTAAACTCTTTGAGCGCATCATAAATCAGGCGCAGACCGCTGAATTTAATGAATGAAACCAGAAATTCGATCCGGTCCGCACTCAGAATCTCATTGCGAAACTCCGAAGAAAGATCCGGCTCCAATGCGGAACCGGTAAATAGCGAGCTCAGAGAAATCGATGTAACAGGACGCGGCCACGAAGCTTGCTCCGGGGCAGCGCTTTCTTTTGCCAGCGCCTGCAGCTGTCTGGCCGGCGGAACGATTTTTTGCATAAGATCTTCACCGTCGTCCGTAAAGCGGTGCAACAGTTCCGAAAGATCCCGAATAAAGGTGATTTGCCGGTCCGCATCCATTTTCTGCAGTCCGCGTTCCAGGATCTCCCGCAAATACGCCGCCAGAAGCACGGGCGCTTCCGCCGGGTCCACGGCTTCAATTTTCTTCTCGGATGAAAGAAAACTGTCGAGCTCCTGCTCTAGGGCCAGATTGATAATTTGTTCGTACAGACCGTCTTTCAGCATGGCACACTCCTATCCGAGCAGTGAAAGCAAAGGAACCAGAAGAATCGGCAAAAACACCGCCGGTATATAATTCATAATTCGCAGACGGGTAACACCCAGCAGATTGAACCCGAGGCCCATCAGAAGAACGGAACCCACGGCGGAAATTTCCGTAATCACTAGCTCCGACAAAAACGGCGCGATCAGCCCCGACAGCAAAACGATGGATCCCTGATACACCAAAACAGCCGCAGCGGCAAACATGACGCCGATCCCCATGGAGGAGGCCAGCAGCATGGCGCTGATAAAGTCGAGCGTCGATTTAGTGAAAATCAGGGTGTGATCGCCGCGCAGGCCGCCGTCCATGGATCCTACGATCGCCATGGCCCCCATGCAAAACATCATGGTCGCCGTGATAAAACCCTGTGCGATCGTATTTTCTTCGTTTCCTGCAAATCGCTTTTCCAGCCCGTCCGAAAAGCGTTCGATGCTCTTTTGCAGATCCGCCGCTTCGCCGAGCATGGTGCCCAGTGCAATCGACAGAATCAGCACATAGGGACTCTTTCCCTGAAACGCGCCCTGCATCCCGATATAGAGAGTGATCAAACCGAACGCCTTGATCACGGCCCCGCTGATCCGCTCCGGTATTCCTTTTTTAAACAGCATTCCGAGCAGCGCGCCGACAATGACGACGACGGTATTTACAAGGGTCCCCAGCATGGCAACCGCTCCTTTCGTGATAAATCTTTCTTCAGTATACCAAAGATAGTGAAAAAACAGGCCGGTTTTGGTACAATTAGGCTCATAGTACGAGGAGGTGCAAGATGTTTCTTCTGATTGGAGCAGGTCCCCATACGAAGCAAATCGGTGACAGTCAGATGATGATCTGTCCTTCGTGCGGACGATTCTCCCGCATGACGCCGTATGTAAGACGTCAGGAAATCCGTTTGTTTTTTCTTCCGGTCGCGCGCTTTCGGCGGCAGTATTACGCGAAAGCTTCCTGCTGCGGGGAGATCTTTCAGCTCGACCCCGAGGTCGGCCGTTCGATCGAACGGGGCGAACCCGTCACCATCGACGAGAGTGATTTGACCTTTACCGGTACGCCGCAGCAGTTCTGCGCCGCCTGTCAGCGGCCCGTGGAACCGTCGCATACCTACTGTCCTCACTGCGGAGAGGAACTATAGAGAGGAAAGCCCAATGAAAACCGCGATTGTCTATGCATCGTATCACCATCACAACACCGAACAGATCGCCCGGGCCATCGCACCGATTGTCAACGGGAATCTGTACCCAATCCTGACTTCAGACAAGCTGCCTCATCCGGATGACTATGATATGCTTGCGATCGGGTCGGGCATTTACAAATGGAGTTTTCACCCGAAGATCCTTTCCTTTGTCGAACAGCTTCCGGACGGCAAGGGAACCCCGGTCATGCTGTTTTCCACAAGCTCTTTTATCAACAAGTCATTTCGGGGCCGGGTGCCGGAACTGCTCAAAGAAAAAGGGTATCACGTACTGGGTTATTATCAGGCCAAGGGAAGCTCCGACTTCATGCCGGAGTGGCTTTTGTCCAGTCGCCACAAAGGCGGCAAAAAAGTTGGCCGGCCCAATGAAACAGACATCCGGGGTGCGGTCAAATTCGCACAGGATGCAATGAATATGCTCCACCAAAAGTAAAAAACAGGCGACGGTTACGTCGCCTGTTTTATGCATTTTTACCGTTTCCGCCTTCGGACTGCGACTGATACATTTCATAATACAGTCCCTTTCGGGCGATCAGTTCGTTGTGAGTTCCCTGTTCTTTCAGGCGGCCGCCGTCCAGTACAAAGATCCGGTCCGCGTGCCTGATGGTCGACAGCCTGTGGGCGATAATCAGCGTGGTGCGGCCCCGCGCCAGTGTTTTCATGCCCTCCTGGATCAAATGCTCTGTCTGGGAGTCGATATTGGCCGTGGCTTCGTCCAAAACAAGGATATTCGGATCCCTGACCAGCGCGCGGGCAAAGGAGATCAGCTGCCTTTCCCCCGCAGACAGTGAGCTTCCGCGTTCATTCAGGCGCGTCTGCATACCGTCGGACAAACCCTGCAGCAGCCTTTCGCCGCCGACTTCAATCAGCGCCTGCCGGGCTCTGTCTTCCGTGATCTTATCGTCATAGAGGGTGATATTGTCCAGCAGGCTGCCGGAAAACAGCAGCGGATCCTGTAGCACAATCGCCATGGGCGCTCTTGTGGCGCGTAGTGTCTTGTCGCGGACATCCTCACCGCCGATTTTGATCGTTCCCTCCTGCGGCGTATAATACCGAAACAACAGATTCATCACGGTCGACTTTCCGGAACCGGTATGCCCTACGAAGGCTGCGGTTTCTCCCTGCAAAACCTCAAAAGAAATATCTTTCAAAACGGGCTCGTCCGGCAGATAGGAAAAATTGACCCGGTCAAAAGACACCGAGGCTTCCCCGGGAATCTCCTCTTTCTCCCCTTCTTCCACCGGTTCCCGTGCGAGCATGCCGAGGATATTGTCGGCGGCGGAATTCGCGCGCTCCAGCTCGCCCAGCCGCTGTATGGCATTTTGCACCTGATTGAAAATCTTCATCATATAGTCCACAAAGATATATGCCAGGCCGATGGTCACGGGATACGCGCCCGTGATCGAACCGTAGCCGAAATAAAACAGAACGCCCGCAATACTCAGATACTGCAGTGTGCCCGTCACATTAAAGGAACTGTACGATTCCAGAACCACCATATTCATTTCCTGATCATATATTTCCTGATTGATACGGTCAAACAGCGCATACGTCTCTTCTTCCCGGTTGAAGGCCTGGATAATTTCCATGCCCTGCAGGTTTTCGTTCAAAGAAGCGTTCAGATCACTGATCCCTTCGCGGTACGCCTTGTTGTAGCGGGAGGACTTTCTCCGGTAGTCCCACACCACGACCGCCATCACCGGCAGCGGCACAAGGGCCATCAAAAAGAGGTTCACATCCAGAAAAAGCAGCGCGCCGTAGACGCCCAGCATATAGATCCCCGCGTTCAGAAGCTGCGCAAGCACCACCTGATACAAAACACGCACGTCCTTGGTGTCGGTTGTAATCCGGGAGACGACTTTTCCCGCCGGCAAATTGTCGAAATATGACACGGGAAAGCGCTGCACCGCCGCAAACAGATCTTCCTGCATCAGCATGGAGATCCGGTTGGCGGTCTTTTGGAAAAAGAACATCGCGCCGAAACGAAAGGCACCGGACGCGAGAAACGCGGCCGCGAACACGATCAGCAGGCGCACATACCGCGACAGATCCCTCGCGCCAACCCCCTGAATAAGTTCTCTGTCGAGCATGATCCCGATCAGATATGGTCCCAGAAGATCGGCCCCGACGGCAACGCCCGTGAAAAGCAGCCCCGCAGCAAAAATTTTCCAGACCCGCCCCGTATACTGCAACAGCATCTGATTTCTGTTACGCCGGTTCATCTTCCGCCTCCAGACGCTGATAATCAAACTGCTCCCGGTACCAGCCACCCTTTTCATACAGTTCCCGATGCGTGCCCTGCTCTACGACACGCCCGTTTTCCATCACGAGAATCCGATCAGCATGCAGCACGGCCGACAGCCTGTGCGCAACAATCAACGTCGTTTTTCCGGTGCGTTCTTTTCTGATGTTTTCGATAATCTTCTTTTCCGTGTTCGCATCGACCGCCGAAAGGCTGTCGTCCAGAATAAGGATCTCGGGTTCCCGGATCATGGCGCGGGCAATGGATATCCGCTGCTTCTGTCCGCCCGAAAGCGCAATACCCTTTTCACCGGCCATCGTCTGCAGGCCGTGCGGTAAAAACGCGATGTCCTTGTCAAAATCGGCGGAACGCGCGGCGCGGTCGATGGCTTCGTCTTCAGACGCCTCGAGACCGAACGCAATATTCTCCGCCACCGTGCGAGAAAACAGCACATGATTCTGCGGCACATAGCCTACCGCGGCGCGCACACTGGCAATATCATAGGATTCGAGCGGACGGCCTCCGAGGAAAATGGACTCTTCCCTGATCGGATACAGATGCAACAGCTGCTTGACCAGTGTGGTTTTTCCGCTGCCAATTTTTCCGACAATGCCCAGGGTCTGTCCGTGGGCAAGATCAAAATTGACCGACCGCAGCGCGGGATGCTCCGCATCGGGATACGAAAACGAATAATCCCGAAACGACAGGTCGCCCCCGCCCGGATAGATCACGGCGTCTTCTCTGCTGACGACTTCCTCCCGATACCGCATAACCTCGTCGATCCGGTCGGCGGAAGCATTCGCCTGTTCCGACACATTGATATACTCCCCCAGGGCAAACATCGGCCAGACCATCATGGAAAGATAGACCGTAAAGGAGATCAGCTGTCCGATGGTCAGCTGATTTCTTCCGATCAGATACGCTCCGAACGACAGCGCGATCACATAACTGACCCCCGGCACGATCCGCACCGCCGGCGTGTACAGTGAATTCAGGATCGATACTCTCATATTCTTTTTGTACAGATGATCGGCACTTTCGTGGAAACGCCGAATCTCATTTTCTTCGCGATTGTAGGCGCGCACCACCCGCACGCTCGACACATTCTCCAGCACGGATTCATTCATCCGGTCAAACGCACGCTGTGCGCGGTCAAAATCCGCATAGAGTTTCTTTCCGATATAGCGGGAGAAGAGGATCAGAAGCGGAAGCGGTACAATGGCCAGGATCGTGAGGATGGGGGATGTCGTAAAGAGCATCACCGCAATCAGCGCGGCCGGATAGGCGACGGCATCAAAGATCGCCATGACTCCAAAACCCGCGAAATCGTTCAGTGCATTCACATCATTGGTGGATTTTCCCATCAGGCTTCCCGTGGAGTTCTTTTCATAGAAGATCGGCGACTGCACAAGGAATTTTCGCATGAGCCTGGCGCGGCTCTGATACGAAATGCGCGCGGACCCGCGAAACACAAGATAGCTCCAGGCATAACTCATGCCGTAACTGAGGGCAATCACCAACAGCAGCAGGCCCGTCATCTGATACAGATAGGAAAGATCGATCTGCTGCTGCATAATCCGGTCGGCAAGATGACCTACCATATAAGGCGGAACGAGGATCAGTCCGTAGTTGATCAGAATGATGACGATCGCGATGGCGTAGGATTTTTTCTCTCGCCTGAAAAACCAGTCGAGTTTCTTAAATGTTTGAAACATGGTACCTCCCGAGGGCACAAAAAAACACACCTTCTACAGGTGTGTACTGTACAAGGGCAAACCGCCCCCTAGGCATGCGTGCGGGGGCACAAAAACAGACGTGTGTTTGTTCGAATTCGTTGTTTGGTCATTTCGAAGACCCCCTTTCACGGATTGCGGTTTTATCCTACCACAGCAAGGAAGCGGGCGTCAATACATACAGAATCGCGTTGCGTTTGGGACATTCGTTTTCATGATTTCCGACAGGCAAACCGATGCGAAAAATCTTCGGAAAACATTGAAATTCTAACTCTTTTCATGTATAAATAGAGTACGTTTACAAATCATTCATCTTGCTAAAGGAGGAAAGCATGAAGAAAGAAGCACGGCAGGCAAACCTGAGCGAAGCGTTAATCGTTTTCGGTTTGCTGATTGCCGTTATGTTTATATCCATTTTCCATTACGGAGTCGATCCGCACATTCCGATGTTTATCGGTGTTATCATCGCCGCGGTGGTGGCGCTTTTGATCGGTCATCCCTGGAAGGATATCGAAGGTTATATGATCCACGGGATTACACAGGCGCTCCAGTCGGTCGTCATTCTGGCGATCATCGGTATACTGATCGGTGTCTGGATCTTAGCGGGCGTGGTGCCTACCATGATCAGCTACGGGCTGAATATCCTCAGTCCCCGGATCTTTTTGCCGGCTGCGGTTATTATTACATCGATTACATCGCTTGCCACGGGAACTTCCTGGGGCACCATGGGCACAATGGGGATTGCCCTGATGGGAATCGCCACGGGACTCGGCATTCCGGCACCCGTCACTGCGGGCGCCGTCATTTCCGGAGCCTACTTCGGCGACAAAATGTCTCCCCTCTCGGACACCACGAATCTCGCGCCGGCCATGGCGGGCACGGATCTGTTTTCGCACATAAAAATGATGATGGTCCCCACATCCATTACCTATGGGATCAGTCTGATCGCCTTTTTCGTGCTCGGTCTGCAGTACGGTACCGGCACCTCGGATATGAGCATCATCACAGAAATCCAAAACGGACTGCACGCACAGTTTCAGATCAGTCCGCTGCTCCTTTTGCCCCCGGTGCTCGTCATCGTCCTGATCGCAAGAAAGATGCCTGCGATTCCCGGCATTGTCATCGGGATCTTGTCCGCCGCCATTCTCGCGCCGATTTTCCAGTCGGCAAACTTCGGAGACCTGCTGTCGGCCGCGTATTCCGGCTATGACAGCACGACCGGTATCGAAGCCATCGACGGCCTGCTTTCCAACGGCGGACTGGAAAACATGATGTATTCGATCTCGCTGACGATTATCGCCATGATGTTCGGCGGGATTGCGGAAAGTACAGGCCTCCTGGCCGTGCTGCTCGGCGTTATTCTGCAAAGAATCCGTTCTGCGGCAGGACTTGTCGCAGCCACCGTTGTTTCGGCGATCTTCAGCAACTGTGCCATGCCGGAACAGTATATCTCGATCGTCGTTCCGGGCCGCATGTTCAATCAGGCCTATACCGACAAGGACGTGCATCCGAAAACCCTCTCGGCCGCCCTGGAGGGCGGCGGCACCGTCACCTCGGCACTGGTGCCGTGGAACACCTGCGGCGCCTTTATCAAAAACACACTGGGTGTTTCCACATTCTCGTATGCACCCTTTGCCATCTTTAACTGGCTTATGCCTGTGATGACCATTGTGCTGGCCTATGTCGGACCCGCCGTGGCGTATATGACACAGGAACAAAAAGAAACCAAGCTGCGCAACGGATTCGTCGAGTAGCAAAATGACAAAAGCACCCGCTTCGGCGGGTGTTTTTTTGCTTGACATGTTCTTGGTGTTCATGTGCTATATATACAGTAAGTACACAAACGGGACTGCAGCCCCGGAAATGAGGATCCGATGCATATTGTCATACGTAACGCGAGTGACAAACCGATATACGAGCAAATCAAAGAACAGATCAAAAAAGAAATCCCGGACGGCCGCCTGCTCGAAGGAGAAAAGCTCCCCTCCATCCGCCTGCTCGCGAAAGAACTGCGAGTCAGTGTCATTACGACGAAACGCGCGTATGACGAACTGGAACAGGAAGGCTTTATTGATTCGGTGCAGGGAAAGGGCAGTTTTGTGGCGCCGCAAAATCCGCTGCTGCTGACGGGCGTCCTCTTTTCCGTGATTTCCTTTCTGCTTTCACTGCACTGGATGCCGCATGCGGTAATCCGCTGACAAAAGAAAGACCGGGGGATGCGTAGAGCCCCCGGTCTTTTTCTTTTTTTAGTTCCAGCTCGGCATATCCTGTTTGCCTTCGGATGCTTCGAAATACGGCATTTGCGTAAATCCGCCGATGCCCGCAATGATGCTAGTCGGGATTTGCTGTACCGAACGGTTCAGCTTCGTAGCGGAATCGTTGTACAGCATTCTGGATTGGCGAACATTGTTTTCATATTTGTCCACCGCATCCATCGACCGCGTATACACCTTTGATGCTTTCAGGTCGGGATAGTTTTCCGCGACCGCAATCAGCCGACCGAGTACACCCTGGAAGCGGTTTTCTTCCTGCTCCAGTGTTTCGACATCGGTTGTACGGCCCGCGCCGATATTGGCACGGTTTTGTGTAATATTCTCCAGCGTTTCCGCCTCGTGTGCGGAATACTGTTTGGTTGCCTCGATCAGATTCGATACGGCATCCCAGCGGGATTCGATCTGTGCCGCAATCTGTCCGAGCGCGTTTCGCGCGATTTCACGTTGTGAAACAAGCCGGTTGTATGTGGTGACGCCCCACAGTACAACAAGGACTACCAGTACCAGCAGTACCCAAATCATCTTTTTCCTCCTTTTTGTTATCTGGTTCCTCCGCCGCCTCCGCCGCCGAATGAACCGCCTCCACCGCCGCCCGAACTGAATCCGCCGCCGCCGGACGAGCCGGAGGACGAACTGTGATACGAACTGTACGCGGTGCTGGCATAGGTGTTGGCCCAAATAATGGTGCCGGGTGAATACGTCGATTCCACTTCATAATTCGGATAAATCTTCTTGAATTCTTCTTCCACTTCGTCGGCGATCCCCATCAGACCCGCCGCAATCAGCAGCTGATCCCAGATGTGCACCTGTGCGGCTTCTCTTTCTGACAATAGGGAAAAGTCCTTCAGATAATTGTGGAATTTGTGCACACGGTCTTCGAAGTTTTCCCCTTCGGATGTGATTTTCGGTTTTCTTTTTTTCTTTTCGGGATTATCAAACGCGTAATAGCCTTTCGCTTCCGCATTTTCTCTCGACTGCAGATACATGCGTTTTTCCCAGGAGCGCATCGTGCTGACATTTTTTTGTGCCCAGCGGGTAAACTCCTTCGATGACAGGATCTCGTCATTGCCCGCGGCCTGCCGCATAAAGCGGTACAGTTCTCCTTCGAACTTTCCTTCGGGAACCCCCGTGGTCTCCAACGGCGGCATCCGGAGAGAAGTCGTATCCTTTTTGAAGATCCAGCCTTCTTCCGTTGTAATCTGCTCCACTCTCCCTTCCAGGATCCACTTCAAAAGCCAGGCGGTGATCATCTCCTGCACCCCGGTGATCCCCATGCGGTTGAGTGCATAGAAGTCGGTTTCCAGCGGCGCATCAAACGGGATCTCCCGCTCGTACTGCCCTTTCAGTTTGTTCTTGTAGCTTCGGCGGCTGACGGTATCCATATTGCCCCCGACAATCAGCGCGATGATAAAGCCGATAATCCCGACAAAAAACGGGAAAAAGGACACCGCCACCATGTTCACGGGGCTAAAGCCGGCACTGCTTCCCCGGGACGGGCGGCCTGCATCGTATACCTCGCCGTCCTCATTCGTATCATAGTCACTGCCGACAAAGGCCTGATCGCGAACTTCTTCAAACGTCCGCGGATCCTGTGCACTGGTCTGAAAGGTCCCTCCGTCAAAGGTCACGAGTGCGGTCACATAGTTGGAACTGCGCAGCGAAGAAATGGTCTCCGCCACAACCGCGCCATCCACAAAGTGAATCGTACCCGGGAAACCGAACGCCCAGATGCGGGCATTGTACTCTTCGATCGGGAAATCCGTGTGAATCCTGAGCCGCACCTGCTCGGGCGGATGCGACATGTCGTAGTTGACAAACTGCCAGAACAGCGCCTGTGCATCATCTTCCAGATTCTTGACGAGTCCCGTTATCGTATACTCCAGCTGATACTGATGCCGGCCCGGCTCGCCGATGCCCCAGGCCAGCTCCACACCGTCGGATGTGTCGATGACGCCGTAGGTGCCTGTTTTTTCATCTCTGGAAAGGTCGATATCCCAGTTCGGATTCTCGGTATAGTTCATTCCCTCTTCGGAAACCCGGAAGTTTTCAATGGTGGAATCTCCGAGATTTTCGATCGGGATATAGTTTTCCGTGCCCGTGCTGTCCTGGGTGGAATCCCACAGCACGGTCACATCGCCGTCGCCGTTTTCATTCAGATAGACGTCGATCTCCATTTCGTGCAGCGTGATCGCCGCATGCACGGGAAGGGGCAGGACAAAAAACAGAAAACAGGCGAGCAAAATCGCCGCGCTACGTTTCATTTTCCTCACCTCTTGCCAGTTCTTTGGCGGTATGGAGCCAGTTCAGCTTTGCCTGCGGCTCTCCCTCCTGCCAGCGGTACGAAGCCGTGGCTCCCTTTTTAAAATGGTCCCGTTCATACGTCAGCTGTTCATGCCACTCGTCAAAGGTCGGATTGTGACCGACAAGAATTACGACCTCTTCCGGCCGTTCTTTTGTGGCGAGCACTTCGGAAAAAATCCCTTCCGCCACCCAGTCATCGATCTCCATCGGACATCCGAGCGCATCGGCCAGGATTTCCGCCGTTTCTCTGGCCCGGACAAGCGGCGAGGTGATCAGTACGGTTTCTTTTCCCTCCACTTTCTTTGCCAGGGCGGGTGCCATCTGTCTTATCTCCGCGATGCCTTCTTCTGTGAGCGCCCGGTCATAATCCGCGCGGGTCCCGTGCGGTTCCGCCTTCCCGTGACGTACCAGTATCAGTTCCTGTGTCATATCCCATCCTTTCTGCCGCCTGCTGCAGGCGGTCAAAATCAACGAATCCGCTTTCCCGATGCAGTTCCCGGTCCTGCGGGTCCAGAAGCAGTATCGTCGGCGCGGAAAATACGAGATATTGTCCGCGTTCTTTCGCACCGCCCTCCCGGACAGGGATGCCGGTGCGTTCGGAGAGTGCCGCCAGCCGCTCGCGGTCGGCCACACAGACACTGCAGTTTTCATTTGAAAAATACATAAAGGTAAGCATACAAACCCTTTCTAAACCGTTTCATTCGCGCAAAACTATTGAACCTGAGCCCTTTGTCCTTTACGATAAGAAAAGCTACTACAGGAGGACACATGCAAACCAACACTGTCGACAAATCCAAACTCCGCCGTATGATGTGGCATCTTTCCATGCCCACCATGCTCGGCTACGCGCTGCAGTCCATCTATGACATGGTCGATGTCATCTGGATCGGGCGCATCTCCTCGGAGGCGGTCGCCGGCGTAACGGTGTTTTCCATGCTGTTCTGGATCGGGACGGTGCTCAATGAAGTCATGAACACCTCCGGCATCTCGATGATCTCCCAGGCGTACGGCCGGGGCGACAAAGAGCAGACGAAGCTGTTGGTAGAACAGTCGATCACGGGAAAAATTGTGATCTCCTTTGCCGCAGCCGCCCTGATCATGCTCCTGTTGGTTCTTTTTTTGCCGCAGTTCTCCACGGATCCGCAGGTGCTGGCCTCCGCAAAAGAATACGGCATCATACGCATTCTCTTTATACCCCTTCTGTTCGGTTCCTATTCTGTCAATACGGCGCTGCGTTCGGTTGGCCATGCGCGTTCTCCGATGATTCTCATGATGATCACCTCGGTGCTGAATTTCGTGCTCGACCCGGTCTTCATGTTTGAAACCATTCCCTTTGTCGGACTGCCCGGTCTCGGGATGGGTGTGCGAGGCGCCGCCGTGGCAACGGCCCTGTCGACGGCCGTCGCCTTTGTCATCGGTTTGTATCTGCTGCTTTCGGGCAGGCGCAATATCAGAATCAGCGGTCGCGGCCTGCTTCATTTTGACCGAAAGGTGTTTGTGCGGTTCTTCCGGATCGGCCTGCCGGCTGCCGCCGAGAATCTGTTCAGAAATCTGCTGAGCCTTTTGCTCATTCGCTTTGTCGCCATGTACGGCACCCACGCCATTACGACCGCAGGCATCGGAACCCGCCTGTTCGGATTTGCCTATGTGCCGATCTACGGCACGTTTATGGCCGGTTCGACACTGATTGCCCAGATGCTCGGATCCGACCACCCCGAATGGACGCGCTATGTGGCGCGGCTGACCGCCCGCCTGAGCCTTTTGGGGATCGGGATTCTGTGCCTGTTTGCGGGCCTGTTTCCGACACAGCTCATGGGGGTCTTTATCGATGATCCCGTGGTCATCCGGATGGGTGTTCCCATGATACGCACGCTGATTCCCGCACTTCTGATGGGGGCCGTTTCCATGGGCTTTGCCACGGTCTTTATCGGATCCGGCTACAACCGGCCGTTTCTGATCGCATCCGTCATTGCCCGCTGGGGTGTGCAGCTTCCGTTTTTGTTTTTAGCTGCGGTGGTGTTTCAGTGGCCGCTCGAGGCGGTGTGGGCAAGTTTTATCGTGGCGGGCTTTGTGGAACTGGTGCTGATTCTCTGGCCTTACCGGTCCGGTTACTGGCTTCATATCCGGGTCTGAAAAGTTTTTTCGATTTTTTTGTAAAAGTTTTTTAAATTTGATGTTTAGATTCTGTTGGCCGGGGTATTAATAATCCAACGGAAGTGGAAACTTCCGATGAACACGATACGGTTGCTCCAACATCCGTAAGATGTGTTAGAGAAACAAAGAAAAGAATTTTAGCAACAAGAGTTACGTTGAAACGAAAAGGAAACAAAACTCAGAAATTTCACAACAGATCAGTACGAGTGTAACAAGTAGAACGAGTGAAAGATTCAGTACGTTAAGCAATACCGCGTCATGAAAGGAGCGGCACTTGACAGAACCGAAAAACCACCGTTGGAGCAATCGTATCGAGGTAAAAAAATAATCGACAGGCCGCAACCATGAAATTTGTGCCTGTCGATTATTTTTTTGCGAACACGACAAAAGGTGCGCAGGGGGCGCACCTTTTGTCAACAGAGGGTTTTGTTCTTTATTCGGGGGGAACAAATCACAATGAGATGGCTTTTCCCATCCGAAATAACTATACCACCCTGTGTTTAGCAGCAAATAAAGTTCATGTAAAATTTAATCGCTTCCGATCCGGACCGTTTTTTCTTTTTTGCGGTCGGACAGACTCAGAAGAATTACCGCGCAAACGACCAGCAGTACGCCGAGATAATCCACAGGATAAAAGAGCTGATTCAAAAACAACACGGCCACCCCGGTTGAAAGCAGCGGCTCCACGCTGCCCAGAATACTCGCGTTTTGTGGGCCGATACGTTTGGCGCCTTCCAGATACGCCACAAAGGGAAACAGCGTGCCCATCAGCACGGCAAACGCCAGCAGAAAAAAGGTCACGGCATCCAGCGGCATCCCGTACTGAAACGGTCGCGTAATCCCCATCAGCACAATCCCGCCCGCCACCATGCCAAGCCCCGCCACAAGCGGCGTGTCATAGCGAAGCAGCAGCGGGACCGGAGAAATATTGTAGATCGCATATCCTACGGCGGACAGCGCGCCCGTAATCAGCGCACGGTTGCTCAGGGCCAGATTGCCGGGGTCTCCGTGAGTAATCAGCAAAAAGGTGCCCGTCATGGCCATCAGAAGAGCGATCACCGTCTTTTTTCCGGGCGGAATTCTGTGATACACGGACAGCGCGACAATCACGAGAAACGGCCCCGTATACTGAAGTATCGTCGCCGTGGGGGCGTTTGACTGTTCGATCGTCGCATAGAAGAAATACTGCATAAACAGCACGCCCGCCACCCCGAAGATCAGCGTGCGGATCACATCGGCGGAGGTGCGGAAGATATGAAAAAACGTGTCTCTTTTCCGGAGAAACTGATACATCGTCAGCAAGATTCCAGTGCCGAAAATCCGGACGGCCGTAATCTGTTCGGGGGTGAGTCCTTTTTCCATGCCGTTCCTGGGCCTGATCGTGCCGAACATCGTCTCCATGTTCCGCGGCGACGA
>ERZ1032871.11-NODE-11-length-32314-cov-7.709228_pt1 | contig 32314 bp, 35 predicted proteins | sample MGYA00519026_ERZ1032871 | MGnify/ENA primary metagenome ERZ1032871 (study PRJEB33719, sample SAMN04262510) | wastewater metagenome | biome: rural village; feature: composting latrine chamber; material: composting feces with ash | place: El Salvador | collected...
CCCCGGCCCGACGGAACGGACCTTTGTCTACAGTCTCACAGCCCGCCGCCAGCGGGCTGTTTTTGTTACGGTATATGGCGGAGCAACAGCTCCAGCAGGAGTCCGGCGGAGCGGTCGGCGGCCTGCTGTTCAAAAGTGTCGTAGTCGAAATCGGCGTTGTCGTCGGCGCTGTCGGAGATGGTGCGTAAAACGAGGAAGGGAAGCCCGTTCAGATGCGCGACGTGTCCCACGGCGCAGCCCTCCATTTCGACGCAAAGCGCCTGGGTGGCTTCCCGAATGCGCTTTTTGTCGGCATCGGAAGAAACGAACAGATCGCCCGTTGCGATGCCCCCTTTGTGTACATTCATCTCCTGCGCGGAGGCTGCATGAGACGCCGCCTCGACCCGGGCGGGTTCCGGGGTAAATGTGCGCACAAACGGAGAGAAACGCTCCATGAGATCGGGATCGAAGTCATGATAGCCGACTTCTGTCGCGATGACGGTGTCAAGCACTTGGACCTCGGGCGCCAGTGCACCCGCGATGCCTGTGTTGATGATAAGATCCGGCTGGAAGCGGTCGATGACCGCCTGGGTTTTTGCGGCGGCGTTCACCTTGCCGACGCTGAGCAGCACCAGCGCGACATCGTGCGGGCCGATGGTTCCCTGTGCAAAGGAACCGCTCGGGCACGGCACGTCCCGTAGTGCATCTGTTTCTTTGCGCAGCCGGGCGAGTTCCGAATCCAGGGCTGCAACGATCGCAATTTTCACAAGTAGTTACCTCCGTTTTCATCTTTCTACAAATATGATATCATACCAAAGGATTCGCATCGTGGTCCGTGCAAATTTATGGTATTATGTACCAGAGGTGGAATTTTTATGACGCCTCGATAAAAAAACATCACACCGCATGGTGTGAGGAGAGATGGAGAGCGACAGTTATGAGCGACCGGTATCGCGAAATTGTACAAATCGTTGCAGATGTGATCGATTTCATCGACGCGGAAAATGCCTACTGCTATGAAATCGGCGACGGAAAAGTAAATTATGTATATCGGGTGGAAGACATCCACGGCAACTCCGTTATTGTGAAACATGCGGACAAAGTCATTCGCTCCATGGGTTCCCAGCTGCTGAGCACGCACCGCTCCGCGATCGAACATGAACAGCTTCGGATCATCGGCCAGATTGTGCCGAACTTTGTACCGGAGATTCTCCACTACGACAAAGAACGCCACATTATCATCATGGAGGATCTCAAGGAATACGAGCTGCTCTTGGAAGCGCTGCTGAATTACAAGACTTTCCCGAATTTCGCGGCCCAGATCTCGCGCTTTCTGTTTGACACCCTGTTTCGCACCACCGACATCGTCATTCCGTCCCGGCAGAAGAAAAAGGGTGTGCATACGCTGTTTAATCCCGAAATGTGCGACATTACCGAACGGCTTGCCTTTACAGAGCCCTATGTCGGCAACGGCGAACTCAGTTATGAAGAAGAAAACGCTGAATTTGTGCAAAAGCAGATTCAGGAAAATGAGGCGCTGAAATTCCAGGTCGCTTTTTTGAAATACCGCTTCAAAAATCTCGCGCAGTCGATGCTGCACGGAGACCTGCATACCGGTTCCATCTTTATCAATCAGGACACACTGAAAGTGTTTGATCCGGAATATGCCTTTTACGGTCCCATGGGATTTGACATCGGCACGCTGATCGGGAATCTGTGCATCCCGTGGATGGTCGGCTATATTACGGCGGCCGAGGGAAAAGAGGCTTTTACGTTCTGGATGGAAGAGACCATCGAACGAATACTGAATCGCTTTTTTGTCGAGTATGACAACAATTTTGATACACTCGTCACCGACCCCATGATGCAGCGGGAAGCCTACAAAGCGCATATGAGAAAGCAGATTTTCGCCGATACCTGCGGCTATGCGGGAACGGAAATCATTCGCGCGACGATCGGATCCGACCGTTCCATCGGGCTGAAAAGAAACCGGCCCAAAGAAGAACAAGTGCTTCTGGAACGGGTGCTGCTCGTGATCGGCATTCAGCTGATACTGCACCGGCAGGAATTTGAAGATGCGAAGCATCTGATCGCCCAGAGCAGAAAATGGGTGGATGCGACGCTGCAAAAACCCTAAACTTGACTGTATGGCCGTCTCGGTACGAGGCGGTTTTCTGTATGTAAATTTCCTGAAAAGGGATGTAAAATGTTTGTTAAAAACCGTCTAAAGTTCGCTGTTTGGGTTATAATGAGAGCGAATTCAGGAGGTGGAAGATGAACAAACGGGTTCGTCTGTAACAGATCCCGCACCTGCGCGACTATGCGGCGGATGTGTTTCAGAATCAGAACATGCAGTCGCTTCGGTCGACGCCCCATCACAAGACAACCAGCACCTATGCCCACAGCGTCTCCGTGGCGGAAACCGGTCTGTAGATCGCAAAGCGGCTCCGCATTCCCGTCGATCCTTCCTCCCTGATCCGGGGAGCGCTGCTGCACGACTTTTATCTGTACAATCTGGAAGACGAGCGCGAACGCTTTGTACGGCATCTGTTTACGCATGCCGATCACGCTTTGCTCAATGCCCGTCACGCCTTTACGCTCAACGAAATCGGACAGGATATTATCAAAAAGCATATGTTGCCCCTGACGCCGGCCTGGCCCGGGTACAGGGAGAGCTTCATCGTCAGTCTCGCGGACAAAATCTGTGCCGTTCGTGAATATCTTCGTCCCGAACCGGCGGCCGCACAGGAAGCCTTCGCAGACATGATCCGCTGATCGGCCCCGCCGATCTTTTTTTATGCGCGGTTTGCGTATCGGTCGGCCAGATGGGCGTAGTGGCGGTACAGCGCGTGGAATTTACCGATATAGTTCGGGTGCCAGGGTTTTCTTTTGCCGCAGAAGTGGAGGACGACGGTGTTTTTGATGACAAAGTCCAGGTCGATTTCTCCTTTGGAAGACAGACCGTACATATGGTGAAAGCGGGTTTCATAATTGCAGATGACTTCGGGCAGGCTGTGGATTCTGTGGCTGTACAGCGCGTTGAGCACATCTTGATCCGGAAGAACGAGCACGTCTTTTTTCTCACGGATATAGTTGAAAATGTCCTCTTCGCGAATTTCTTCGCGCTGGCGTTTCAGATTCATCAGCAGCACGCCCGAATTGTAGTACCGCGGCATCTCGTAGGCATCGAGCCGGACGCGGTTCAGATCCCGGATCGGCCCGTAGTCGTGATGCGCCGCTGCGAACAGCCAGTCGGACACATCCGTCTGATACAGATCGTCAAGCGGATTGATGATCAGGATGTCCGGATCCAGATACAGGATTTTCTCCATGTTCTCCGGCAGCAGCTGAAAGGCCAGCAGCCGGTAATACATCTCCTTCGTAAAGTGTTTCAGCGTCGGCGCATCCGAAAACGCATCTTCAGGCACGCGCAGCGCATGCAGGCGGGAGCCCGACTTTTCCACAAAACGGCGCAGACTCTCCGTCTTTTCATCCGGAATCGATGAGTGCATCAGGTACACATCAAACACCGTGTCCGGACTTTGGGCAAACGCGGAGTACAGCATCACCCGAAGCGGCGCCAAATAATTTTCATCACAGGTTACCAGCAGATTCATTATGTATCCTTTCTTCTGTTCGAATTTGCAACTACCGAGGCAAATTGCGTTCCTACATGTATACCCGAACCGGACCGCCGTACAGCAATCGTTTTGCTGCAGTGTGAGAGAGAGAAACTTCATTATGCAAGTTTGCATCCTTGTTTTGGAAGCGGGAGGCGGAGCCTGTGGGTATATATCAGTATCATGGAGAAGAGAGGAGAATTCTATGAAAATTGAACTGTGGGCGGACTTTATCTGACCCTTCTGCTATACCGGAAAACGGCAGCTGGATCTTGCCCTGGCGGAGTTTGCAGGAAGGGACCAGGTGCAGATCGAGCTGAAGAGCTTTCTGCTGGATCCGGAGGCTCCGATGGAATCGGAGGAAAGCATGGCAGAACACCTGGCACACAAATACGGCATGAGCCTGAAAGAGGCAGAACAGCAAAACGCCCGGGTGGAGCAGAGTATGCGGGCGCTGGATCTGCCGGCAGACTTTGCGGCGATCCGAAGAACCAATACGCAGCCCGCGCACCGTCTGCTGCAGTTTGCCAAATCGCGGGACCTGGGAAAAAGTGTGTATGATCTCATCCAGCGCGGCTATTACGCGGAGGGTGCCCTGATCAGCGACACGGAAACGCTGATTGGCCTGGCCGCGAAAGCGGGACTTGACCCCGGCGAAGCCCGCGTCGCCCTCACCGAACCCGCATGGGCGGAAGCGGTACGGTTTGATGTGGATGAAGCCCGTCGGCTGGGCATACACAGTGTTCCGTTCTTCGTGTTTGACCGCGCCATGGCCGTCGCGGGTGCCCACCCGGCGGAAACGCTGCTCGGTGCGCTTGAAAAGGCGGCGCAATACGCGACCGAAGACAGGATCTGATTTCTCACAGCAGTGTGAGATAAAGAGATTTAATTATTTAAGCCTGACCCCCTTCTTTTCGGGAAACGAAACCGCCGGGGTGCACAGCGCACCCCGGCGGTTTTGCAAGGCGGTATTACGGATTTGGGACGGGAGAGAGTTCGGTGAAGCGGGTCTGGCCGTCGAGGTCGATGACGACGTGGGCGATGTTTTTCAGATGGTCGCTGACGCGTTCCAGATTGCTGAGCAGGTCGAGCAGTAGGAGGCCGGAATCGATCGATGTTTCCGCGTTGTTCATCCTGCGGATGATATTCTGACGCGAGGAGAGTTCGAAGCTGTCAAACTCTTTTTCGATCGCAATCACCTGACGGGCCTTTTCCAGATCCCCCTCCCGGATGGATTCGATGACCAGATTGAGCGCGGTCATAATCCGTTCGTGCGCTTTGTACACCGTTGCCAGCGAGGGTTCGTCGAACTTCAGTTCGTTGTCGATAAAGGCGGTGGCGAGTTCCGAGATATTCTCGGCGTGATCGCCGATTCGTTCGATATCGTTGATGGTATGAAACAGGGAGTCGATCATCTGCCGGTCATTGGCATTGATCGGCGTTTTCGACAGATCCACCAGATAACGAAAGATTTCCTTTTCCATCAGATTGATGCGCTGTTCTTTGTCGATGGTATGCATGACGCCGTCCTTGTCCTGGCGAATCATCGCGCATACCGAGGCGTCCAGCGCATCTTTTGACAGACTGGCCATAAGGCTCATTTCTTTCACTGCATTTTGCGTCGCCACAAACGGCGTCCTGAGCACCCTCGGGTCCAGATGCGTAGCCTGAGTGGGGACGGGTACGGCCCGCTCCGGCACGAGAATTGTGGAGAGCTTCAGCAGCAGTCCGCCGAACGGGAACAGAATAATCACATTGATGATATTGAACAGCGAATGCGCGTTGGCGATCTGCCGGGCCACTGATCCGGGATCGATGGATGTGACCACCCGGGCTATTATCGGACCTAAAATCAGTGAGAATATGATCGTCCCGAGAATATTGAACGTCAGGTGGATGACACCGACTCTGCGGGCATTGGTGGACGAACCGATCGATGCGATCAGCGCCGTCGTACAGGTTCCGATATTGTCCCCGTAGAGAATATACAGCGCTGAACCCAGGGGAATCATCCCCTCTGCGGCCAGGGCAACCAGTATCCCCATGGAGGCGGAAGAACTCTGCAGGATCAGCGTCAGGGCAAAGCCCGTAAAGATTCCCAGAATCGGGTTGTACTGAAAGTCGACGAGCAGCGTGCGGAACCATTCGACCTCTCGCAAAGGTGACAGCGAGTCTTTCAAAAGATCCATGCCGATAAACAAAATCCCCAGACCGATCAAGATATCGGCCAGGTGTTTTTTCGTCTCGATCTTAGCGGTCATCTTGATGATCATGCCGATCATCACCATCAGGGGGGCAATCGTGCTGATTTCCAGAGAGATCAGCTGGCTGGTGATCGTGGTGCCGATATTGGCGCCCATAATCACGCCGACCGCCTGCGAAAGCTGCATGACGCCCGCATTTACAAGACCCACCAGCATGACAGAGGTCGCGGAGGAACTCTGAATCACCATGGTAACGACCGTACCTGCCACCACGGCGATAAAACGATTTCTCGTCATGCGTTCGATAAATCCTTTGAGCCGTCGCCCGGCCGCCTTTTGCAGACCGTCCGACATCAGACTCATACCGAAGAGAAACAAACCAAGTCCGGAAATAATTCCGAGAGCAATACTAAGCCACATAAGCGCTCCTTCTTTTGTAGTATGTACAGAACCAGACCCAACTGGACTTTACTTCATCTTAACACAAAGTACACACAGATTGAACAATACAGCCGTTGTTTTGTGCGTGTGTTTGCGGCAGCTTCGTTTGAGGGAAAGTAGTGGTCTGCTATGGCGACAAGACGGAGCTGTTTCGGAAATACTGCGGGCGCAGTGTCTTCACGCTCAGCCGGACGCCCGAGCATGAGGAACTGGCGGCGCCCTTTGATCAGCTGAAGTCGCCCCGGCATCTGATTGCCCTGCGTTCGCCCGATCCTGCGTCAGATGAGATGATTACCCGAACACTCAATCAGGCGAATGTCAGCTACAAGCGATCCACCAGCGATGTCGAGATCATGAGTTACAATGCAAAAGTCAGGAGGGACGCATGAATACGATCCGTCGACAATCGAAGGGACAGGCCTCCGTGCGGCGGAACTTGTTCTATTATGAACTCCGCAATGTGTTCGGCAACTGGTTTGCTTTAGCTTTCGGCGGCATCTTTCCCTGGCTGATGGCGATTATTATCTCCCGGACGGCACTCAGCAATGTGCCGGATGCGTACAGATCCGCCGCCGTCACCGGTGTGGTGCTGAGTTTTGCACAGCTCGTTCCGATGGCAGGGATCTTTCTAGGGCATACCGCGACCTATGCCAAAGAACTGGAAGACCGAGTCCCTGTGAGGATGCAGCTGTTCGGTTTTTCGCAGCGCGACATGCTCCTGGCCAAGATGCAGGCGCAGCTGGTGTTTCAAACGATCGCCCTGACGCTTCACTTTGCTCTGCTCTATCCGATCCTGCGCTATGACCTGCCAAGCCCGGGAGGACTGCTCGGCTATCTGCTTGCGATCTATGTACTGGCGATGATCTATTTCGTGTTTGCACATGGTATTGCCAATTTCTTTTGCAAATTCGGTCCCGCGTACGGCGTATCCATGCTGCTCTACTTTGTTTTCATGATCTTGGGCGGCATGATGGGGATTCAGCAGAGTATGCTTCCTGCAGCTCTCGCCAGAATCTCACAGCTTCTGCCGCCCACGCTTCTCTCACAGCCCGCCATCACATCCCTCTGGACCGGCGGCGGCTACAACTTCGCTCCGCTTGCGCAGGCGATGCTCTTCTTTGGCGCACTGGCTTTTCTGGTCCTGTGCGCAAGCTTTTTCTACCGCCGCAACCGCGCCTACTGAATCGTCAAAAGGAAGGGGTCAGGCTTGCGTTTATTTCGTTTTTCGCTTGTGGAAGGACCAATAAACTAAACTTTCTAAAGCCTGACCCCGTTTCCCGGAAATGAAAAGGCCGGGAATCATTAGATTCCCGGCCTTTTTGACTGGCGGAGAGGGTGGGATTCGAACCCACGTGCGCTTGCGCGCAAACTGATTTCGAGTCAGCCCCGTTATGACCACTTCGATACCTCTCCTCGCGTGTCAACGACTATTTTACCACGCATGAAAAGATTTCGCAAGATCTTTATTCCGCCCGAAGCGTCACAACGACGAGTTCGGGCGGATTGTTGATTCTGAGAGGAAAGATGCTGTTTCCGATCCCGCGGCTGATGACCATGGTGGTGCCGAAAAACGTGTGCATGCCTTCATACAGTGTCGGAAACAGCCCCTGATGCGGCGCATAAAGGGGCCCGATGACGGGGAAGCGAATCTGCCCGCCGTGCGCGTGCCCCGCAAACACGAGATCTGCGCCAAGGTCGGCGTAAGCCTCCGGATATTCGGGGCGGTGGGAGAGGAGCACGCTGAAGCTGCCGTCTTTCGGCAGGGTGTCAGCCAGGCGGTCTGCCAGCGGACGCTCTGCAATAAAGGGGTCCACCACGCCCGAAATCGCAATCCGGTCACCGCCTCGCTCCAGGAAGACCGTTTCATCCTCGAGCACCGCCACGCCCCGCTCACGAAGCCCGCGCACCAGCACAGGGTACTGCGGTACCTTCTCATGATTGCCGTTACTATAGTACACGGGGGCGATGTCCGCAAAGCGTTCGGCAAAATCCAGCGCGGCGGCCACATCCGTCCGGTTCGCGTCGATCATATCGCCGGTTACGACGATCAAATCGGGCCGGGCGGCGCGGACGGTGCCCGTGAGGATTTCGGGATCCCCGAAGTCGTCGTTGTGCAGGTCCGACACCTGCGCGATCCGCAGGCCGTCAAAAGCTGAGGGAAGACGGGGAGAAGCGTAGATATATTCGGTTGTTCCAAGTGTGTTGTCGTTCGTTGCAAGCACCGCGGCGATCAATACAACAGCAGCGACAAGCAGGAGCAAAAGGCGGTGTTTCATGCTTTCTATTGTATCGCAGTTTGTACGGCAGAACCTTACAATTGTCTGTGAGGGTGTGGGTGGTTTTCGTTGGCGTGCTATACTGGAAGCAGCGGTCGACCGATTCGGTCGACGAGAGGGGTGAAGACGTGGACACGCTTCTGGAAGTGCCGGAACCGGTAAAGAAGGCGCGGATCCGAAACTCTGCCATGCGCGAATTCGGGAAATGCGGCTGCGAGAAAACCTCTGCCAAACGGATTTCGGGGGCGGCGGCTGTTGGCAAGGGGATGCTGTTTCAAACCGCACCGCCGGATGCCTTTACACAAAGCCCACCGCGGGCGGTGTTTGACGAAATACCGGAAGATCCGGAAACGCTGTTTTACGAACCGCGAAAGGAGGGAATAGGATGCTTCGCATGGAGAATATTACAAAACGATTCGGGAAAGTGCGCGCGCTCGACGGTGTACATCTCGAAGTACGGCCCGGAGAGATTTACGGCTTCATCGGCCCGAACGGCGCCGGGAAGACGACGGCCATCCGGGTTCTGATGGGACTGATCCGGGCGGACGGCGGGAACGCGACCGTTTTCGGAAAAGATGTCTGGAAGGATGCGGTGGAGATCCACCGGCGGGTGGCCTTCGTGCCCGGCGATGTGCATCTGTGGCCGAATCTCACCGGGGGCGAAGTGATCGATCTGTTTCTTCGGCTTCAGTCAAAAGACAAAAAAGAAACGAAGGAGCACTGGCTGCGGCGTTTTGACCTGGATCCCACCAAAAAGTGCAGGACCTATTCCAAGGGAAACCGCCAGAAGGTCGCGCTTGTGGCCGCGTTTTCCCAGGAGGCGGATCTGTATATCCTGGACGAACCGACGTCCGGTCTGGATCCCCTGATGGAGCAGGTCTTCCAAGAGGCGCTTCGGGAGCGAAAAGAGAAGGGCAGCAGCATCCTGCTTTCCAGTCATATCCTCTCGGAAGTGGAAAAGCTCTGTGACCGCGTAAGCATTATCCGGCAGGGAAAGATCATTGAAACGGGAACTCTTTCGGAACTCCGGCATCTGACACACAGCGATGTGCGCTTTCGGACCGAACGAAAGGTGGAGGGTCTGGAACAGATCGAGTACGTGTCGGATGTACACACCGCAGACGGCGAAATGCGTCTGCGTGTCGACGGTGAACACATCGGCGCGCTGCTGGAACACATCACCCCGTACGGGATCAGGAGCCTGCAGTGCATGCCGCCGACTTTGGAAGAACTGTTTATGCGTCATTATGAAACGGAGGCGCACGAATGAATCGCCTCAAGGGAACGGGCTCGCTGCTGCGACTGATATTTCGGCGGGACCGTCTGCGGCTGCCTTTATGGATTGCGGCGATCGCCGCATTTTCCGCGGGTTATGTACCGGTGTTTGAAGGATTTCTTCTCGGGCAGACCGATGCTTCTTTTCTCGCCTCCATGATGGAGAATCCCGCGATGATCGCACTGGCGGGTCCGGTATACGGCCGGGCAGATTATCATCTGGGCGCGGCCTACGGAAATATGCTGCTGGTGTTTTGCGCCATGTTTGCGGCTGTGATGAATATCTTTTTTGTGGCGCGTCATACGCGCAGAGAAGAGGAGACCGGCCGAGCGGAACTGCTGATGGCACAGCCGCTCGGGAGGGCCGCCCGGCCGGCGGCCGTACTGCTGAGTGCATGTATCGTAAATACGGTACTCGCGCTTCTGAGCGCGGGGCTTCTGCAGCTGCTCGCAGAGCACGGCATGACGCCGGAAGGAAATCTCCTCTTTGGCGCGGCGATCGGTGTGACGGGTCTGTTCTTTGCCGCCCTGACGGCACTTTTGGCGCAGATACCGGAAAATACGCGTACACTGACGAGCTCCGCCCTTCTTCTGATGCTGGGCATGTATCTTGTGCGAGGCGCGGGCGATCTGTATTCCGAAACGCTGGCACGGATTTCTCCCCTCGGGCTGATTCTCCGGGTGCAGGTGTTTGTGCAAAACGAATGGTGGCCCGTTGCCCTGGTCCTCGGACTGGCGGTTCTTCTGATGGTTCCCGCGGCTGTGCTGTCTTCCCGGCGGGATATGGGAAGGGGACTGTTCGAAAGCCGCCCCGGACGGCGATCGGCGCAGGCCCTGCTGTCGTCTCCCGGCGGACTGGCGCTTCGCCTGCTGCGAAACAGCTTTTTTGTCTGGAGTCTTGTCATCTTCTCCGTGGCTGCGATGTATGCGGCGCTGTTCGGCGAAATGGAAGACTTTATTGCTTCCAATGAACTCATGCGGAGCATCTTTGCACAGGATCGCGATCTCGGTGTGCTCGAACAGTTCCTGGGACTCTTAAACGCCCTCATGGCCGTTTTAACGACCATCCCCGTACTGGCCGCGGTGCAGCGGCCCGTTGCGGAGGAACTGCGCGGCCGGGCGGATCCCGTGCTGGGCAGGGCCGTCTCCCGCACGCGCTGGCTGCTTTCCTGGGTGCTGCCTGCACTGTGTTTCAGCGTGCTGCTGCAGACGCTCGTGGCGGCAGGATTTTGGGGTATCGGCTCGCGAGTCACCGAAGATCTCCCGCCGCTGACCACATTTTTAATCTCTGCGTATTCTTATCTGCCGGCCATCTGGCTGATGACGGGCTTCGGGGTGTTCCTGGCGGGCGCCGTGCCGAAGCTTCGGATGGTGTCGTATCTGTATCTGGGCGCTTCTTTTGTGCTGATTTATCTGGGCAGCATGGTGAATTTGGCGGACTGGACGGAGAAACTGACGCCGTTTGGCTATGTGTCGAATTATCCGGTGGAGATCCTGGAGCTTGCGCCGCTTCTTTTCATGAACGCTCTGGCGCTGGTGCTGATCGCTGCGGGCGTCCTGTTTTTTGGGCGGCGCGATTTGCTGCAGACATAAAAAACGTGCGGACGATGGGTCCGCACGTTTGTTTTTCGTGAAGGATTATGCCTCGCGTTCCCGCAAAATGGCGGGCAGGCTGAGGACACGTTTTTCGATCAGCCAGATGGCAAAGATCATAATCGGTGCCATAATGACGATGTTTGTGATTCTCGGGATCAGCAGCGGGATCCAGGCGCGTCCTGTGATCATGCTGAGCCACAGCGAGTTCAGTCCCAAATGTACAAAGATCGAAATGATCAGTACGGAGATCACGACACGCTGCAGACTGAATTCCTTTTTGTGCAGGAAAATCCCGTAGATAAAGCCCGACAGGGCCGCACTCACGGTAAAGCCGGGGAAATACGCCCCGGAGGGGAACAGCATCATGCCGATCACATCGGCGATGGCAGCGGCAATGGCGCCCCATACGGGTCCGTACAGGATGCTCGTGACGGCGATCGGGAGGAAACTGAACCCGATCCGCACGACCGGCGTGGTGATGGAGAAGAATCGTGTAAACACGATCTGCAGTGCGATCAGCAGGGCGAGTTTTGCCAGCCGACCGGTGTTGGTTTTTTTCATAAAAAGAACCCCCTTTTTTTGTGTGTGCCACAAAAGAGGATTGCTCTTAGGTGGCAGCGGATGCGAAAATACATCGTGGCGCGTGCCTTCGTCCGACGACAACACCCCATTCGTCGGCACTTAACGCGTATTTTCTACTCTGGCCATATTTTATTGTCCGAAGAACGTACGCACTGCATGGATCAGCGTAAGCGTTCCGAAAACACAGAGGACCTCCGAAGATTTAGCATTTTCCAGAAAATCGCGAAGCGCATCATCGATCCGCTCCGCTGTCCGGACGGGTACTTCCGCTGAAATGAGTTCAGCCAGTTCGTGTCCGGGCAGGGCCCGATCGCTGTCCGGGGTGACCGTTATCCACGCGGACGCCATGGGGCGAAGCTCCTCTACCATTGTATTATACCCCTTATCAGCCAGAACTCCAACAAGAAATGTGATTTTTTTATCCGGAAAGTAGGTGACAAGGTTCTTTTTGAGCGCCTGTACGGCGGGCGGATTGTGGGCACCGTCGAGCACCACCACAGGATCTTTGTGCAGGATTTCAAAACGTCCGGTCCATACAGCAGCAGAAAGCCCCTTTTGCAGCTGTTCCACCGTCACGGGGAAGCGTTCGGAGAGCGCGTCCACGGTTTCTAGCACCACGGCCGCGTTGCGGATCTGATGGGTCCCCAAAAGGGGGAGATGATACACGTTGTTCGCGTGTGTAAAGCGTGTGCCGTCAGTTCCGAACTCCACCTGTGAAAACGACGCGCAAGAGGCGATGCGAAGCGGTGCGTGCAGTTCTTTCGTCCGGGAGCGGATCACATCTTCCACCGTGCCTTTTTGTTCGTACAGGATGACGGGCGCATGTTTTTTGATGATGCCTGCCTTCTGCTCTGTTATCGCCTCCAGACTGAAGCCAAGTTCTTGCGTGTGGTCGAGCCCGATCGCCGTAATCACGGACGCCGCGGGTCGATCGATCACATTGGTTGCATCCAGCAGGCCTCCGAGCCCGGTTTCGATGATCGCGATATCGACCTCTTCTTCCGCAAAATACAGATAGGCGAGCGCCGTAATCCGTTCGTATTCCGTTGGCGGATCGTCCATGGACTCGGTCGCCTGTTTCATTTTTTCTGACAGAGACGCCACGGCCTCCCGCGGAATCGGCACGCCGTCCAACTGTATGCGTTCACCAAAGTAGGCGATGGCGGGCGATGTATACAGCCCCGTGCGATAGCCCGCTTCCCGGTAGATCGAAGCCAGCATTGCCGCCACGGATCCTTTTCCGTTGGTGCCCGCAATGTGAATGCAGGGGATTTTCTTCTGCGGATCCGAAAGCCTGCGCATTTGTTCCTGCATGCGATCGAGCCCGAGTTTGCTGCCCATCCAACTTGTGCCGTAAAGAAATTCCATTGCCTGTTCGTAATTCATAGTGCCTCCGTTGCATCCAAGATTGCCTCTATTATACACCAGCGGCTGCTTGATTGACGGCGGAGCTGCCGGGTATAAACTATCACAGGCGGACCGGGGAAAGCGTTGGACTTCACACAGACTTTACAGGAACTTTACCTTCGGGTATACTAAGCACGAAGAATCATTTTTCTTCTTCCTTTCTTGCCGCCTGCACCGATCAGGCGGCCCTCTTTTTTTTGCGGAAAACCGTCGGGAACCGGAATAGGAGAATGGCAAATGCGAATCGGCATACTGGCAGATCTGCACGGCAATCTGCCCGCATGGAATGTGCTCCATGCAAGTTTTAAAGAATACGGAGTCGAACAAATCCTGAATTTAGGTGACACGGCGGGACTCGGTCCGGATACGGGCGAGGTGATCGATGCGCTCGCCTCCTCAAACACTCCGATGATCCATCTGTACGGCAATCACGATCTTTCGATCCTGGGGACCGAGACAAAACAGGAAGAACTGATCCGGCCGCTTGAAATCGAACATCATGCCTATGTTAAAGAACGCCTGTCCGATGCGCAGCGGTCCTGGCTTTCTTTACTGAAGGAAACGCATACATTCGATACGCCGTCGGGTGCCGTCAAAGCCTGTCATTATGCCATAGCGGAAAACGGCCGCTATTATCCCGTTTTGTTTGATCCGACAAAAGACGATCTGCACACGAGATTTGCGCCGGACAGCGAACAGATGATTCTGTACGGACATCACCATCAGCCGCTCGTCATCGGCACGCGGCCCGTGTTTGCCAATCCCGGTTCGGCCGGATGTCCGCATCAGCGGGCGGGTGTGGCCCGGGCGGGCATACTCGAGATCAAAGATACGTCGAATCTGTTTATTCCGGTGCTGGAAACATATGATGCGGAACCGGTGATCCGGCGTATTTACAAGAGCGAGGACCCGCAGAAGTGGTCGACGCTGTCGATCTTTTTCGGGGTTCATGTATCATAGGAGAGAAGATGAAAGAGTATCCATATCCCCTGTTTCGTGGACTGAGCGAAGAAGAAATCAACGCCCTGGTGACAGGGCCGCATATTTCGGAACGTACATTTTTGAAAAATACCTATGTGTTTCAGCAGGGCGACGAGCCCGCATCAATCTATATACTGTTGGAGGGTGCCGTGCAGGTGGAAGCGCTGGATGAAAGCGGACGGCGCACCATTTTGAACCGGTTCACGGAACCCGGCACCATGTTTGCGGAAGTGTATGCGTATCTGGAACCGAAAACCTATGATTACGGCTGTCTGGCCACCCAGGACACGCTGGCGCTTTGCATCCGCAAGGAACTCCTGATGGAAGATTCCTGTGATCCCGCGGTGCGAAAGATGCTTTTTAACATGCTGGGAATCCTGTCCGGCAAGGCCTATACACTGAATCAAAAGATCCGCATTATTATGGAACCCACCCTGCGGCAGAAGATCCTGCAGTATCTTAGAATCAACGCCAATGCACAGCGGACGGTACATTTGTCGTTCAACCGGGAAGATCTGGCGGATTATCTCGGAACCACGCGGCCTTCCGTCTCCAGAGAGCTGCGAAATATGGAACAGGACGGACTGATAGTGATCGAGAAGAACCGGATTCGGATTGTGTAAGGGGTTTGAAGGGGAAACAGGATGTAGCATACTGTCCTGACGCTGAAATGCCGTTACCTGCATCTCACCGGATACAGTCCGTTCTGAAGTTTCACTGACAAAACCGGTAAGTTTTCTCCGGATCCGTAACATCGGTTACGGATTTTTTACTTTCCCGGGATTTATAATGAAAGCAGAATCCATCATATAAGGAGGAAACACATGACGAGCATGTTTTGTTATCAGTGCCAGGAAACGGCGAAGAACACCGGCTGCACCCGCGTGGGTGTCTGCGGGAAAAATTCGGAAGTTGCCAATCTGCAGGATCTTTTGATCTGGGTAACCAAAGGCTATTCGGATGTACTGACCCGCCTGCGCGCACAGGGCACGACCGTAACGAAAGAACAGAATCACAGGGTTTCCCTGAATCTTTTTATTACCATTACCAATGCCAATTTTGATCCGGAGGCGATCCGGGTGCATATCAATCAGACGATTGATGCAAAAAATGAAGCGCTTGCGCAGCTGAACGAGCGCGAAAATCTGCCGGAAGCCGCTCTCTATGAAGAAAAAGACGCGGCGGCACAGGATGAAAAAGCACAAACTGTCGGCGTTCTTTCTACGAAAGACGAAGACGTTCGCAGCCTCAGAGAGCTGATTACTTACGGTGTGAAAGGCATGGCCGCCTACACCAAACACGCCAATGCGCTTTTGGAAGACAATGAAGAAGTCGACCGCTTTATGCAGGAAGCAATGGCCAAAACGCTGGACGACTCGCTTTCTGTCGACGATCTCGTTGAGCTGACGCTGCAGACGGGCGAACACGGCGTAAAAGCGATGGCCACACTGGATGCGGCCAACACCGGTGCCTACGGCAATCCGGAAATCACGAAGGTCAATATCGGCACAGGAAACAATCCGGGTATTCTCGTTTCGGGTCACGATCTGCGCGACTTCGAAATGCTGCTGGAGCAGTCAAAGGATTCCGGCGTCGATATCTACACCCACTCGGAAATGCTGCCGGCAAACTACTATCCGGCGTTCAAAAAATATGATCATTTTGTCGGCAACTACGGCGGCAGCTGGTGGCACCAGAGAGAAGAGTTCGAATCGTTCAACGGTCCGATTCTCATGACCACCAACTGTATCGTTCCGGTTAAAGAAAGTTATGCCGACCGCCTGTATACCACCGGCGCCGCAGGCTGGCCGGGTGCCAAACATATTCCGGGCGCCATCGGCGAAGAAAAAGACTTCTCGGAACTCATCGCCCACGCAAAAAACACCCAGCCCCCGACAGAGATTGAAACCGGTGAAATCATCGGCGGATTTGCCCACGCACAGGTGCTGGCTTTGGCGGACAAAGTCGTAGACGCCGTAAAAACCGGCGCGATCAAAAAGTTTGTCGTCATGGCCGGCTGCGACGGCCGCTTCAAAGAGCGCGACTACTATACCGAATTTGCCAAAGCGCTCCCGGAAGACGCTGTCATTCTGACCGCCGGCTGCGCCAAATACCGCTACAACAAACTGCCCCTGGGCGACATCGGCGGGATCCCGCGCGTGCTCGATGCGGGACAGTGCAACGACTCGTACTCGCTCGCCGTCATTGCGATGAAACTGGCGGAAGTGTTCGATACGGACATCAACGAACTGCCGATTGTCTACAATATTGCGTGGTATGAGCAAAAAGCCGTCATCGTGCTGCTGGCACTGCTGTCGCTCGGTGTAAAGAATATCCATCTCGGACCGACGCTGCCGGCGTTCCTTTCGCCGAATGTAACGGATGTGCTGGTGAAAAACTTCGGCATTGCTCCCAACGGAACCGTCGAAGACGATATCGACCTGTTTTTCGCCTCATGAGTCAGTTTTTAGGTCCGGTGCATCACCGGATGTTTGAAAAGATCCGTGCGCTCGATTTGCGCACGGATCAGCTTCTGACAGGACACGCGGCCCTGGTGACCGAGGTGGACACGGCTTGCGGCAGACTCGCAGAAGGGTCGTTGGAAGAAATCATCGACACCGACAATATCCACGGTTGGCTGGCCGGACAGGTAGCCGTGGCCGAATGCCGCCATGCGCACGCTGTGCACGCGCTGCTTACGGCCGGAGAAGATCCGGAGCATTTGAAACAAAAACAGCAGGCGGCCCCTTCCGATTGCGGGGCGGATCTGAAACAGGCGTTCTTTCTTCTCGACGGCTGCTTTTTGGACGGTATGCCCTGTGATCATGCAATGCGGGCACAGGAGAATGAAGACGGAACGCTGGAAGTTGTGATCGATGAGAAGGCCCACGCGGCTTTCTGGAATCTGGGCACACCGGTGGAAGTGTACGAAGAGCTGCGCTTTGATGCGATGGAAAAACAGGCAAAGGCGTGCGGACTGAAGATCCAGAGGCGGGCGCCCTTTCACTATCTGCTCGGCAGGGAGGTATAAATGTACGGAATTGAAATTCTGAACCGGGAACACGAAAATATTCTGACCATGACCGAGATCCTCAGAGCGATCTGCATTCGCATCATGGATACGAAACAGCTTCCCGAAAAAGACCTCAGACGCTGCATTCACTGGATCAGAGAATACGCGGATACGCACCATCACGGGAAAGAAGAAGCGATCCTCTTTCGTGAAATGACGGCGCATCTGGGACCTGCCGCCGACAAACTCGTCAACGGCGCCATGCTGATTGAACACGATATGGGACGCTTTCACATGCAGGAGCTCAAAAAGGCGCTCGACACCAAAAAAAGCGATGATCAGACCCTGCTGGATGTGATCACCCACGCGGCGGGCTATGCCGAACTGCTGGTTCGCCACGCCGGAAAAGAAGACAAGGTCGTGTACCCTTTTGCCGAACGTCAGCTGGCACAGGATATTTTAGACCGCGTCGACAAGGAATCCCGTGCCTTTGAAGAGAATTTTGATGTGCAGCCCTATCTGGAAGAACTCTCCGACCTGGCTGCCGCCTATCTGTAAATAAAAAAACCCGCCGGCCGGCGGGGTTTTTCTTTTATTTGTCTTTTTGTTCGTAGGAATCAGCGACGGTCCACTGTTCCCAAACTTTTCCGACCAGTCCGATGCCGGGCTTCAGGGTTTTTCCGCCCTTTTGCCATCCGGACGGGGTTACTTCCGCGCCCTTGGTTTCATGCACCAGCTGATAGGCCTGGATCTGGCGGAGGGCTTCCGATACATTGCGGCCCACCGGCGGAGTCAGGACTTCCATGGCCTGGATATTTCCTTCGGGATCGATCAGGAAACGTCCGCGCACATCGACGCCGCCTTCGCGGTCATATACGCCGTACATTTCTCCAATTTCTCCGGAGCTGTCCGAAAGCATCGGTAACGGAACTTCGTGGCCGGCGATCTTGTTCAGCTCAACGTCATTCCAGATCTTGTGGACAAACTGGCTGTCGACGCTGATGGAAAATACATTGACGCCCAGTTCTTTGAACTCATCATGCCTTGCTGCAACTGCAGACACTTCGGTCGCTCAGACGAAGGTGAAGTCGCCGGGGTAGAAGCAGAGCATAATCCACTCCCCGAGATAGTCCTCTAGATTGATGTCTTTAAACTCGCCATTGTGAAAGGCGGGCGCCGTAAACATCGGCGCAGGTTTTCCTACCATTACCATATTCTTTTTCTCCTCTCCTGCCGCAGGTGCGGCAACCTGTACTTCTTCCTGTTTTGCTACAGACGGCTTTGATCTGTCACACATAGACACGATAATTTACCTCCTCTATGCTGTTCACTATAAAGTTTACAAGAATAGTATAGCAGATTATTAATTTATTTCATGTCATTATCAGTAAAATGCATAGGGAAAGAGAAATCTTTTTTCCCTGGGTATAGGTACAGAAAGAAAGAGGAGGTACCTTATGAAAAAGATACAGATATTTACGAGTCCGACCTGACCGCACTGCAACACCGCAAAGGAATATTTGCGAAAGAAAGACTATCCGTTTAGCGAACGAAATGTCATGACCGAACAGGCGGCGGCCGTGGAACTGCAAAACCGGGGCATCCGCGGCGTACCCGCCTTTCTGATCGGGGATGAGATGATTGTCGGCTACAGTCCGGACCGGATCGAAGCGGCCGTGGATCGAAAAACCGTGACATGTCCGTCGTGCGGTAAGAAACTCGGCGTACCGAAAGACAAGGGACGTCTTCGGATTACGTGTCCGTCGTGCGGGCATCAGTTTACCGAGTAATTCGACGGTTCAGTCACCAATTGTTATATTCATATTAAATTTAATTAGTATGATACCACAGTGCTTGACGCGATCTCCTGAACCCGATATACTTTGTACAGTACATTACACATAGAAGGAGACTGCCGTGGAATCATATCTTTCCGCCTTATCCAAAGAGGAGCACACAACGCTGCATTTGTCGGCGCTGTACGAAAAATCCGGCTATAAGAAATACCGCAACACCCGTTTTGAGGAATACAGTTTTTATCATGACTTCCAGGGCTTTCTGGCCGGGGAGGGCGTCATTACATTCAACAATGCAGACGGACGCCTGATGGCCCTCAAACCCGATATGACCCTGTCGATCCTGAAGAACGTGGAGATCAGCCCGCGTTCTTTTTCACGTATTTATTACAATGAAAATGTCTACCGCTTCCAAAAAAGCACACGCGCCTACAAGGAAATTCATCAGTGCGGACTGGAAATCATCGGCCCGCTGGATGCCGTTGCCACGGGGGAAGTGGTTCTTTTGGCGCTGCAGAGCCTCTCGGGCATGGATGAGGATTATGTGCTGACGCTGTCGCATGCGGATCTGGTGGCGCAGGCGCTTGAAGCGCAGCCGGTGCCCGCACAGACAAAAGAGCGCATGGCTGTGTGCATGCAAAAGAAAAATCTGCATGATCTTCAGTTTTTTGGCGAACAGGCGGAGCTGGCACCCGCCCGCATCCGTGCGCTGCAGCAGCTGGCGGATACCTCGGCGCCACTGGATGAAGCCGCGGACTGTCTGCTGGCGCTGGCGGCAGATCTTTTTGATACAAAAGAAGCCCGCGCACCCTACGAACACGCAGTCCATGAACTGCAGGTGCTGGATTTCATGTTTCGAGACACCGAATACGCAGCGCATCTGCTTTTGGACACATCCGTGATCAATCCCGTGGACTACTACAGCGGGATTGTCATGCAGGGCTATATTCGCCCCGTGCCGCAGCTGGTGCTTGCCGGAGGCCGTTATGACCGGCTGGCCCACAAACTCAGGAAAGATGTCGGCGCAATGGGTTTTGCCGTCTATCTGGACCGACTGAGCGCGTATTACAAAAAAAGCAGGGCATCGGAGGCCGACACACTGCTGTTGTATGAAGAAGATACGCCGCCGCAGCTGCTGATGCAAAAACGCAGAGAACTGCAGCAAAAAGGCCACCGTGTCCGCGTTGAAAAAGAAATGCCCGCAAATCGGAAAGCGGGACTCTGCCTGCGGTATGCGGACGGAAATTGGGAGGAGTGCCATGTTTAGTATCGCATTGCCGAAAGGCCGGCTGGCCCGCGATGTCGGGCAGCTGCTGGCAGACACGCCGTATGAGCTGCCGACAGACCCCGACAAAACAAGAAAACTGATTATCGAACTGCCCGAAAGGGGTCTTCGCTATATACTTGTAAAGCCGTCGGATGTCGGCGTCTATGTCGCCCGCGGCGTATGCGACGTCGGCATCATCGGTAAAGACGTGCTCTCGGAAGAAGAAACCGATGTATTTGAGCTCCTCGATCTGAAAGCGGGCGCCTGCACGCTGTGTGTGGCGGCGCCGACCGGCTTTGAAGAAGACACCGACCGCGCCCTGCGCGTTGCAACGAAATATCCGAATCTTACCCGTAACTATTATCAGTCGATCCACAGGGAAACGGAGATCATTCGCCTGAGCGGATCGATCGAGGTGGCGCCGCTGCTGTCGCTGTCGGATGTCATCGTCGATCTCGTGCAGACCGGGACCACACTCAGAGAAAACAATCTGGAAGTGCGGGAGAAAATCCTGCACAGCAGCGCGCGACTGATCGCAAACAAATCGTCGTATCGCTTCCGGCAAAAAGAAATCCGCGCACTGGCGGACGCCCTCAGGGAAAAAACGGAGCAGAACGCATGAAACGTCTGAATACGAAAAATTGCACAGTAAAAGAAGTCGCAGAGCAGCTCGCGGTTCGATCGATGGATGATTCACTGGACGCATCGGTCGCCTCGATCCTGCAGCAGGTAAGACAGGAAGGCGACGCCGCGGTGCGCGCCTGTACCAAACAGTTTGACGGCATCGACACCGACCGGCTGTTTGTGGAAACAGGCCGCCTGAAAGAAGCGAAAGATCGTATTCGGACAGAAGAGCCGGAGCTTTATGAAGCACTGCAGCTTGCGATTGCGCGCGTGAGAAACTATCACGAAAAACAGAAAACCGCCGGATGGTGGATGCACGAAGAAGGCGCGATTCTCGGACAGCTCGTACGGCCGCTCACCCGGGTCGGCATCTATGTGCCGGGTGGCACGGCAGCGTATCCGTCCACGGTGCTGATGAATGTCATTCCGGCACAGGTGGCCGGCGTCCCGGAGATTGTGATTGCAACCCCGCCCGCAGCGCAGAACGCAGCGTCCGAGGTCGTTATGGCGACGGCCGCCATGCTGGGCGTGGAACAGATCTATCTTGCGGGCGGTGCCCAGGCGATCGCTGCCCTTGCCTACGGCACGGAAAGCTGCCCGCGTGTCGATAAAATTACGGGACCCGGCAACCGCTATGTTGCCGCCGCAAAACGCAGTGTATATGGCACCGTCGATATCGATATGATCGCAGGTCCTTCGGAGATTCTCGTGATCGCCGATGAAACGGCCGTGCCTTCCGTTGTGGCGGCCGATCTGTTGAGCCAGGCCGAACACGATCCCAACGCACGGGTGATTCTGCTGAGTCCTGACGAAGACCTGCTGGATCGTGTCGAAGAAGAAACAATGCGGCAGCTCGCACACCTCGCCAGAAAAGAGATTGCGGAACAGGCGATCGCACAGGGCGGCTATCTGATCCGTACGGACGATCTGACCGAGGCCGTTACTGTAAGCAATGCGATTGCACCCGAGCATCTGTCGCTGCAGATTCGCAATCCGTTTGATTTTGTCCCGCTCGTTTCCAATGCCGGATCGATTTTTGTCGGTCCGTGGACTCCGGAGGCACTGGGGGATTATCTGGCGGGACCGAATCACACGCTGCCGACCGCCGGCACGGCGCGTTTTTCATCGCCGCTGTCCGTGCAGGATTTCTGCAAAAAAAGCTCGGTTAGTTACTTTACGAAAGAGGCCTTTGAAAAACTCTCGGATCCCGTGCAGCGGCTCGCCCGCACGGAAGGACTTGAGGCGCATGCGCGTGCGGTTGCGATCAGAAAGGAGGCGTCCGATGAGTCGCTTTCTTGATCCGCGCTGGGATACCATGGAAACCTATGTGCCGGGCGAACAGCCGCAGGAGGAACTCCTCAAACTGAACACCAATGAGTCGCCGTTTCCGCCGGCTCCGGGCGTGCGCGCGCTGTTACGCGAACAGGCAGATCTGCTGGCGGACGAACTCCGGCTGTATCCGGACCCTTCGGCAAAAGCGCTGAAGCAGAGCATGAAAGCCGCTTTTCCCGAAGCGCCCGCCTTCTTTTTCGGCAACGGCTCCGATGAAGTTCTGGCAACGGTGTTTCAGGCCTATGCCACCGGTCGGCGCGTGTATTATCCGCAGGTGAGTTACGGCTTTTATCCCGTGTATGCCGAGGTACACGGCGCGGACGCGGTCGAGGTGCCTTTGGCACGCGACCGGATCCTGCCGGAAGACTATGCCGCAAATGACGGCATGGTGCTGATTGCCAATCCGAACGCCCCGACGGGGCTCGCGCTGGAACTGCAGGAGATTGAACAGATCCTTCAGAACAATCCCGATCATCCGGTCGTCATCGATGAAGCCTATGTCGATTTCGGAGCGCAAAGCGCGCTCGCACTGTTGTCGTCGTATCAGAATCTGATCGTTATTCAGACGTTTTCAAAAAGCCGCTCGCTGGCCGGACTGCGCTTCGGATTTGCCGCCGGCAGCCCGGAACTTATGGATGATCTGCACCGGCTTCAGTTTGGACGAAACCCGTATCCGATCAGTCGCCTGACCGCGCGCATCGTGACGGAGACACTCAAAGACCCCTCGTACTTTGACACGTGCCGCTTTACGATTATCGAAAACCGCGCAAATGCCGTGAAAGGACTGCGCGAGCGGGGGTTTGAAGTCTCCGATTCGATGGCCAATTTTTTGTGGGTTCGTCCGACCGACCGGCCCGCCGAAGAATACTTTAAAAAACTGCGCGAACGAAAAATCCTGGTTCGCTTTTTCTCCAAAGACAGCCTGAAGGATCGCCTGCGCATCACCGTGGGCACCAAAGAACAGATGGATCTGCTGCTGGCAGCGATCTCCGCCATACAAAGGAGTCCGCATGACGAAAATTAACAGAAATACCAAGGAAACACAAATTAGCCTGGAACTGAATCTGGAACCGGACGGAGACAGCGTCATCGAGAGTCCGGTTCCGTTTTTGAATCACATGCTGACACTGTTTGCGCGCCATGCCGGCGTGCGGCTTGTGCTTTCTGCCGGAGGCGACACCGAGATCGACGCGCATCACACGACAGAAGACGTTGGCATCGCCCTCGGCATGGCCGTACACGAAGCGCTCGGGGACAAAAAAGGGATCGCGCGCTACGGCGACATGCTGCTTCCGATGGATGAGGCGCTGATCCTCTGCGCCATGGATTTGAGCGGACGGGCGCATCTGAGTTTTGATGTCGCATTTCCCGTCGCGGCTGTCGGAGATTTTGATCTGGAACTGGTCGAAGAATTCTTTCAGGGCTTTGTGCGCCACGCCGGTGTGACGCTGCATCTTCGCCAGCTTGCCGGCCGCAATGCGCATCATATCGCAGAAGCGTGCTTCAAGGCGTTTGCGCATGCCTTTCGAAAAGCCGTACAGAAAACGGGCACGCAGGACGCCCTCAGTACCAAAGGAGTTTTATAATGCTGATTTATCCCGCCATGGACCTGCTTGACGGTCAGGTCGTCCGCCTTGAAAAAGGGGAGTATGAAAAAGTCACCGTCTATCACAAAGACCCGGTTGCCTTTGCAAAAAAGCTGGAAAATGAGGGCGCAAAACGCCTGCATATTGTAGACCTCGACGGGGCCCGCGACGGCGCTCCAAAAAACGCCGACCGCGTTCGTGAAATCAGAGAACAGACGGGTCTGTTCATCCAGGTCGGCGGTGGATTGCGAAAACCCGACACGGTGAAGAAAGTCCTGTCTGCCGGCGTCGACCGTGTGATTCTGGGCACGGCCGCGCTTGAATCGCCGGATTTTCTCGACTACTGCCTCAGAGCACACGGCGATCAGATCGCCGTGGGGATCGATGTCAGAAACGGGAAACCTTCCGTGCGTGGATGGCTGGAACAGGTCGACACCGATGCACTCGACTTTGCGGAAGCACTCGTGCGCCGCGGCGTGAAAACCATCATCTGGACCGAAATCAGCCGTGACGGCATGCTGCAGGGCATGGATCTGCCGGGGTATGAAGCGCTCGCAAAACGGCTGCGCGGAAAAGCCGTGCATCTGATCGCATCGGGCGGACTGACCGGGGAGGAAGAGATCCTGGCGTTGTCCCGCGCGGGCATCGGCGGCGCCATTCTCGGCAAGGCGATGTATGAAGACCGGCTGCCGCTAAAAACGGCACTTGCCGCGGCGGGGGAGCAGGCATGAAAGATCTCGTCTATACCGACGGACTGATCCCCGCGATTATCCGGGACGCCGACAGCAAAGAAGTGCTGATGCTCGCCTATATGAACGAAGAATCCCTCCGCCTGAGCATGGAAGAAGGCCGCACCTGCTTTTACAGCCGCAGCCGAAAAACACTCTGGCGAAAGGGTGAAACGAGCGGTCATGTGCAAAAGATCCGCTCGATCCAAACCGACTGCGACCGGGATACGCTGCTGATCGATGTGGAACAGACGGGACCCGCGTGCCACACCGGTGCCAAAAACTGTTTTTTCAATACGCTGCTGGAAGATGAAAAAGCTTCGGGCGAATTTTCGTATGATGCGCTGTATGAAAAACTGACGTCCAGAAAACTGGAAAAGAAGGAAGGTTCCTACACCACCTATCTGTTTGAAAAGGGCACCGATAAAATCCTGAAAAAAGTCGGCGAGGAATGCACCGAAGTGATTATTGCGGCCAAGGGCGGCGATACAAAAGAAACGGTGTTTGAAATCGCGGACCTCGTTTATCATGTAACCGTACTGATGATCGAACAGGGGATCACACCGCAGGATATCCGCCGGGAACTGGCGTCGAGAGATATTGTCGATGTCAAGGTAAAACAGGAGACGATGCAATGAACCCGCTGCAGGCCAATCTGCATACACACGCCGATTTCTGTGACGGCACCCAGTCGCTGGAGGAGATGATCGAAGCCGCGATCGAAAACGACTATATTACACTCGGGTTTTCGTCGCATTCGCCGCTGCCGTTTGCAAACGACTACGCGATGACGCCCAAAGCGGAGCGCGCCTATCTCGATGCGATGGATGACATGAAAGAACGCTATCGCGAGGAGATCGAGCTTTTGACCGGACTCGAATGGGATCTGGACACGCCCGAAGGCTTCGTGCCGTTTGAACGCTATGACTATATCATCGGCTCCGTGCATCAGCTGCACAGAGGGGGGACAGACTACGCGGTCGACGAAAGCAGGGAATCCCTGGAACGCTGTATCGAAGAAGGATTCTCGGGCGATGCGTCTGCGATGGTCGAGGCCTATTACAAGGCGGTTGTAAAAAACGCACTGCGTCCGCGCGTGGATATTGTCGGGCATGTGGATCTTCTTCGAAAATACAATGATACCGATGCGTACTTTGACGAAACGGATGCGTCCTATCGTGATGTGGCGCTTTCCGCCGTAAAAGAGATTGTGGCGGCGCGCCCGGACGTCGTTTTTGAAGTCAATTTCGGCGGCATGAAACGCGCCGGTCTTTTGACGCCGTATCCGGACCGTTTCCTTATGGAAGCGCTGTGCCGGCTGGGCGCAAAGATTACGCTGCAGGCGGATGCCCATGCGGCAACAGCGCTTTCAGAGGGCTGGCAGGAGGCCGTAACATACGCGAAGGATGCCGGTTTTACGCACGCCTACCGGCTTCGGCAGGATGCGATCTGGGAAAAAGTACGTTTGTAGGAGGACAGTATGCTCGTTTTGGAATTATGGGAAATCTTGCGTCAGAATACCGATCTCTCGCATCCGCTGACGGTGCAGGCCATGATGCGAAAGCTGGAGGAACAGTACGGGACCGTCATCGACCGGCGCACGGTCAAGGACAATCTGCTGAAAATGCGCGCCTTCGGCCTGCCGATCGAATACGAATCACGCGAACGCGTCAACCGAAAAACCGGCGAAACCTACGAGAGCATTCACAACTGGTATTATGATGCGGAAATAGAGGATATTGAACTCAAGTATCTGATCGACGGCCTGATTTTTTCAAAGAATATTCCCAAGCATATGCTGGATGATCTGATCGGAAAGATCTCGGCTTTGGGGACGGCCAATTTTACGGCCGCGTATGAACACCTGACACCGGTGGAACAGATAGGGGATCCGAACCCGCAGTTTTTCTATACGCTCGAAGTGCTCGATGAAGCGATTCGAGAAAAAAAGAAAGTCACTTTCCGGTATCTGGAATATGATCACAGGAAGAACCCGCGTCCGAGAACCCGGGAAGACGGAAGCATTCGGGACTATACAATCAATCCTTATCGAATTCTTGCAGCCAACGGCTGGTATTATCTGCTGTGCAATCACGAAGATCACGAGGGGCTGTCCCAGTACCGGGTCGACCGGATGACGGAGATTGAAATCCTTGAGGAAGAAGTCCTGCCGCTCGAAGAAAACACCGGCTATCGGGAGGGACTCAAACTTCCGGTGCATATGGCGGAACATATTTATATGTTTTCCGGTCCCAGTGTCGAATGCAGCTTTACCGCGCCGGTATCTTTCATGCAGCAGATTATCGACTGGTTCGGAAAAGATGTGAAAGTAAAAAAACAGGACGACCGCCTGCGGATTACGGTTACCGTCAATGAACAGGCGATGCTTCACTGGGCTTTGCAGTACGGACCGAGCATTACCGTAACGGAACCCGCGTCGCTGGTGGAAAAAATGCGGGAAACACTGAAAGAAATGGGGGAACGTTATGGCCTCTAAGGCTGTGTATTATATCTGCACCAATCCGGACTTCGGCCCGGTGGCGCACCGCGTGTGGGAGCAGCTGAAAGCAGACGATGTTTTACAGGGAGAAACCGGCGTGTTCTGCGACGGCAGGCCGGTGATGCGCCACACGGACGAAAAAGGCAATGTATTTGATTTTGTCCCGGCGGACAAGGCCGTCTGCGTGGATTATCCGCATTATCTGCCGATGATGAAAGAACATTTTTCGGATTACGATGTCGCGGGCATGGTTACCTGGCACGAGGGCGCCTCCGCGCCGCCGCAGATCCTCACTGTCCATTCTTTGGGTGATGTGAACCAGGGGGTCTACGGCAATGCGTCTCCGACGCATATGCATCAGCTGCTGGCGGCACTCGAAAAGGAGCGAAACCGGCTGGGGCTGACAGACTTCAGCGTGGTACCCGAGGCGACACACTGGTCGGGCCTTACGGAAAACAACGACGACGCCGCGCTGCTTCTGGAATATCCGGTGCCGATGATGGACATTGAAATCGGTAGTGAAACGGAAAGCTGGGAGAATGAACCGGCGATCGAAGCCCTGAGCCGGGCGCTGCTGCAGGTGTTTGACGATGACGGACTGACGCTGCACAATCTTCTTTGTGTCGGAGGCGTGCACTTTGATCCCGCCTTTGCCGAAGCCGTGCATACCGTTTGGGACGGACAGACCTTCGGCGTCACCCATATCATCGCCAATCAGTGGCTCGTGGCGGGTGAATACGAAAACGAAGACGGCTTCGAACGCGCGAAAAAAGCCGTGGAATCGATCGACGGCGGAATTGCAGCCATTGCGTTTCATGACAAAATGAAAGGGCATTACAAAGATCTGGTCCGCGCCCTTGGGAAACACTATGATGTGCCGATCTTTAAGCATCAGCGCCTCAGAAAACCGGAAACCATGGAACTGCCCCATGCCTAAAAAATGGATGTGGCTCCTTTTTTCAGTCTGTCTGCTTTTCGGATGCGCACAGGAAGAAGAGGAACTCCCTGTTTCGGAAGTTGTGGCGACGCATCCTTTTGATCAGACGATCTTCACGCAGGGACTGGAAGTGAAAGACGGTGATTTGCTTGTATCCGGCGGTCAGTACGGCGACTCGTTCGCCGGCCGCTATCGCCCGGATGAGCATGTCCTGGTACAGCGGGTGGATCTGGACGAGCGGTTTTTTGCGGAGGGACTTACCGTGTCCGAAGACCGGGTCCTGCAGCTGACCTGGCGCGAACAGACCCTGTTTGTCAGAGATCCGGAAACCCTCGAGGTGATCGATACGGTTTCTTATCCCGGCGAAGGCTGGGGGATTGCGATGGGAGAGGACACCGTCTTTTTTTCCGACGGTACAACCGAGATCCGCAGACTGGATCCCGAAACACTGGAGGAAACCGGTCGGTTTACCGTGGAAGAGGACGGTCAGCCGGTATCACTGTTAAACGAGCTGGAATACGTCGACGGGAAACTGTATGCGAATATCTGGCAAACGGACGATATCGTGCGCATTGATCCCGACACCGGTAAAGTGGAACAGCGCTATACCTTCACGGGGCTTTTAAGCCCCGAAGAAAAAGAACATGCCGATGTGCTCAACGGCATCGCGCATATCGAGGACGACCGTTTTTACATCACGGGAAAATGGTGGCCGAAACTGTTCGAGGTAATTCTTAGATAAAAAGGGTATAGATTAGACTGTCGGCGATTCGGTCGCCAGAAATGTCGGAAAGAGGAGGGATCCAGTGAAACTCAGTGCAAGAAATCAGTTCAAAGGAAAAGTCGTCGGACTTGAAAAAGGTGCCGTCAACGGCGTTGTAAAAATTGAAATCGCACCGGATGTGGTGATTACTTCCGTGATTACCAATGCATCCATCGAAGAACTCGGCCTGAAAGAAGGCGGGGAAGCCGTCGCGGTCATCAAGGCAAGCAATGTCATGGTGGGAACCGACGCGTAAATGAGAAAAAGGGAGGCGCCGATGCGCCTCCCTTTTTGATTGCGGCCGGATGGAGATCCGACTGCCGCAGATTTATTCTTCTTCGTCAAACACCTCGCCCAGCGCCTGCACGAGGCGGTCGATCGCTTCTTTTTCGACGGTCAGCGGCGGCACAAAGCGGAGCAGGGTTTCATCGGTGTCGTTGATGATGAATCCTTTTTTCAGCATTTTTCGAACCAGCGGCATTGCTTCCCGATCCAGCTGAATCCCGATCATCAAACCGCGTCCGCGCACTTCCTTAACCATATCGTACCGATCGACAAGTGTCTGCAGCTTTTCCTGAAAATACGCGCCCGTATCTTTGGCCGTTTCTGCCAGATTCATGCGCAGATGCTCTTTCAGTGTGGCCAATCCTGCGGCCGTGCTGATCGGATTGCCGCCGAAGGTGGTGCCGTGGCGCCCGGGTTGGAAGGAATTGCCGACTTCGTTGCCTGCCAGCACCGCGCCGATCGGTACGCCGTTTCCGAGGCCTTTGGCCATCGAAATAATATCCGGAACCACACCGGTCTGCTCGTAGGCGAACAGGGAGCCCGTTCGGCTCATGCCGCACTGGATTTCATCAAAGATCAGCAGCGCACCGGTTTCGTCGCATTTTTTGCGCAGGGTTTGCAGGAATTCTTCCGTCGCCACATGCAGACCGCCCTCGCCCTGCACCGGCTCCACGATCACGGCGCAGACTTCGTCGGTAATGGTGTCTTCCGCGTCCTGCACATTGTTGAATTCGATAAATTCAAATCCGGACGGCAGCGTGCCGAAGCCTTCCTTCAGAGAATCGTTGTCGGTAATTGTCGCCGTAGTCATCGTTCGTCCGTGGAACGCTCCGCGGCAGGATAAAATCTTCGTCTTGTTCTCGTAGCCCTGATCAAACTGATAGCGCCGCGCAAGTTTCAGGGCACCCTCATTGGCCTCCGCTCCTGTGCAGCAGAAGAATACCTGATCGGCAAAGGAATGTTCCGTCAGCAGTTCCGCCAGTTCTACGGTCGTGGGACCCCAGAAATAGTTCGGCGCATGAACGAGCGCGTCCACCTGCTCGTGCAGCGCTTTCGTGAACGCCTCGTTGCTGTATCCCAGATTAACCACCGCAATCCCCGACAGGAAATCATTATACACATTTCCGTCCGTATCGATCAGGCAGTTGTTTTCGCCCTTTACAATGCTGATATCAAATCGGTCATAAATTTCCATCAGGACCTTTTCGCCCCGTTCTTTCCATGGATTTGTCATCGTATCGGCTCCTTTCGTGTTTCAATGGGTCTTCATATAGTTACCCTTTTAACATCTGGCTCAACAGCATGAGATTCCCGCCCGGGCTCAGCCGTGTTGGGAGAAAGAAAAAAGGAAAGCACGACGGCTTCCCTTCAGCTTCGAATTCTTTTTTTCACTTTCTGCAGTATCCACTGAATTTCCTTCACGCGAAGCACATACAGACACACGGCATACAGAAGCATCGCGGGGAGTACCGTCAGCGCCAGAGAAAACAGAGGCGACACGACGGGCACGAGGCTCCGGTAGAGAAACACGACCGCGATGCCCATCGCAGCGGATGCGGTGAGAAGCTTCAGCAGCGTGACAAGATGCGCGCGGTCCGGGCGGTAGCCGACGGTGTTTCGAAGCGCCGCTCCGTACAAGAGCACGGAAACGGCCGAGGCAATACTCGCCGCAAGCGGAATTCCCATCAGACCCAGCGGCCGGTACAAAAGAAAACTCAGCCCGATCTGAATCACAGCCGTGATCATGCTGTTTCGCATCGGAATCCGGGACTCCTCGATCGCATAAAAGGCCTTGGAGAAAACTTCCCGCAGCCCCGTGGGGAGCATCCCCAGCGCATACGCAATCAGCGCGGTCGATGTCATCTGCAGGGCCCGTTCGTCAAAGGCGCCGCGGCCAAACAGCAGATCGACAATCGGACCGGCCAAAAGAATCGCCCCGATGCTGATCGGTATCACAAACAAAGAGATCAGCACCACCGATTCATTGACCGATTCCTTGAGCTTCTCCGTATCACCCGATGCCGCCATGCGGGCCATCATCGGATACAGTACGGTGATCAAAGATGTAATGAAAAGTCCCAGCACGAAACCGTTCAGCCGGTTGGCATACTGCAGCGCGGAAATTCCGCCGACACCGACACTCGATGCCAGGGTGCGATCCACAATCATGGCAAGCTGCGTCACACCGGAGGCGATCACAACGGGAAGGACGAAACGGATAAAGTCTTTCAAAAGTGCCTTGTCAAAATCCAGGGTGGGGCGGATGGTAAAATCCAGTTTGATCAGATCGGGAATAAACAACAGCAGCTGTGCAAACAGAGCCAAAAGACCCGCCACCGGCAAAATGCGAATGTCGATCGTCGCAGACAGCGCAATCCCCGTAATCAGCACGAGATTATACGGAAAACCGAGCATGGTCGTGATGACATACCGTTCCTTTACCTGCAAAAAGCCACGCAGAACAAACAGCACCGCATTTGCAAGCAGCCCCCAGATCAGAATGCGGGTAAAGGAAACCGCCAGATCGAGCGCTTCTTCCGTAAACCCGATCGCGAATAGTGAAATGATCGGCCGGGTGAACACAAGACCGAACGCAATCACCGCGCACGCGATCAGCACAACCGCCGTCAGCATGGCATTCGTGAACCGGTCGGCCTCTTCTTTCGGCCGGCTTTCATACAGACGGCTGGCAATCGGGATAAAACCCATCATCACCGCAGTGCCGATCAGAGAAAACAGTGTGTTCGGAATCTGCTGCGAGATCAAAAACACATCGGAGACCGTGGACGCCCCGTAAAAATACGACAGCGTAATGTCTCTGACAAATCCGATGATTTTTGAAAGTATGGTCACAAGCATGATCAGAAATGCGGTTTTCTTCATGACACCTCTCCCTGCGCCTGTCCGCTTCAAAGAATTTGACACGGAGCAAACGCAGATTTATAATAGTTTTTACAGCGCGCGCCATTAGCTCAGCTGGCAGAGCAACTGACTCTTAATCAGTGGGTCCCGGGTTCGAATCCCTGATGGCGCACCATTTCCGCAGAATGCACGCATTCTGCGGGTTTTTTTATGCTTCGCGCGTGTTTTTCATCGACAAACTGATCTTGCCGCGGTCGCGG
>ERZ1032871.12-NODE-12-length-31167-cov-7.698862_pt1 | contig 31167 bp, 34 predicted proteins | sample MGYA00519026_ERZ1032871 | MGnify/ENA primary metagenome ERZ1032871 (study PRJEB33719, sample SAMN04262510) | wastewater metagenome | biome: rural village; feature: composting latrine chamber; material: composting feces with ash | place: El Salvador | collected...
GAAGACGGCATACGAGATCGGTCTCGGCATTCCTGCTGAACCGCTCTTCCGATCTCGACAGTGCGTCCGCACGCGGCATCATGCTGGGACTTCTGATGCTGCAGATGGTGAGCGGATTTCTTGCGACCATACTGTATGTACCGTTTGATGTGCATATCCTGACCATCCTCTTTTACCGCTTCGTCAAAAGCTCACCCGAGGATGCAAAGTTCGCGGAACGGGTGCCGCAGCTGCCGAAAAAAAAGCACATTACCTTTATCGACCGTCTGTTCAGAAACCGGCTGCGATTTGTCCTTTTTGCCCTTCTCGGCATCACACTGCTCGCCTTTGCGGGACAGGGACTGTTTTCCGAACTTTTTACCGCACCGTTGCCCGCACAGATCGTGGCGCACCGCGGCGGCGGTTTCGGCACCCCCGAAAATTCACTCCGGGGCCTGGCCTATGCCGTGGAACACGGAGCCGACTACACGGAAGTCGATGTGCAGCGCACAAAAGACGGCTTCTACATCCTGCATCATGACGGCAGTCTGAGCCGCATACTGGGCATTCCCGAGCGCGCGGAAGAACTCACACTCGAACAGATCCAAAGTCACCGCTTTCTTGGTCCCGGTCCCTCCGAAGAACGGATCGTCGAACTGTCGGAGTTTCTGGATGCCGCCCGCGGAAAAATCCGCGTCATGCTCGAACTGAAAGGCCGCACCGCGGATGAACGGATGGCCGACGAAGTCATCGCGCTCGCAAAAGAAAAGGGCATGGAACAGGATATCGTCATCACCTCGCTCGACTACCGGCTGATTCAGTACATGGAACAAACATATCCCGAAATTCTGACCGGCTATATTTATTATCTGTCGGTGGGAGATGTTTCCGATCTCGACGGCGATTATCTGATTATGGAAGAGGGTCTGGCCACGGCCGACCGGATCGAAAGCATCCGCGCCGCCGGAAAAAAATCTGTTGTGTGGACCGTCAACGAAACCGCAGCCATGCAAACATTTCTCGATCGGGGCGTCGATGCCATCATTACGGATGAGATTAAAAAACTGGAAGAACAACTCGTCATCCAGGATGCCCGGTCGATCAGAGACCGCATGGGCGAACTCTTTTTGCCTGCACAATAGCGTGTCCGGCCGGCGGGATCCGTTCGCGGACAAATAAAAATCGCCGCGAATCTTCGCGGCGATTTTTAGTCTCTTCTGTTGTCATCCCGCGGGATTCTGCGGGTTTGTTCCAGATTTTCATCGTGCACTTCCCGTTCCCGGATCACCTGTTCGCGACCGGCATTCGGATGCTCCTGTGCGGGCGCTTCTTCCGCGACGCGTTCCTGCCGAACCTCCCAGTCTTTTACGACACGCCCCTCGGTCAGATGCGGTTCGTCGGCTGGAGGAGTGCGCAGCGGTTCGCGGTATTCCTCTTCCCTTACATTGGTTTCATGCACGGCGCGTCCGCGACTCGGTGTCAGCAAACGCGAGAGAATCATGCCGAGCACGGCCGCCACTACAATCGCAATCAGTGCAGCCGGTTCCACGGTGCCGCCCGGTCCCGGATCCACCTCTCCAAAGATGCCCTTAAACGGCGCGACCATCACATCCGTGATCTGATAAATCACACTGACAAAGGTATTGGAGGCGTTGGCTCCGAGCGCCATAAACGCGACCCGAAAGAGCAGAAGCAGTACCAGGATTGTAAAAATAACCGAAACAATCCGACCTGCCGCCGTGCCGCCCGATTCCCTGGCACGGTGTTCAACGTTTCTTTCTTCTCTGTTCATATCCAGTCGTCCTTTCTGTTGATTTGATGTTGTACTCTTGCCCGGAACACAAGAAAAAACCACATTTTGAACCGAATATCTAAAGTGACGCAATCAAACGTACAGAGCGGACCTACATTCTTTACCTGCCGATGCGACTCTCTCCGAACACATCGTTTCCCGCCTTCAGATTTCGGACCCCGATCCACAGAAGTGTGCCGCTGACACAGACACTCAGGATATCCGCCACCGGTTCGGCATAGATGACGCCCTTTGCTCCGAAAAAGATCGGCAGTAAAAAAGTAAACGGAATCAGCAGGATGACTTTTCGAAGTACCGCCATAAACAGGGAAACACGCACCTGCTCCAGGTCCAGTTTCCCCTGCTCCGCCATGTGCATCACACTGACCCAGGTCAGAAGCTTTGTCACAGAACCCCACTCGATTACCGTGTTCTCATCCATCGGAAGCCGCTTTTCGCGGTTGGCATACCCGTGAAAACGCTCGTACAGTATTTCATCGGCGGTGAATACGGAAAATGCGACACCTGTTGTCTCCTCTCCGTGTTCCTGCACAAAAGCGTCCAGGGAAGTCTTCATCTCTTCGACACTGGCCGCGGGCCCGACCGTCTGCCCGAACACCACACCGGGAAACAGCAGCAGCGCAAGCAGCCATGCCATGCATTGTTTTGCTTTCATCTCCTCTCCTTTCTGATGACTCCTTCCTTCAAGCATAGCTGAAAATCGAAGCGATACCTTTCAAAGACGTAAAGTCCGTGTAAATTCGCAGCGGAGAGTTCGCCGGTATGTATCTGTTCTTTTTCAACGGCAAAGGGGTATAAGTGATGGATACCAAATAAAGGGGGTATTTTCAATGAAAAAATTGCTGATTCCCATGCTGCTGGCACTCGCTTTGCTCTTTGCGGCATGCGACAATACGACCGACACCACCGAAGCGACCGTCACCGAAACAGGCGCTGCGGAGGAAGTCACCGAACCGACGGAAGTCGATACGGAATTTACCAGAGAAGAACTCGCACAGTTTAACGGAAAAGACGGACAGCCCGCGTATGTCGCGGTCGACGGTGTCGTCTATGACGTCACGCAGTCGGGCGCCTGGGCCGACGGACAGCACAACGGGTTTGAAGCCGGACAGGACCTGACCGACGCACTCGCCAACGAGGCACCGCACGACGATTCGAATCTTGACGGATTCCCGGTCGTTGGCAATCTGGTGGACTAGCCCATGTTTCGTACACTGGGCTGGATCAACGCGGCGCTTCTTTTGATCGTCCTTTTGCCGTGGCTGGGCACCCGACTCAACAAGCTGGCTTTCTCCCGTAAAAACAAGGGCCTACAGAGTTATGTGCGCACCATGCGAAAAGTGCACAAACCCGCGGGCGTCCTGCTTGTCATTCTGGCCTATGTACACGGCACAATGGCGCTCGGCAGTCTGCGCCTGCACACCGGCACGATCCTGTTTTTTGCGGCTCTGGTCACAGCCATCTTCGGCGCCGCCTTCTGGCAGATCAAAAAACGCGGAATTTTCACGTGCATAAAGCACTCGCACTGCTGACGGCGCTGCTGTTTCTGTTTCACTGGCTGATCCCCGGTGCCCTGAGAAATCTTATGTAGACCCGTTTGCACATGTTCTGAAAAGAACAGCACCCGGAACATCCCGGGTGCTGTTTTTGTATCTACCGGCAGCCCTCACACCGGGCGCAGGCGCTGGGTGTCGCCGCATTGCCGCCTCTGGCGGTTTCTTTCAGATCCGGTGACATCTGCCGGCCAACGGCGACCATCGCATCGAGCATCTCATCCAGCGGACTGATATGCGTCACCCCGCTTAAGGCCAGCTGCGCACAGGTGATGGCATTCACCGCTCCGAGCGCGTTTCGGCTCTGGCAGGGCGATTCCACAAATCCCCCGACCGGATCGCACACCATCCCGAGCAGATTCGACAGACACAGCCCGGCCGCCGTGAGGCACTGTTCGGGGGTGCCGCCCCAGATTTCCGTGGCTGCCGAGGCGGCCATCGCGCTCGCGACACCCACTTCGGCCTGGCAGCCCGCCTCGGCACCCGATACGGTCGCGTTGCGCATGGCGAGATAGCCGATGGCGGCCGCGTTCAAAACCGCGGCGAATTTTTCCTCTTCCGTCAGATCCATGCTCTCGTGCAGCGCAAGGAGCACACCCGGAAGCACACCCGACGATCCCGCCGTGGGCGCCGCCACAATCAGTCCCATCGAGGCATTTGTCTCGAGCACCGCCATGGCGTAGGTGATCGCTGCGGGAAACAGGGTTCCTGTCGCGGCCGGCTGACGGTCATAAAAGGCGCGCAGTTTTTTCGCCTCGCCGCCGATCAGTCCGCCCATCGATGCGCCGGGGTGTGCAACCGGCGCTTTGGCTGACTGTGCAAAAATCGTCAGCACCGTACGGAGTTTCTCAAAGAGTTCCTCTTCATCGATGCCCGTAGATAAAAGTTCTCTCGCCTTCATAATGTCAGAAATCGGGCGATTCTCCCGTGCACACAGCTGAAGGAGTTCTGTTGCGCTGATAAAATCCATTCTGTCCTCCTTATCCCTGCACCAGTATGACTTTGCTGATCTCCGTGTGCAAATGCAGATGCGCCACCACTTCCACGGGAATCTCCTCGTCCGATTCAATAATCGCGTAGGCGGTTTGACGCTGTTCTTTTCTGAACACACGCATAAACGCGATATTGATCCCCTTCATGGCCAGTGCCGCCGTAAAATACGCGATCACGCCCGGCGTATCTAGATGTTCGATAATCAGCGTCGCATATTCGCCGGTAAAGTCGAGATCCACGCCGTCGATGCGGGTAATCCGGATCTTCCCGCCGCCGACAGATTCACCGCGCACGGTCAGTTTCGTTCCGTCTTTTGCCTCCAGACACACATCGGCCGTATTCGGGTGCAGCCCCGCGGCGTCCTCGTCGGTTTCGTAGGCATATGCAATGCCTGATTTTTCGGCTTCCGCAAACGCGTCGCGAATCCGAACATCGTCCATGTCGTAGCCCATGACACCCCCCAAAAGCGCGCGGTCGGTCCCGTGCCCCCGGTAGGTGCGGGCAAACGAACCGTACAGGACAAAGGTCACGCGGCACACTTCTTTTTGAAACAGTCGCCCGGCCATCCGGCCGATCGCCACGGCGCCGGCGGTGTGCGAGCTCGAAGGTCCGATCATGTTCGGACCGATCACTTCAAACAAACTGATAAATTTCATGCTGCCTCCTTGTTCTCTGCCCCTATTGTACACGATATTTCGCACAAAAAATGCGCCCTGCTTCGGGCGCATTTTGTCTGTAGCAAACCGCCGCCGCGCTTAGCGGGTTTCGGCCGTATCGTCTTTGTGTCCGAACACACGCGGCACGATCCACATCTCGAGTGCCGGCACGGCCAGATTCATCAGGAGTATCGACACCCCGATGCCGCCGGGCAGCTGGAACACATGCCGGATCACACCGGTCAGAATACCGACACCCAGAGCGAAGTAAAACCGCGCCCGCCGGTTCAGAGGCGATGTGGAATAATCGGTGACCATAAACACCGCCGCAAACATGGCCGTGCCCGTGAGCACATGATACAGAGCAAATTCCAGATTGGAACGGCCGAACAGCATATTGACCAGAAACAGTCCCCCCAGGGTCGCCAGCGGCACTTCAAACCGGATCACCCTGCGGATCACAAGATACAAAAAGCCGAGAAGAATCGCCCATTTTACGGGTTCTCCGATGTTTCCTCCGATGTGTCCCATGAACACATCGTAAAACCCCGGCACCTCCGGAGGCAGAAGGCTTTGTCCTCCCCCGATATGTACGAGCGGCGTGACCGTGGAAACGGCGTCCGGTCCCGGCATCACCCAGTTGGTAATCAGCGGCGTAAACAGGATTTTCGTGAGCACCCGCGTAAACACGGCCGGATTCAGGAAGTTCCGCCCGATGCCGCCCGCCAGCTGCTTTATGAGCACAATGGCGACAAACGTGCTGAAAAAGATAATCCACAAAGGCGCCGTGCTCGGATACGAAAGCGCCAGCAGCAGCCCCGTGACCGCGGCCGACCCGTCTCTGATCGTAATCTCCCGGTCGGTAAACTTCTGAAACAGATATTCAAACAGCACGGCCGACCCGATCCCGCAGACGATAAACAGCGCCGCCCGCCAGCCGAAACGTACCACCGCCATCACACTCACGGGAATCAGTGCAATCAGCATATCCCGCATAATACTGAATGAGGTGTCAACGGTATGCAAAAAAGGTGCGCGTTTAGTCGTCACTTTGCATCGCCTCCCACTTTTTGTTCAGCGCTTCGATATCTTTTAAAAGGTCGATGTGCGCAGGGCAGATATACGTGCAGACGCCGCAGGAAATGCAGCTTTCCGAACGAAGTTCCATCGCGCGGTCCCACCGGTTCTGCCGGTAGCTGTTGCTGATGGCGATCGGCTGCAGTGCTACGGGACAATTGTCCACACAGCGGGCACAGCGGATGCAGGGGGATTCTTCTTTCTTCTCTCTTTTCTCCAGAAACAGAAGCGTGGTCGTATCCTTGTCGACCGGCAGATCGGGATCCGTAAAATGACGTCCCATCATCGGCCCGCCGTTGATCATATCCGTCTCCCCTTTGAGTCCGCCGCATTCGTCGATCAGATGCTGTACGGGCGTTCCGATCCGAACCATCAGATTCTTCGCATCTTCAATCATGGGGCCCGTCACGGTGACCACTCTTCGGGTCAGACTTTTGTTGCAGCGAATCGCATCATACATCGCCTTCAGCGTCGACACATTGGACTGCAGCACGCCGACATCGCCGGAGCGCTTACCCTCATCAATTTCGATGCCGAGCACTTCCCGAATCTGCAGCGAAGCATGGCCCGCCGGATATTCCGAGGGAAGTTTATGTATGCGGATATTATTCGCGTCCTTTTCTTTTATGGCGCCCTCGAGCGCGCGGATCGCGTCGGTCATGTGATCCTCCACGGCCAGCACACAGGACTTCAGATCATAAATTTTCGCAATCAGCTGCGCCATGCCGACAATCGCCTTCGGATACTCCACCATAACCCGGTAGTCCGTTGTGGAATACGGTTCACACTCCGATCCGTTGACCACGAGATAGTAGGACTCGTGTTTGTCGAGATCGTATTTGATGCTCGTCGGAAAACCTGCGCCGCCCTTGCCTGTAATGCCCGCATCGGCGAGACGTTCCACAAATTCATCGGGTGTGAGATCATCCGCAATGTCTTCCAGTTCTTCCTCCCGGTCCTCAAAGTCGTTGTCCACAACAACGGTCACCGTCTCGCCGCGAAAGGCGGGGCGTTCTTCGATGGCCGCCACTTTGCCCGACACGGAAGAGCGGATATTGGCCGATACGCCTTTTTCCGCGGAGCCAAGCAGGGTTCCGATCTGTACCTCATCCCCCACTTCCACCGTCGGTTTCGCCGGCGCACCGATATGCATGGTCATCGGAAAATACAATTTTTGCGGCACCGATGCATCCGTAACCGCCTCGTTTTTTGTGCGTTCTTTGTGATTCGGAATCTTGAGGCCCCGATACTTGCGTCGTTCGAAAAAATTCATATGGGATTCCTTTCTGTAGCGTCTTTCTCATAGATACCCTTCACAAAGTATATTACATAGCTTATGCGGATTTTTTATGAAAAAACCCGCCCGAAGGCAGGTTTGCACCCATGGATATTCTGCAGCAGATCATGCATGCCCTGTTACACATCCGCTACGACGCCGACACTTCGGCCCGGTAGTGGGCGGCCTGGGTTTCAAACAGCTGCCGGTACAGATTATGCCCTTTCATCTATAGATGAAAGCAGATCATTTAATGTCTGTCTAATTAAAAATGCAAAAAAACCGGCACGCACCGTGTACCGACTCTTTTTTGAAGTGAACGCTACAGATCGTGCAGCAGCGGATATCTCGCGTTGCTGCACGGGATTACATTTAATAATTTGATGTCCATCGAATATAGGCACAAAAAAAGTCCGCCGGCATCGGCGGATCTGTTTTTTACCCGGTTTGCTCCTGGACATGTAAAATCGTATGTATTATGTCATCGCCTGTGATACCGTAGATCGCGCGGTCGCTGCCGTGCGCGGACAGGTGGCTGCGCAGATCGGCTTCGTCGAGCTTCGCGCCAACAATCCGACGGGCGATTTGTTCCGCTTCTTCATTTCCGAAAAAGTCACCGGTAATCATGGCGTCGGTGATGATCCCGTGTTTGGCGTCCAGCCGCACATGAAATTTCCCGCCGGCAAAACGTCCCGTGTTGACCAGGCGAAACTTCGGGTCCGCTCCGTACCGCGCCTCCCAGCTGCGAAATTTCGTCTGTGCGATCTCTTCGATCCGCTCCCGATCGGACGCATCCGGGAAGTATTCGCCTTGGTGCTCTCCCATGATATAGGACACCATATGCGTCTTAAATGCATCGGCCGTCATGGGCCGCCGCAGATGATCCGAAATATTGGTCACGCGGTCACGCACGGATTTGATGCTTTTCGACAGAATCTTGTGCGGGTCCACCGTCGTGCTTCGCACCATTTCTTCGATCTGTGTGGAAAACAGGAGCGAACCGTGATGGACGGTCGTGTCTCGAAACTTGTACTGCGCATTGCCCGAAAATTTCCTACCGTCGATAACGAGATCATTGCGGCCGGTAAATTCCGCCGGCACACCGAGCGCGTGCAGTGCGTCTGTAACGGGTGCGATAAAGGCGTGAAAGTCGATCGCTTCCTGATCGCCGCGGCGGATAAAAGAAAACTGCCAGCCGCCGGGGTCGGTGTATATCGTGCCGCCACCGGACATTCTGCGAACGACATCGATGCCCCGTTTTTCGGCATAGGCACGGTCGATTTCTTCATAGGTGTTCTGGTATTTTCCGATCATCAGCGTCGGTGCGGTGCGCCAGAACAGAAAAACCGGTTCGGCAAGCTGTTTTTCCGCTGCAAAATAATATTCCAGGGCGAAATTGGTATATACATCCTGCGTACCGGTTTCGATATAGATCATGAATGCAGCGCCTCGGTCAGAGCTTCGGCGGCCCGATACGACGAGCGCACAAGCGGTGCCGACGCGACATAGAGAAAACCTTTGGCAAGCGCCTTTTCCTTATAGGCAGCAAAGCCCTCCGGCGTGACGTAGCGCATGAGTTTTGTGTGTTCCGGGCTCGGCTGCAGATACTGACTGATCGTGAGAATGTCACAGCCTGTTTCCCTTATGTCATCCATCAGCGTGTCGATCTGCTCGTCGGTTTCTCCGAGTCCCACCATAAAGCCCGTTTTTGTAAGGATGTCGGGCGCGATTCTCTTGCTGTTTTTCAAAACATCCAGCGAACGGCGATAGGTCGCCTGCGGGCGGATCTGTTCATAGAGATCCTGCACCATTTCCACATTGTGATTCATTACATCGGGTTTCGCATCGAGCACGGTTTTTAAATCCTCTTCCGAGCCCTGCAAATCGGAAATCAGCACTTCGATCGTGACCTCGGGATTCATTGCGCGAATGGCGCGCACGGTGTCCGCCATGTGGGCGGCGCCCCCGTCTTTCAGATCGTCCCTTGTGACCTGCGTGATCACGGCATGCTTCAGGCCGAGTTTTTTCACGACCTCCGCCACATGTTGCGGCTCCTCCGGATCCAGCGGCTCCGGATGGCCCGGCGTAACATTGCAGAAGCGGCAGTTTCTCGTGCAGTCTCTTCCCATAATCATAAAGGTGGCGGTGCGTTTGCTGTAGCATTCGCCCAGATTGGGGCAGTTGGCTTCCTTGCAGACCGTGTTGAGTTTTGCATCGGACAAAAGGGCCGACACTTCGGCCACCTCGGAGGGGTTATAGGGCACCCGCAGCCAGTCGGGTTTTCTTTCCATCACTCCACCTCGGCGATCGGATCGCCCACGAGCACGGCGTCGCCTTCTTCCACCAGCTGGCGGCAGAGTCTGCCCTGTTTTTCGGCTTCGATCTGATTCACAACCTTGTCGCTTTCCACTTCATAGATCGCGTCCCCTTTTTGAAACGGTTCGCCGGGCTGCTTGAGCCATGCAACCAGGACCCCCTGCTGCATGTCGGGTCGGAGTTTGGGCATTGTCAGTTCAGATTTCATCGATTTCCTCCTGTCTAAAATAATTGTTCGGCCAGCCGCCGGTCGCCGATCATCCGGCCGATGGCATCCGGGTCAAACCGCACCCCCGAAAGGGCGCGGAACCGTTCGTCGGCAGCTTCCACTTCCTGCACGATTCCTTTTTTGATTGTAAGCGTCACGGGCAGAGCGCCGTCTTTCGTCTGCAGCACGCGCGTCCGTTCAAACGGCGGGCCGCCCCCGAACGTCCAGTCCCAGTCGCGGTACTTTGTTTCGGCAAGCATGCGCGTCTCTTTTCGTTCGGCCTCTGTGAGCGCCCGTTTATTAAATCCGTACCGCGCATCCAGCGCGTCATACAGGGCGGATAGAAAAGCTTCCGCCGTTTCGTACTGCGGCAGATACGGCTTCAGATTTGTGACGGGCCAGGGATTGGACGCCGTCGCCCGGGAAACATCGCCCGCGGCGGCCCCGTTGGCCAGGGTTCTGAGCCGGGTCAGATCCGTGTCAAACAACAGCGTGCCGTGATGGAGCACTCTTCTTTTCACCATGCGCTGCGCGGAGCCCGATATTTTCTTTCCCTCCACGCCGATGCCGTTGCCCGCGACGATCTGAGCCTCCACCCCGAGCGAACGGAGCGCTTCGATCATCGGCTGAAGAAACTGCGTGTACTCCACCGTGGCCGGCTCGCACGAAGTAATCATGGAATAGTTGATGTTTCCGAGATCATGATACACCGTACCTCCGCCGCTTACCCTGCGGATCAGCGCGACATTTTGCGCGTGCGCCGCCGGCACATGGACCTCTCCGAACAGATTCTGATATTTCCCGCAGACCACCACCGGTTCATTGCGCCATAAAAAAAACAGGTCCTCCGCTTCCGCCGTGTGAAACAGGGTTTCTTCCAGTGCCTGATTTTCGTAGGGGTCGGTCGAAGGGTTTTCAATATAAATCATTCGTATCCCGCCTGACTCTCGATTAATCGAGAAGTTTTTATCTCATCCATTCTTAGTATAGGGCAAAGCGGAACGCATGGCAAGAAAAATTCACAAGCAATTTTTGCGGTAGTGTGGTATACTGTTCTCATAATCGATGGCTGCCCTGAGGCAGTTTTTATCTGATGCCATTTCGTTGATAAAAGGCCGGAGCAGGTGCCTGATGTGGGACCTGTGAGGCAAAAAAGACGGAAGAAGCTCAGAGTTTTTATAAGAAAAAATCAGCAAACAAAAAGCATCGACGCCATCATGCAAATAAGACCGGCCGCATCCCGCGGGCGATATCCTGTTTCGTATGAAGAAAGGTGGTTGTATGTTTTCACGTTTACTTGCTTTCCTATCCCTTTCAAGAAAGGGCTTTTTTCGTGTGCTGCTCGGCTGTGCGCTGATGGCGTTCACGATCGTCAATGTGCATATCCCGGCCCGGATCACGGAGGGCGGGATCCTGGGACTCACGCTGTTTGCCCATCAGGTGCTCGGGCTGAACCCCGCGATTGCCAGTCCCGTCATGGACTTTGCCTGTATTCTCCTCGGCGTGTCGCTGCTGGGAAAAAACTTTCGCCGGCGCACGGCGCTCGCTTCCCTGTCGTTTGCGCTGTTTTATAAAATCGCCCAGCTGATCGGACCGGTGCTGCCGTCGCTTTACACAGCGCCGCTGATTGCGGCCGTTGTCGGAGGTATCGGCATCGGCGCCGGCTGCGGTATGGTGGTCACCCAGGGGGGAGCTGCCAGCGGAGACGATGTGCTCGCACTTTTGATCAACAAAAAATCAGGACTCAGCCTCGCCCGTGCGTATCTGTTTACAGACATCACGGTGCTTCTGCTCTCCCTGATTTATATACCTGTGGTGCGTCTGTTCTTTTCTTTCGTGACGACCCTGGTATCTTCCTTTCTGATCGGCCAGTTCGAAGTACGGGTCAAGCGCCCGGCCATGACGCAAAGCATGGCAAAGCACGGGTAATCCCGTGCTTTTTTGTTTACACAATCCGGTCGGAATCAATCTCCGGCACCGCCGCAGGACCCGCATCCGCTGCGAGACGCGCGATGACATCCCGCTCCATGCGATAGTTCGTCCACTCGTCCATGGCCTTTGCGCCCATGGAAAGATAGAAATCGATCGATGAGCGGTTCCAGTCGAGACAGACCCAGTCCATCCGGCTGCAACCTTTTTTCATGGCGATCCGGGCAAGTTCCCTGAAAATCGCCTTGCCGTAGCCCAGTCCGCGGTACGCGGGGTCGATATACACATCTTCCAGATACAGTCCGGCTCTGCCTTCAAAAGTGGAGAAGTTAAAAAAGTACAGACAGAAGCCGACTTCTTTTCCGTCCGCCACCGGAAAAAATACATGGGCGATTTCCTTGTCAAAAATCCATTCTTCCAGCAGCGCCTCCGTCGCAAAGACGCGGTCCGATTTTTTCTCATAGGCGGCAAGTTTCCGGATAAATGCCAGGATCCCGGGCGTATCCTCTCTGCCGGCCTTTCGAAATGTCAGTTCGGTCATCGCAAGCCTCCTTTTTCCTTCGTATTGTATCACGTTATAACACAAAAACGGGGAGGAACTTTTGTTCCTCCCCGCGGCCTTGTTTGTCAGCTGCCCTGCTGTTCCAGCCGGTACTGCAAATCCTGTTCCATGCGTTTTCTTTTTTCCATGGCGTGCAGAATCAGCGCAAAACCGATGACGCCGTAGGCCACGAAGACGCGGAAATACTCCCCGATCTGCGCATCGCCCATCAGCTCCTGACCCGCAAGTGGTGATACCACAAAGAGCAGATGGAAGAGGAAAGTGCCGAGAACGGCTTCTTTCCAGGTTGCCTTTTCTACCGTGGCGCCGCCGATCAGAAGGGCGGCGACGGCAAACAGGCCGACCTGCTCGTGATTGGTATAGGTGTTCAGCGTTCCGAGATTCTGCAGATATAGAATCTGCCCCCAGCCTGCGAGCACGGTGGAGATGATGATGGCTTTCAGGCGGGTGCGGTCGACGTGGATCCCTGCAACTTCCGCCACATGCATATCCTGCCCGATCGCCCGCATATCCTGTCCGAGTTTCGTCTTGAAAAACAGATAGATAAACAGAAAGATCAGCGCGGAAAACAGCAGCGGTATGACGGGAATATTCGTAATCCCGCCGAAGATCCAGTTGTCAAACGCTTTTCTGACTTCAATAAGGTCGATGGTGTTTCTGAGGCCGAAGCCCGATTCCATCAGCATGCCCGGATTGCTCATCGGAATGACGCGGCCGACGAGAATAATAAACACGAGCTGGTAGATCCCGTTGGCGAAAAAGCCCAGGATCATCGAGGTGATCATTTCTTTTCCCTTGGCGCGGTTGAGCACAAGCCCCACCAGCCAGCCGAAGAAAATCGAGAACGGAATGGAGATCAGCATGGCGATCAGAAGACCCGGCATGCCGCCGATTTCAAAGTTCATCACGGCGATCAGACCGATTTGGCCTGCCATCGCGCCGATCACGATCCCGAAGTTCAGTCCCATTCCGGAGATAACGGGAATAATCAGGCTGGCGACAAGCACCAGATTCCTGGACATTCGAAAGATCATTTCTGTGGTAATAAAATCAAAGGTCAGACCTGAGAAGTAAAATCCGATTGCACAGATGATCATAAAGACAATAGGGACAATCATGCGCCGGTCGCCTCCTTTCTGGTTAAGGCATACAGAATAATGCCGTTGGAGACCGTGATCCGGATAATCTCCGCCATCGAACCGTCACTGACCACATTGATGACGGGCAGTGCCACAACCAGAAGCGACTGAAACAGTACGGTTCCGATGATGACATTCGCGATCGTTGCCTTTTTCAGCGTGGCCCCGCCAATCAGTATCGAGGCGGCGGCCGGCATTGCCACATACAGAGGAGCGGTGTACAGCTGCAGGAATCCGAAGGCCTGCGAATAGATAATGATCCCGATCGCCGCGAGCACGGTCGAAATAACCACACCGAGAATGCGGTAGCGGTTTACATGCAATCCGTTGGAGTGCGCGAAGCGTTCGCCGCCGCCGGTGACGCGCATGGCCGTACCGGTTTTTGTGTTGCCGAACAGATAGACGATGAACGCACACAGCGCAAAAAACAGCAAAAGCCCCGTGGGGATCGTCACGCCGCCGATCTGAAAGGCGAGAAACTCATTCAGCAGCCCGCCGAAGCTGTCTTCCATCGTCAGGGTGACGCGCAGTCCGGTGCCGCCCATGGCCCAGACCAGCGCCGGATTCTTAAAGGGAAGCAGCAGCCAGAAAATACACATCAGAGAGACGATAGAGAAGCCAAAATAGTTTCCGACCGTCATCTCCTGGCCTTTGATCCGGTTTACGAGCAGTCCGTACAGATAACCCGCAATGACAGAAAGCGGAATCGCCACGGCAAAAGAAACGCCGAGGCCCGCCCAGCCGGAAAATCCGAATTCCATGCTGATGAGCGCACCCAGGAGACCGAAGATTACCCCGAGTGCGAGGTTGAGGTTGACCCCCGTGCCCGACTGAATCGTCGGCACCATCGCGAGTACCATAATCGCATTCATACCGAAGCGGATCAGCATATCGGAGATCAGCGCCGGGATCGAAAGATCCAGCATCGAGGCACCGATCATAAACAGAACCAGCGTTACACCGATAATCAGTCGGGGAAAGCCGATCTTCTTATAGATGTCTTTGAGCCTATTCATGTTTCAGCACCTCTTCTCTCGGTTGTCCGGACATCGCCAGTCCGAAGTATTTGTCTTCGGCCGTGGGCGGAAGGACTTCCTGTAGCCGGCCTTCGGTGATAATGGCGATGCGGTCGGCGATTTGCTTGAGTTCCGCCAGTTCACTGGATGTAATGATAATCGTCATGCCATAGGTTTCATTGAGTTCGCGCAGTGTATCGATCACCAGTTCCTTTGCGCCGATGTCGATGCCGCGGGTCGGTTCGGAGATCAAAAGCACATCCGGCTGAAACGTCAGGGCCCGCGCGATGCAAACCTTTTGCTGATTGCCGCCGCTGAGTGATCTTGTATGTTGTTTGGGTCCGCGGCAGCGGATGTCGAGTTTTTCAATCATCTGCTCGCCGTTTTCTCGCACTTCCTGCTTGTCGAGCAGACGGACGGGACCCACTTTTTTCAAAAAGGCATCTTTGATTTCCAGGCTCGTATAGGCAATATTGAAATCGATTGGCTCATCGAGAAGCAAACCGACTTCCTTCCGGTCTTCTGATAAAAAGGCGACGCCGTTGTTCAGCATCCAGCGCGGATTGTTCTTTTTCATCTCCACGCCGTCCTTGTAGATCTTCCCTTCCGTTTTGTACATGCCCATAATGCCGTTGGCCACGCCGAGTTTGCCCTGGCCGGCGAGTCCGCCGATCCCTAGGATTTCGCCCTTTTTCACTTCCAGACTCAGATCCCGGATCATTTCCCCGGGCATATGGACTTTCATATTCTCGATTTTCAGCGCCACGGGCGCATCCGGATCCAGGGTTCTGTTTCGGGCGAGGCCGGCTTCAATATTTCGTCCGACCATGGTTTCCGCGATTTCCACGGCATTGGTATCTTTGGTATCCAGCGTGACGATCTGTTTTCCGTCACGCAGCACCGTGATGCGGTCGGTAATATGAATGATTTCATCCAGACGGTGCGTAATAAACAAAATGGCAATGCCCATCTCGGACAAATGCCGGATAATTTCCAGAAACTGGCTCGCTTCGGATTCTGTCAGTACGGCGGTCGGCTCGTCCAGAATCAGAAGTTTCAGATTGGTTTTGTCGATCTCGCGCGCAATTTCCACAAACTGCATATAGCCGACCGGCATCCCCTTGATGGTCTGCTTCTTGTCGAGTACCAGATCCAGCCGGTCGAGTGCGGTTTGCGTATCCTCTTCCATCTTCTTTTTGTCGAGCACTTCCATGCCTTTGCCGAATACGCGGCTGATCACATTCGGCTGCGTATTCTCCCGGTTCAGCTTGACATTTTCTATGACGGTAAAGCCGGGAATCAGCATGAATTCCTGGTGCACCATCCCGATCCCGCGGGCCATCGCGTCCAGCGGTCCTGTCGGCTGGTACGGAGCGCCGTCGATCTGCATTTCCCCGTCGTACCCGCCGGTGGAGGTAATAACAGGCATGCCGAAGAGCACATTCATCAAAGTCGATTTGCCGGCGCCGTTCTCTCCGACCAGGCCGTGCACCTCTCCCGGTTCCAGCGTCAGATTGACCCCCTGAAGCACCTGATTGCCATAATAGCTTTTTCCTATATTTGTAAGTTCTAGTAGACTCATCGTGTCTCCTTGTTTCCTCATTTTATGCGTAAAAAGAAGGGACCTTCCGAAGGTCCCTTCCGCATTCGACTTAGAAAGTTTGCGAACTGATCGTGAAGATCAGGAAGTTGTCAAAGCTTTCATACGTATCGAAATTAACTTCCGCGTCGCTTTCGGCTGCGATTTCTCTAAAGATTTCCTGCATGCGGGCATAATCATCACGTGCAACTTTGCCTTCCGCGAATTCTTTTGCATACGCGGTCGCCGCTTCGATAATCGTCGGGTTTGCCGGGATCAGCCAGGTTGCGAACCGACCGGTTCCGCCTTTTTCGGCTACCTTTTCTTTGATCTGCTCGGAGATGAATTTTACATCGCCGGCTTTGTCTTCAGGAATTTCGATGCCCAGGGCACCCGGATAAGCGTGGTACGGAGACGGGCAGCACTGTTCCGGATAGATCGCATGCGTATCGAGCGCCTGTTTGATCAGAGGCTCCTGCATACCGCAGTTGGTGCTGAAGAATGCGGTGTTCTCGCCATAGTTTGCGACTTGTCTCGGCACATCTTCCATGATGAACTGCTGTGCGCCCGGGATGCCGGCGTCGCCGGTGGGATCCGGAGCGTCGACTTCGTAAAACGCAAGACCCAGCTCTTCCGCTTTTTCTTTCAGATTGTCTCTGCGGGCAGCCAGCATCTGCATTTGCATGTGACGCGGGAACGAATAGTGAACGAAGGTGTCCGCGCCCATTTCCTTGGCCAGTTCCATAATGCTGTGTCCGCGGGCCAGCTGGTCCACGTCGAGGCACATGTCTGCACGTTTTGCAACGGCATCGGGGTCTTCGTGCGGCGATCCCAGAATAAACAGGATATCGTCGCGGGTTTCTCTGACTTTGTCAATGGCTGCCGCGGTTCCCGGAACAGCCTGTGTAATCACGATCGCCTTGGTAGCGGGATCCGATGCGAGCGATGCGATTTGCGAAATCGTCGTTTCGGTTTCCTGGGCGAATTTGTCCGGATAGGTTACGTGGGTGACCACGTCGGCGCCGTATTTGGCAACCATATTCTGTGCGGCACGGTACTCCTCTTCTCCCTGTGAAACGGTACCGGTCATAATACCGATTTTGTAATCGGCGGTGCCGCCGTCTGCAGCGGCCTCGGTATCCTGGGTTGTGTCTGTCGCCGTGTTGTCGCCGCAGGCTGCGAGGATCGGCAGCAGGAGCACAACAACAAGCAGCAGGGCTATGTACTTCTTCATCATCGTGTTTCCCCTTTCGTATTTACTCTGTCACAACAGAGGCAGGTAAGGTTTTCCCTTCCCTTTGTAGGTCATTATATAAACATTGTTTCGCTTGTCAACGTTGGTCTAATGAATGTCTTTCGTTATTATTTATCATTATTTCTTTCCGAATCAACGTATCTTTGCGTTGGTTCCGTATAACAAAAAAAACGCCCGCAGGCGTTTTCAGTTACTCTCCACTGATTCCGATGTCCGCGACCCGAACGCCGTCAAAGTGTTCCAGCCCTTTTTTCATCGCATGAAAGGTGATAATCCGGTCGGCACGGACCGCGCAGCCCAGGGTTTCTCCCGTATCGGCGTCGATCCCCGACGGAATATCGCAGCTGAGCACCGGCAGCGAGGCTTCATTCACGGTTTGGATGACGCTTTTCAAAGGCTCTTCGATCGGGCGGTTCAGGCCAATGCCGAACAGACAGTCGATGATCTGTTTGGATGTACGGATCAGCTCGCGCAGGGCAGAAAGATCCGAGTATCCGTCCGTGACGGGCACGCCGAGTTTTTCCGCGGCCAGGCGGTTGGTTTTTGCATCGCCGCGCAGTTCATGTTTCGCGTACACGATCACCCGGGGGTGTTTGTTTTTCAGATGCAAAAGGCGCGCGAGTGCAAATCCGTCGCCGCCGTTGTTGCCCGCGCCACAGAGGATCAGCGCATGGTCCTCGCAAAACGGAACCATGGACAAAGCGGCGTGTTCCATCAGGACAATGCCCGGCACACCGTAGTGTTCGATCATGGTGCGATCGGCTTCCTGCATTTGTTTTCTGGTGAGACTTCGCATCAGACTTCTCCTTTCTGTTGCGCTCCGGCGGTCGCCTGCGGATTTCCTGCGTGGTGTTTGACCCTTCGGGTGGCCTCTTCCACAATTTCATTCGAAAAACCCATATATTCAAGCAGTTTGATCGCGTTGGTCGTGGTGGACGGCCCGTCTTTGAGTTTGTAGTCGAATGAAATCTGCCCGTCCGTGAAGCTCTCCCGGAAGTGATACGCGTCATATTCGTTTTTCAGAATCTCCGTCAGTTCGATGTCGTGCGAGGCGATCAGGCAGAGGCTGTCCGTTTCGTGGAGTGCTTTGAGCACGGCGGTGGAGGCGGCGATCCGCTCCGGCGTATTGGTGCCGCGCAGGATCTCGTCGATCAGACAGATGCAGCGGCGTTCGCGGGTGTAGTCGAGTATACGGCGCAGAGATTTGATCTCAGCGATAAAATAGCTCTCCCCGGCCAGCAGATCATCTTTGAGGGCCATGGAGGAACAGACATACGATGGGCACAGCTGATACTGTTTTGCCGTGCAGGTGTTCAGCGTCTGCGCAAGGATGTGATTCACGGCGACGGTTTTAATGAATGTGGATTTTCCCGACGCGTTGGATCCGGTGATGATGGTGTCGTTGGCGAGCTCCCCGCTGTTTGCAACGGGCTCTTCCAAAAGAGGATGGATCATCGCAGAGAAAAAGACCCGGTGCTCTGTAAGAAACGAAGGCCTGCACCATACGGGCAGACTGTCCCGAAATGAGGCCGCGCTGATGGCCGCATCGAGTGTGCCCGTGCGGATAAAAATCTGGCGCACTTCTGCCCGAAAGCGGATCAGCCGGTCGATTGTCCGGTTGTAGCGGATTACATCCCATAAAAATACGGCGCGGGGGATAGCGGTCAGTGCTTCGAGTTCCGCCGTCACCGCGTGTGCCGAGGCGGGGATCAGGGAGCGGCCGCGTCGAAACGGCTGCAGCGGCTCTTTCAGGGACAGTCCGACATCCGTCAGGCGGTCAGAAAACTCCCGGTCGATCTTTTCCGCCGCCTGCAGCAGAGCGGACAGATGCTGCATGGTTTCCATTTCTGTTTCCAGGCGGTTTCTGGTGGCGCTGAACAGGAGAATATTGGCTCCGGCGGAAACGATAAACACAAGCGCGCCCGCATACAGATGCACGGGCATCAGAAGTATGCCGGCCAGCGGCAGCAGGCCCCGCAGCAGATACCGCCGGGTCTGCCCGAGTTTTTTGTCCGCCGCATGAAACAGATAATAGCTGAGAAAGCTGTATTCCCGTTTCCCGATCCCCAGAAGAATCGACTGCAGCCGTTTGCGGTTTGCGGCGTCGTTTTGCATCCAGTGAATCAGCCGCTCCCGCTGCCGCAGCACAGCCTCGTCCGCCGTGAGCATGTGCAGCTGATGATACAGCACTTCTTCTCCGATTGAACTCACACAGGAGTTGATGCGCCGGTACACGGCGTCCATATTCAGATCGTTCCAGGTAATCGCGTCGACGGCAGACGGATCCGGCTGTTCCTCCCCGGAAAAGTTGTGAAAATCACGCTGATATTTTTTGACCGGTTGTCGTTTGTCCGGAGCTTTGCCGTAATCCTCTTCAAACCTGCGCATGGCTTCTCGCCGGGCTCTGCGTCCCCGGACGGCGGTATGAATGACCGTGGCGGCAATGGCAAGCAGCACAATCCAGACATACAGGTATTCATCCAGCATAATTTCACTCCCTTTCTTTGTCTGTTTTTAGCTTCGCAGATCGCTGTTCGATTGTCAATGCGGGATGCGCAACGCTTGCATTTTATCCCAAATCCGATACTATCATAGTAAATATAGGAGGGTTGACCATGATAGAAGAGCGTGAACATAGATATCTGCAGCGTGCGGTGGACCTCGCCAAAAAGGCACTGGAAAAAGGGGACGAACCGTTCGGTTCGGTACTGGTGTCGGCAGACGGAGAGATTCTTGCGGAAGACCACAATCACGTCGGCAGCGGCGACCGGACACAGCATCCGGAAATTTATCTGGCGCGCTGGGCCGCAAGGAATCTGTCTTTGGAAGAGCGCAAAAAGGCAACCGTGTACACTTCGGGCGAACACTGCCCCATGTGTGCGGCCGCGCACGGCTGGGTCGGACTGGGGCGCATTGTATATGCAAGTTCCTCCGAACAGCTCGGCGAGTGGCTGCAGGAGTTCGGAGCGGAAGACTCCCCAATCTACACCCTGCCGATTGAAGATATTATCAAAGATGCAGAGGTGGTCGGACCGGTGCCTGACTTCGCCGCGCAGGTCCGTACACTGCACGAGACATTTCACCGGAAATAGCGTTTTGTGTATGAAAAAAGAGCATCCCGCAGGGGGTGCTCTTTTTTTAGAATCCAAGATAGAACATATAAAACCCGATCAAAAGAATCGCCGTTCCCAGCACAATTTTGATCATGCGGTTGGCGGATGCGTAGTTTTCGGACATCGTGATTTTCTGTGCAAACCCTACGGACGTGCCCGCAATGACCGCCAGAACGCCGTGGCCAATGGAATACAAAAAAAACAGCAGCACGCCCCAGGCGAGATTGGCACCGCCCGCGACGACGGCGATCAGGGCCACCAGCACCGGCGTGGCACACGGCGAGGAAAAGATACCGCCCAGTACGCCCGCGGCCAGCGCGCCCGCATAGCCGGTTTTGGTCGGCAGTGTGGAAAGCGTGGCGCTCGGAACAATTTCAAATACGCCCCAGGTCTGCAGGGCCATCAGTACCATGATCACGCCGAGAAAAAGAAACCACGCGTTCGACAGGCCGCCGATCATCCGCCCGGCCAGCGTGGCCACCACCCCGAGTACGGTAAAGGTAACGGCCGTGCCCAGTACAAAAGTCAAAGACAGAAAGAACGCGCGCCGGGTGTCCTTTCGGCCGGTGCTCCCGACATAGCCGATCACCAGGGGAATCCCGGTTAAGGAACACGGCATGAAGGAAGTCAGGACCCCTGCCAAAAACGCCAGTACAGGCGCCAGCCAGGAATTGGAGAGGATCAGATCAGAAAAGGTCTGAAGGATCTCCGTCATTGCACCTGCGCCTCCATGTCTTTCAGTATGGTCTCCAGTTGATCTTTCGTCAGAATTCCGCTGTGCGTCGTCAGCCCGTGTTCGTCCGTTTCCCGGTCGATATACATCGTAAACATAACGCCGGAATCATCCATAGCGTCGCTCGGTGCATACGGGCTTCCGTCCGGCATGAAAAACAGCTGTGTCGGCACGACCTGAATCGGATACCCGCTCGCCAGTTCCGGTTTTTCCCAAACATCATAATAACGAATCACGGCATCCTCGCCGAATTCTTCATGAAACGCCGCAAGATCCGGCGCCATCACCTGGCAGGGCCCGCATTCGTCTGCGCCGAAGTCCAGAATCATGGGTTTTCCATGGGATACGAGCTCGTCAAAATCAAAGGTCTCCGCCTGCAGCGGGACGGCCGGCGCGGCTTCCGACCCGGCGGCTTCCGTGGCTGTCTCCTCAGTGACATCGGATTCCGTCTGCTCGCTTTCCGTTTCTTCTGTTTGTTGCACATCCGTAGCGGCGGCTTCCTTTTCGGTTGTCGTGCCGGCCCGTTCCGCTTCCGTTTGCGCCGCCACCTCCTGCGCGCTGAAATCAAGATTTTTTACGCCCCAGATCCCCGCGATCACGAGCGCGATCCCAAGGACAATGGCAATTTTTGTTTTCGTCTTCACGATTACTCTCCTTTACTCACCCTCTGTTCCCTATATACTACCAAAACAGTAAACAAAGAACAATGCCGGCCGCAGTCCCGGTCCGTTCACCGAAAAAACCGCAGCACCGTGACGATAAAAAGAACGGTGACAATCAGGGCCGCGGCATAATGCTTTCCGCGAAACAGAGTGAAAATATCACTAGCCTGCAACGCAAGATGCAACGCCGCCGACAAAAATACCAGCAGCAGCCCGACCGGCAGCAGCACCCGAAACAGAGGCATCGGATAGCTGAGATCCAGCGCAAGGATCAAAAGCAAAAGCACCAGACCGAGCCCGCCCAGAATCATCGCGAGTTTGCGGGCGCGCGTCATCGGAGGGCCTCTTTCTCAACTGCCGTTTCATAAAAGCGCGTGACGGTTTGCATGATTTCCTCGTCCAAAGGCCGCCCGGCTGCCGCGGGTTTCGCCAGGGGGTTGTGCCCGCGGTCGGTATACCGGACAAAGGTAAAGCGGTCGTCGTCGGCAAACCGTTTTTCGAGAATCTTCGAACCGATCGCGGGATCCACGACATCATCGTCCGCGCTGTAGATCACGAGGATCTCCGCCGGGGTTTCGTTTGTCCCCCGATCCATGCGCATGCCCGCATACGCTCCGAATTTTACCCGTTCATACAAAGACACGTACGGCATAAACAGACGGATGGCGGAACCGATCATCTCCGCGCCTTCCTGCGCAAACATGCCGGTACTGGCGTTAAAACCCGAAACCAGCACCGCCGCGGCCGCATCCGGATGGGCCTGCAGAACGCTGCCTGCGGCATAGGCGCCCCAGCTGTGTCCGAACAGCAGCACCGGGAGATCCCTGTACCGTTCCTCTTCTTTCACATATTGAAGCGCAAAATCCAGATCGGCCACGCCCTGCGGCAGTCCGCGCACGGTGTCGCCTTCGCTGCGGTCATTGCCTGTGGCATCATAGGCAAACACCAAAAATCCGCCGGATACAAGACGGTCGATGACATCCATATAGCTGTTGTGTCCCCCGCCGCCAAAGCCGTGGGAAAGAACAATCACCCCGCGCGCCGGCTGTCCGTCTTTCCTGTAATGATAGCCCGCCAGCATTTGGCCGTCGTCGGATGCAAAGGTCGTATTCTCCACCTGCAGACCTTCAAAATCCGCCGCAGAAAATGCCGATGCTTCGGGCGTTTCAAAACGGCCTCCGAAGTTTTCTTCATAAACCAGTACACTCATCACGGGCATCAGCACCAGAAAAAACAAAGCCGCAAGGCCTGCCAGCACCATCCCCGCAATTTTCTTCCGGTTTTTTTGTGTATTCTTTTGCGTCATTTCAGGGCGTCTCCTTTCACGGCGAATCTCCTTTTGAGTATATCAGAAGAACGGCACAGGCTTCGTTCGAAATTCCATCAGTTCCGCACGAAAAAGCACGCCGCTGCTGCGGCGTGCCCCGGATCAGGCTTCGGGCCGATACTCCATCAGATACCGAAACGAAAATCCCTTCATCGATGCTCCTTTTTCCTTTTCTTTTCCCGTCCGGATAAACCCGACGCTTTCGTAAATCGGCAGCACTTTTTCGTTGCCTTCGACCACATCGAGCGTATACAGCGCGTAATTACACAGCCGGAGCAGTTTTTCGAGCATGACGGTAGCCAGATGATGGCCCCTTGCCTTTTTACGCACGGCAACAAAACTGATCTGTGCCTGCCCTTTGCGGAAGGTTTTCGGCTGATAGAACTCGCTGCGCATCACGCGGCCGGCAATGGTGCCCCGTAAAAGCCCGAAGGCTTTTCGCAGCTGCTTTGGCTGCACCGCCACGGGATAGTCGTCCGCGTCGGCAATGCCGATCGTTTCGACGATCTCCCCGGTTGATTCGTCTTCCGCGATCACAAAACTGTCGGTGTGAATCGCGGGTGTCAGGGCGTCTGCGATTTGTTTCGGATCATCGCAGAGCGAATTGAAATGGTCGAAGAAGGCTTCTGCCAGTGTGGCGGCGATGCCCGGCGCGTCCTTTTGTTCTCCCATTCGGATGTGAAATGTCATCGCATCTCCATTCTTGGATCGTTTGCATCAGTTCGAGATTACAAGCAAAATAAACGAATCTGATACCCGTTTTCGGTCATCTGAAACACATACCCTGCGCGATGGGGTATAAAAAAGAAAACGGAAAGGAGAGGATGCTATGACTTCCCTGCTCTGGCTCACCGTGCGGGTACACGATATGGAAGCATCCCTGCAGTTCTACAGGGATCTGCTCGGACTGCAGGTACAGCGGGCGTTTTCCCCCGCAGAGGGCACCGACATCACATTTTTAAAAGGGGACGGGCCGACCCGGATCGAGCTGATCCGCGTACAGGGGGAGCCGATCCCCGAATCGTCAAATATTTCGGTGGGCATCGCCGTACCCGATCCGCAGGAGACCTTTCAAAAAGCGGAGAGGGAAAATATCCCCGTATCGGATCGCATGCCACTGGGTCCCGGCATGGAATGCCGCTTTCTGACCGACCCGAACGGTGTTTCGATACAAATCGTCTATGAATAAGAAAGGCGCGCCGCAAAATGCAGCGCGCTTTTTTCTTTTAGTATTTAATAAACACTTCACCTTTGGTGTTGCAGATATCGCAACGTTCCGGAATGGATTTTTCGATATTTCCGCACACCGGGCATAAGTAATAATAGATTTCTTCGGTCTGGTCGAGGTTTTCCAGCGCTTCCTGATACAGTCCCGCGTGGACTTCTTCGGCCTTCATCGCATATGTGAAAGTCTGTACGGCGGCTTTGTTGCCTTCCGCTTCTGCCTGTTTGACGAAGTCGGGATACATGTCTTTGTACTCGTAGGTTTCCCCTTCCACGCCGTCTTTCAGGTTTTCTTCCGTTGAGTTCACATTGCCGGCAACTTCGAAATGTTTCAGCGCGTGGATGGTTTCCGCATCGGCCGCCGCGCGGAACAGTTTGGCCGCATTGACCTTGCCGTCTTTTTCCGCTTTTTTCGCATAGGCGGTGTACTTTCTGTTTGCCTGGGATTCACCGGCAAACGCCGCCATCAGGTTTTCCATTGTTTTTTCGCTCATTGTTTCTCCTCCTGTGATATTGGTTTTATATCCGAAAGGCAGTCCGGACAGACGCCTTTGAAATATACATGTTTGTCCGTAATCTGAAACGCCTGCAGGCCGTTACCCCGGAGCGCATTCATATCGATCGGAAAGTCGATGATCTTTCCGCAGGTTTCGCATTTGAAATGTCCGTGATCTTCCTGCACCAGGTCATACCGCGTTTCGTGATCTTCGATACCGACCACGCGCACAATCCCCTGCTCCGTCAGAAACCGCAGCGTGTTGTATACGGTGGTTTTTGAAAGCGTCGGCATGTCTTCTTTCAGCGCCGAATAGATCTGCTCCACGGTGGGATGACACGGATGCTCCGCCAGGTATTTCAGCACATGCAGACGCTGATGCGACAAATGCACCTTTTGATCCATCAGTTTCTGTTTGAGCGCTTCATACATCGGATCCCACCTCCTTTGGTTTGAATTCCGTTTTGTAACGATTACAATTCGGTATCCAGTTCACATTATACTAGAGATTTTAAAAAATGCAAGCCCTGAAAAATTTCGTGCGAATCAAAAAGACCGGACGGATCGTCCGGTCTTTTTTTCTATTTCGAGGGCTGTGCGGCGGGGCCGGTCTTCGGGTCTGAAAACAGCAGCCCGAGATACCTCAGCAGCACATACAGAATCACCGCCGTCGCGATGATTTTTTGGGCGCCTGCCAGCAGCGAAAGCCAGGACAGCGGCGTTCCGTTTTCGCCGAAGTATTTGGCCGCGGCCGCCGTTGCGATACCGCTGATCGCCATCGGAAAGGTAAAGCCCGACATCGTCGGGATAAACTTCCCCGGCACCTGTTTGATCAGATAAAAGAGGCCCGCCATAAAAAACATCAGGCTGAATACCAGCAGTATCCAGACCATCGCAGGATTCTTTTCGGGAAACGCGTTCATATAGGCCGCCAGAAGCAGTGACGCCGGGGCTGCCAGTATCACCAGAGACGGCAGCGTCGGCGCAGGCATCCCCTTCACCCGGTAGATTCGATACAGCACGACGGGCAGCAGTATCGCATATGTCAGCAGACCGAACCAGAAAGACAGCTGACCGATCCCCAAACGGCCGCCGGCCGGTGCGGTGACCCCCGCCACGGCGATCCCCACATACACGATATACCAGGAGGGAAAGACCGTCTTGACAGAAAACCGGCGCACAAAGGTGTAGGTAAAGTACACCATCAAAAGGACATGCCCGATCAGTCCCGCCCACCAGAAAAACTGTGCGGCGGCTTCACTCAGAGGCTTCACATACGTTGCGATCAGCATCGTGGCCATCGTGATCGTAGGAAATACACTGGCCACCGGCGGTTTCTTCATTTCTTCTTTTACGCCACCGAAATCAACCACCACCTTCAGCAAAAACAGTACATACAGGATTCCGCCGATGACACCCGCGACGGTTTTCAGCGTCGGATGGACGGTCTGCAGCAGATTGCCGAGGGCAAAAATCGACAGAATCAGTCCCGCCATCGGGATCGGACATTTTCTGATATAGTTCATCTTTCGCTCCGATCTTCTGCCTTAGATGTCAATTTTTCCGCCGCTGTAGGAACCGTCATCGTAGTTCTCGTCAAACTTGAGATCCCCGGCATCGAGTCCCTTTTCTTCCAGGCGTTTCCTGATGGCTTCCTTGTTTTTGTTGCGCTCAAACGGATTGATCGTCTGTTTGACCCCTTCCACGATCTCATACCACTTGGCAAAGGGGATGCCCACTCCGATTTCATCCGGGACCCAGTCGGCAACCAGACGCGTGCCCGGGCACAGCAGCGAAATATTGATGTCTTCCGTGTTGTACGGATAGGTGGTCAGGTCCTGACAAACGGCCTGCAGACCGACCGTGCGCAAATTGTTGGTATAGCCGTTGAAATGGCCGTTTCCCTGAATGATGCGCATGATATTGAACGGACTTCCCACGACAATCACGACATCGGGATCCGTGGTGTAGTTTTCCAGCGGCATTACCGCCACGCCGTAGGTTTTCTCTTTCATAAAGACCATATCTTCGTTGATTTGGCGGGAAGTATCCTGATCGGTGTAGATCCCTTTTTTGAAACGGCCCATGCCGTTTGCGATCGGTTCCGGCACGTCGGTGAAGTTCAGGGCAAACGCGCCGTTCGGGCAGCTCTGATTCTCTTTGGTCAGCTTCATCGACTTTCCTTTGCTCGCCAGCTGCACCGCATTGCAATAGGTGACTTTTCTGTCTCTCTGATCCACTTCGAAGGCATCAAACGCTTCCCTGTTTCGAAAAAACTTGATCCCCACCGGCTTGCGGTCCAGATCCAGATACGATTCGATCCGCTGCACACTTGTTTGAATATCCATTTATGTACCTCCCGTAAAATATTTTCCGTAATTATCGTATCGGAGAACCGGCGGATCGACTACTGTTTTACTAATGTTTATTTTCATCAGGTAATAAGCGCGGATTATACAAAACACCGCGGCGACCCCGCGGTGTTTTTCACTTTATGATTCCGGTGATTCCGTCATGTACAGCACCCGGTTCTCCCGATAGGCCTGCAGGTTTTTCCCCAGGGACGTCGCGCCGACGGCGAAGCGTCCGTTGTCGGGATCCCATACTTCGTAGGCATCGTACATGCGCTGCCACATCGCGTATTCCCCCGGGTCGGCCGGTTCGAGCCTGTGATAAACCGCACAGTCGAGGTTTTTCCCGTAGTCCATCCCCTCCTTGTGATGCAGATAATACCGGCAGCATACGTCGGGGTTTGCCCGGTGAAACCGTCGTACACCGTCCCGTACAATCCGGTGATCTTTTCTGCCGGCGGAATACTCCCACGCCTCGGGCGCCGCCAGCGTCTTAATCTCCAGTCCGCCTTCCAGCGCCTGCTCATCGACAAAACGCCCGATCGCCTTTTCCACCTGCGCCGGCGTGGCCTCAAACTGATGATAGTTCAGATCGATAAAATGGGCGGCGGGCATCCCGATTGCGGTCATGGCCTCCAGGACCTCCCGGTCGCGCGCATCGGACAGTTCATTGCGGTTCCGTTCGATCGGATACCCGTTTTTCTTCAGTTTCGCGTTCACCCGGGCCAGCGCCGATGTGGCATCCCCTTTGGTGACCTGCATGAAATACACGTTCTTCCCCGCCCGCACATCGCGGATCAGTGTCAGTCCGTTGATCGTCTCGTCATCCTGATGCGGATTCACCCAATCGAATGTAAAGTACAAGTATATTGAGATAACCTTTTCCTCTTTCACGCTTGTTTGTTTCTTCACTGTGATTATGTTCAGTTTTTGGCACGTTTTATGGTATACTCAACAAAGAGAACGGCAACACAGTACTCAAGTAAAGGAGATTCTTATGGGAGAATTATTTGGTAATCTGATCGGTTCGTTAAGCGGGGTTTTGTATTACCCGATCTTGATCATCGTGCTGATCGCTGCGGGACTGTATTTCACCGTCCGCACCGGCTTTCTCCAGCTGCGTCTGCTGAAGGAATCCATTTCCGTGGTCACGGAAAAGCCGACGGAGGAAGGCGCGGTATCTTCGTTCCAGGCGCTGATGGTCTCCACGGCGTCGCGCGTCGGAACGGGAAACATCGTGGGGGTTTCCACCGCCATCTGTCTGGGCGGCTACGGCGCCGTGTTCTGGATGTGGCTGATCGCCATCGTCGGCGGTGCCACGGCCTTTGTTGAAAGTACACTGGCGCAGATCTACAAGCGCAGAGATGAAAACGGCGACAGCTACGGCGGACCGGCCTACTACATTGAAACCGCACTCAAAAGCCGCGCAGTCGGCGTCCTGTTTGCGGTCGCACTGATCCTTACTTATGCCGGCGGCTTCAATATGCTGGCGGCCTTCAATCTGCAGTCGACCTTTGCCGTCTACGATTTCTACAATCCGAGCGTCACCCCGTGGATCATCGGGGCCGTGCTTGCCGTCATCACCGCATGGTGCATTCTGGGCGGCGGACGGAGAATTATCATGGTCACCAGTACGCTCGTGCCGTTTATGGGCGCTATTTATGTCATCGTGGCCATCATCATGATGGTGATCAATGCGGGCAATCTGCCGACCATCTTCGGACGGATCTTCCAGGATGCGTTCGACTTTCAGGCGATTTTTGCGGGGGTCGCGGGTTCCAGCATGATGTACGGGATCAAGCGCGGTCTGTATTCAAACGAAGCCGGGGTCGGGTCCGCGCCGAACGCGGCGGCCGCGGCCGATGTCAGTCATCCGGTGAAACAGGGCCTGGTGCAGATGCTGTCCGTCTTCCTGGATACGCTGGTCATCTGTTCCGCCACCGCCTTCATGAGCCTGAGTTCCGGCATTGAACCGCTCGCGGAATACGCGGGCGCGCCCTATGTGCAGATGTCTCTGTCCACCGTATTCGGAAACTTCGGCCCGATCTTTATCACCGTCGCCATGGTGCTGTTTGCGTTTACGACGCTGCTTGGAAATCTGTACTATGTCGACAACAATCTGGCCTTCATCAACAAAAAAGTGCCGAGCAAATCCTTCATGACGGGCTTTCGCATACTGGCTTCCTTTGTCATTTTCATCGGCGCAGGACTGAGCATGGGACTCGCCTGGGATATCGCGGATGTTCTGATGGCCATCATGTGCCTGATCAACATTCCCGTGATCATCATCCTCGGGAAAGTCGCCATCAACTCCCTGCGCGATTACGAGGAACAAAAAAGAGCCGGGAAAAACCCCGTCTTCAAAGGTGCCAGCATCGGACTCGACGAGTCGCATCTGGAATACTGGAAATAATAGAAAAAAACGGCCGCCTGCAGTCTGCCTGCAAAGCGGCCGTTTTTCTGTTCGGTTAGCGGTCGATGATCGGGCGCAGTTCAATATAGCCGCGGGAGGCCGCTGGCTTCAGCTGCATGCGCGGTCCTGTTTCCGGGGCGTATTCGTACCCGTGTGCCGCGGGGTCAAATGCGTCGATCTGCTCCATGGTTTTTCCGATCGCGTCCTGTTCGTCTTCTTCCCGGTAGGGCGCGCCCATAAAGACCAGATACCGGCAGGGAGGCAGCGTGATTTCATCAAAACCCTCCGGCACGGGATCCGTATAGGTGATCGGCACTTCTATCCCGTGCGCATAGCTTCCGGTGCCTTCTTTTTGCAAAGACTCCGGCAGCCACAGGCCGACCGGCTCAAAAAGCGCATCTTTCACATTCTCCAGCACATCCCACGCCGACGAATCGCCGGACTGTCCGCAGCCGACTTCCGCCACATAGGCCAGATAATGATCGGCAGTTTGGCTTCTTTTCAAAATCAGTTTCCGTGCCGGACGATCCAGCACGCGGAATTTCAGTTCTTCCATGTCGTCACTCCTTGTTCACCGTTTCCAGATAAAAACTCACCGGCCGAAACCCGTCGTTGCAGGAAATCATCGCGGAGGTTTTGTTTTTCATCCAGCCGTCGAAAAAATTGCCGCCGCCTTCGGCGAGCGTCCGCACAAAAGACGCCATGCTCTCCCAGGCGCTGTCACACAGGCCTTCCGGCTTTTCTGCTTTCCGCGACAAAAATACCTGTCCGACCTGAAGATCGCAGGCATTATCGATCGGGTTCTCGTACCGGTCAATCAAATTCTGATGCACGGTTTGTTTCATTACGGTAATTCTTACATCCTTCATTCGGTCGTCCTCATTCGTTTTGTTGCTTGCAAAAACATCGCTGTGGTATAGATACCCGATTCACTCTTTATCGTATGGACCGGGTCTGATTATTGCAAAAGGATCCGGCTGAGGATCAGCATGCCGAGGTAAAGCCAGAATCCCCGCCCGGAAAGAATGCTTCTCCATTCTTTGCCTGCGGGGAAGATCGCGCACGCTCTTCGCCGCTTCAAAAAACGAATCATCGCGACGACTGACAACAGCAGCAGAACAAGGATGAATCCTGCCCGTGCATACACGGAAACACTGCCCAGCAAGGAAGGAAGAAAGCCGCTCAGGAGATTGTACAGGATGTGCAGAAGGACCACCAGCGGAAGATTCCGTGTCTTTGCATACACTTTGGCCCAGATCAGTCCCAGATAAAAGGTCACGATGACGGTCTTGACGCCGGCCCCAGGCCAGTGCGCCAGACCAAACAGCAGCGCCGAAGCAAACAGATAGAGCTCTTCGTATTTCGGAAGCAGCCGGTCGCCCGGGATTTTTCTGAAAGCGAGCTCTTCAAAAAGAGGCGTCAGAAACAAGAGTAAAAAAGATTCCAGGGGCCTTCGAACGACACAGGCGGCGTCGTTACGGGACTTTGCAGCGACAG
>ERZ1032871.13-NODE-13-length-30655-cov-13.357712_pt1 | contig 30655 bp, 30 predicted proteins | sample MGYA00519026_ERZ1032871 | MGnify/ENA primary metagenome ERZ1032871 (study PRJEB33719, sample SAMN04262510) | wastewater metagenome | biome: rural village; feature: composting latrine chamber; material: composting feces with ash | place: El Salvador | collected...
CCGCCTCATATGCGGAGTCGGCGCGGCGCGGCCAGGAGGCGTTGACCCGTCTCTACCGGGGTGTGACCATGCCGAGCATGCCCAGCATCTGGCCAATGAAGTCGGTGGCCTGCCCGGGGTCGGCCGGGGTGCCATCACCCGCGGCGCCCTGAAGGAACCCTGCGAGCAACGCAACCTGATCCGGCGGAAGGTCGCCCTTCTCCCCGACAATGCTGGCAAGGTCCAGGGCCGCCTCAGGGGAGGGGGTCCCGTTGAGGCCGGCGCCCGGCGTGCCCTCCACGGTTTGCTCCGGGGCCTCGGGGACCCGGATCGGCTTCACGGCGCCGTCATGCTCAGCCGCCTGGCTCACGATCTCGCCAATCCAAGTCGTGACGGTATCCCCGGACTGGGGGTCCACCACGTTGTCGCCATACCGGGTGTGGGCATTCTGGGTGAAGCCGATGAGGTAGTCATGCAGGGCCACGGACAGGGAGGCGGCCCGGTTGCCGCTTTCCAGGAGAGCGACAGGGTCGCCGGCGAGAAGCCCTGGGACCTCTTCTTGCAGAATCACCTGGAACTGGTGGATCGTGCCCGGAATGTCGGAGGCGTCCATGACGGAGGCCATCCTTCCGAGAATGCGTTGTGCCTGAGGATCGACGGAAGCGTTGCACACCATATCCAACGGGTCGCAGAACTGGAATGTGCGGTCGTGCACCTCACCGAAGCCACCCTCCCGGCCCCCGTCACCCAGCAGGCCGGCGCCACCGAGGTTCTCCCCAATCAGGATGTCCTCTGGGGAACGCTGCCCGTCAGCGACAAGGCCCACGCCGATGAGCTGGTCGGGGGTAATGGTGGCGCGGCCGTTGCCGACGTCGGAGGCGAAATCGCCGGCGACGCTGGCGCCCTGGGAGAAACCGGTCACGAAGTAGGTGGGCTCATCCCCACAGGAGTCCTGCACCCCCTTCACCGTGTCGTGTAGTCGCTGCAGCCCGTCAGCACGGGACTGCTCGAACGACACGCCGTCCCCGAACTTCGCGTCATACGCCAGGTACGTCACATCCACGTTGCCCCGGGCGTCCTCGTCGATGGCGTCTTCCACGAGGGACAGCAGGCCGGCGGGCGCGTCCGGGTTGTTGTTGATGTTCGTTTCCCACGTCCCCGGGACCTGGATCAGCTGGACTGGGGCGCAACCTTCCGGTGCCGCGTGGGCGGTAGTGGCGTTGACTACCGGGAGCGCCGCGATGACGGTAGCGCCCAGCGCTGCTACCGCCTGTTGGAACTTGCGGGACTTCATTCGGGGTGAACCTTCGCTCTCTTGGCCAAAAGTCTTCTGGCACTGACAGTTGGCGCGCCCCACTTACCTTGCAAAAAGGAAGCCCCCGACAGCTTCTGCTGTCGGGGGTTAAAAGCGGCGCTACTCAGCGTTGGCGTCCTCATACTCCTCGTGGGAGTCCAGGGGGACGCTCTCAACGCTGCCGGCGTCATCCGCCGACGAATCCGCGGAGGTGCCTTCGCGCTCCTCGAGGAACGCCGCGGCGGCATCCTCAGGAACTCCGGTGGCTTCCGCCAGCTGCGCGGCGGTGGGCAGTCGGCCGACAAGCTCGAGAACCTGCCTGACCGCAACTTCCATCGTCACGGCCGCGACGGAAGCGTGCACCCCGCGGGGAGTGTCCCCCGTGAGGTAACCGACCGACTTACGGGGAAGCCGGTAGGTGGAGGCCTTCGTGCCGAGGAGGTACCGGAACACGTCGACGGGATCCTGTCCCGCCAGCATCTCCGGGGTGTCCCGCTCGGTGAGCGATTCATCGTCCGCTGGATCGTCCTCCTCGTAGGCGTCCTGGGCGAGGAACTCCCCCAGGGACGTCGCCTCCGAGTCGGAAGACCCGCCACTGACGGGGGCGTCGAGGCTGGTTTCTCCGGCGGTCAGCAGAAGCTTCACGCGCTCCAGTTCCTCGCCGGACTCCTCCGCGATCTCCTCCATTGTGGGCTGACGGCCGTACATGCTGCCCAGCTGTTTGGCCACCTTGAGCAGGTTGCCGCGCTTGGTGAACATGTCGTAGGACATTCCGTTGAACTCGGTCTGGGCGACCTCGCGGCGGACAGCGCCAGAGATGTAGCTCTTCGCTGCGGTGGCCAGGGTGGCACGTTCGGGGTCCCATTCCTGGAACACCCGCCACAGCTGGCCGGCGGCGACGGAGTACAGGTCTGTGCCGTCGGTGGTGCCGGTGTGCGCGAACTGCTGCACCGACTTCCACAGCATCCGGTGGTTGGTCTTGATGACCTCGTCTGCGAGGCGCTTCTTGCGCCGCTCCAGACGGTCCGCTTCCCGCTGATCCGCGGGCTCCTTCTCGCAGAGGCGGACCCACCTGGTGTGGAGGTCCCTGTTCTGCTCGTGAAACTCCTTGTCTCGCATGTTGGTTTTCCCCTTCCTTTAGATGAACAGGAAGGACCGTCGGCGCGTCGCTACGCAACCACCCGGCGAATGACGCTCTCGTCGGCGAGCTTCGCCAACCCGGAGTCCAACACGTCCCGAACCCTCTGGCGGGACGCCCCCATCATCCGGCTCAGGTCCACGGACAGCTGGGCCGGCTCCCCGTCCAGCCCAAACTTCCGTACCACCATGAAAAGTTCGATGTCGTCCAGCTTCCTCAGCCCCTCCACGAGGGCGCCGAGGTCCGCGCGGCGCAGAACTTCCGACGCCACATCCGAATCGGGGTCGACGACAAGGTCACTCAGTGGCGCGTCGCCCGTGTCGTCCACCCCGGAGTCGAGGGACGTCATGCGGGGCGGGGCCAGTACACGGCGGACCATCGCCTCGGGCACCTCAGCCGCTGCAGCAACCTCGGCCGGGTTCACGGGGGAACCGGGCCGCTGGGACTGCAGCGCCTGAGCAACCTCGAGGATGAGTGGCCGCTTGTCGAAATCGGCGCTGGACAGGGTGGGGAAGTCCTGGTGCTTAACGGCCGCCAGGACGGCCCGCTTGATGAACGGGTACGCCCACCGGCCGAAGGAGGCGCCACCATCGAGCCGGTAGCTGCGGACCGCCTGAAGCAGCCCTTCCCGCGCCGCGGACTCATAATCCTCGGAGTCGGCGGCAGGCCCGATGGTGCAGAACTTGGCGGCGTACTTGTACGCCAGACCAGCGTTCGCTTCCAGAATGTCCCAGGTCACCTGGTCGAGCTGGGAGGTCAGCATTCGTTTACGCCGACGGCCTTCCCGGGTGGTGGGCTCCTCCTCGCCGAACTGGCCCAGCTGAATCTCCAAGTCCTCGCGGGCAGCAAAGAGAGTCCTGTTGTCGCGGAACGAAACGCGTTCCTCTGCCTCGCTAAAGGGCATTTCGAGGCCCTCCTTTCCTGTACTGCCCGAACTGTGCCGGGCGGCCCAAGTAACCGTCAGCCCAACACGGGCCGGGGCCCGCCGGCGGCGCCATACCGTCCGGTGGGCCCAAAAGGATCGTCGCCCCAGTGAAGGAAGCGTTACTTACACACATCACCCCCGGGGGTTCCCTAATGGGGGTAGACAGAGGGGCCCTGGTTTAGTACGGCGGTCAGATCGTCCCGCAGGTTCGGCACTCCGCGGCCGGTCAACTCGTGGGACCGCCGCTCACCGAAAAGGACGTCGGCGATGTGCGCCTTACCCTCCACCATCCGCAGGATCCCTTCCTCAAGGGTGCCCGCTACCGTCAGGTTCAGGACCTGGTAGGAGTCGCGGGTGCCGTTGACGCGGTGCACGCGGTTGGAGCGCTGCTCCAGGCGGCCGGGGGTCCACGGCAAGTCGAAGTTGATGACGGTGCCGCACTCGGCGCCCAGGTTCAGGCCCTCCGCCGCGGCGTCCGTGGCAAGGAAAACCGTCGGCCCGTCGTTCTCCAACGTCCCCTCGATCGGATCTCCGGGGGTGGTGAATGCTTCCACCGCGGCGTCGCGCTGCTTCTGCGTGCTCTTCCCGTGGAACGATACGAAGCGGACACCGTCCTCCTCGAACCGTTCCTCCAGGATCTCCAGCATGGTCCTCGAGTAGGTGAACACGACCGCCCGTTCCCCGTGGGCTTGCATGTGCAATGCCACGGCCCGCAGCTCGCCCACCTTCGGCCCGTCCTCGTCGGGGACCAAGCCGGCGGCAACAACAGCGCTGGCGGCCTCCGACGACGACTTGTGGACCAGGCGAGGGGAGGAGCACAGGGCCCGCAGCACTCCCACCGCGGTGAGCTCCGAGGCGTCCTCGTCTTCCGGAAGGTAGTCGAACGCGTTGCCCGCGATCTCCGACTGGGCTTTCGAGTGCGCCGCAATCAGCGCCTCCCGGTACTCGGCCGTGGGCGTCAAGCGGACATGCTGAACCTCCAGCGGGGGAAGGTGCTGCGCCACCTGCTCCTTGGTCCACCGGACGAAATGGGGCGCCGACAGGTCGCGGAGCTCTTCCAGGTTCCTGGCGCCCGTGTAGTATGTGATCGCCACCCGCTCCTTCCCACGGAAGTACGAGCCGGAGTTCGGGAACTGGTGCCGCTCCTTGAAGGACATTTCGGTGCCGAGCATGTCCGGGATGACGAACCAGTTCAGCAGCCGGTACCACTCGACAACCGAGTTGGGCACGGGTGTACCTGTCAGTGCCAGCCGGCGGGCCGCGGACCGGGCCAGTTTCCGCATCGCGGTGCCACGCTTAGTGGTAGTGCCCTGGCTTGCCCCACCCACGCCCTTGTGGGCCTCGTCAAGGACGAAACACTGGTCCTTGACGATGGGGGCGGCACTGTTGAAATCTCGGGACAGGATGTCGTGGTGCACGATCACCCACTTGGCGTCCGCGGCCTCCGCCCACCTTTTCTCCCGCTGCTTAGGGGTGCCGAAAACGACGACAACGTCCGATTCCGCACTGTTGGTGTACTTGAGGATCTCCGCCCGCCACTGGTTGCGTACGGCGGCCGGCGGGGAAATGACCACCCTTTCCACGGCCCCGTCCGCCATTAGTTGCAGGCCGCCGGCGATGCCGATCATCGTCTTGCCCAGGCCGGGCGCCAGGAACACTCCCAGCCCGCCACGCTCCCGGAACTGGGCGACGGCCGTGCGCTGGTAGTCGAACAGTTCCGCGTTAAGACCTTCGGGGACGATTCCCTCGCCTCGGCGGGCGAGTTCCCCGTTGTAGACCTCCTCGGAGAACTCGTCAACGAACCGGACGTCCACCCCGTGGTCCCTGGCGGCGCCCACAACGTCCTTCTCCGGCCAGAAGCGGTCCAGGGATACGGATACCCGCGGGTCGCCGGATGACACCATCGCCCCGGACTTCACGTCGAACGCTACGGCCGCATCCCCGCCCGTATGCAGGGCGCCCTGGGGGTCCCGGTACACGCCTTCGGAGATGAGCTGGTGCAGGGGCGCGGCGGCGGCGGGGGACAGGCTGTACTTGTTGCTTTTCCCCATGCGGGTACTTCCGGGCAGGTTCCGGGCCCGGGTGGTGGCCTTCCGGTCCCGCCACGCGGGCCACAGGATGTAGCCGCCGCCGTCCCGCGGCAGGACGATGCCGTCACTGCACGGCGGGGGAGGGCCACCACCCTGGAGTAGCTCGTCGAGGGGCGTGGTGCAGATGCCCTGCTCGGACCACGCCTGCAGGACCGTGTACGTCTGTGCGCACCACGCCACGGACCATTCCCGGTCTTCCTTGTGGAATTCCGAGTAGGGGAATGCCTTCACGGCGTCGACGAGCTGAGGGTCATACGGGAACGCGAGTCGAACCGTATGACCCGTACGGCGGGCGGTTACGGACACCCAAAATCACCTCTCAACGAACAATGGAAATCGGCCGGAATTTCTATCACCGTGCCGACAGTGAGTTATGCGGAACACCACCTCCAACCCCGTCACCTCGGACCTTCTCGCCGGCATCCCGACTGCGGCGGCAACTCTTCGTGCGATGGCGGCCCGGCATGGGAGCGTCCCTGCCGAGGTGGGGAAAGTGGATGAGGCAGCTGCGGTTCTGGCCGCCGAGGTGTGGTGTCATGCGTTGGGTGCGGGAACTTTCGCCTACCCCATCGCGCATGGGGAAGAGGCCGTGAAATCTCTGGCGGCGATCCTCGCCCGCGTGTCCGGGCATGGGAAGGAGCCGGCGTTCGAAGGGGAGGTGCACAGGGATCTCGACCAGTTCAAAACCTGGGAGATCATTACCCGTGAATACCCCGAACACCTCATTGCACGTATTGCGTCCGCGGCGGTGCATGATTTGATGGTCGGCGGCGACGCCCGGCTGTGCCGGATGGTTACGCGGCGGTAAGGGCAGCCACTTCGGCCGACTCGCGGAGGGCGGCGAGGCCGCTCTCCACGCGGGCGGTCAACTCCTTCGGGCGGATCCCCACCTGCTTGGCGGCTGTGCGCGGCGGAACCCCGTCAACCACCACCAGCTTCACTGCCTCCGCTTCCTCGGCGGGAAGGCCCATCATCGCGGCCTGTAGGGCCCGCCGGGCCTGCCGGGACTCCACCTCAACCAGGGTGTCTTCTGAGACGCCACACGTTGCGGACTGTTCGGTGAACAGTTCCAGCGACACCTGCGGGGCCAGTCGGGGGTACAGGTGCAGGAGGCGGGCGTGTTCGCCCAGCTCGGCCCGCAGCTCATCCTGGGTGGGGATGCGGGACAGGGACTGCATGAGGCGCTCCTCGGTGTCCTCCACCGCCCGGGCGAACGTCACCAACCTCTTCGTGACAGGACTTTCCGCCCGGATCATTTCCTGAATGGACCCCCGGATGCGGTAGGACACGAAAGTGGAGACGGTGCCGCGGCGGGGATCGTAGGAGGTGAGACCGTTGCGGAGGCCAACCCACCCCCCGTCGAACAGTTCCTCCGGGGCCCTCTCGTACCGGGGGGCCATTTTGTTGGCCGCCATGAACACCAGGCCAATGTGGTGGCAGGATTCGAATCGGGCAACAGCGTCGCAGATCGCCTGCCCGTCGACGTCCGGCAGGTGGTCCGCGAGGCCCTTCGCGTTGGAGGGGACATCCTCGTCGTGGGCCGCGTCATACGCGCGGTATAGGGCGCCGCGGGAAATGTCACCGCGGGCTGTTGCGTGGAGGGCCTTCACGACAACGTCGCGGTGCTCACCAGTGTCGGTGGTGGTGAGTGCGTCAACCGCGACGGAAATGCACTTATTTAGTTCTTGGCCTGTTCGTTCCGACAGGCACTTGGCGGAAAGGTAAAGTCCCACACCTTCACGGGCGAGATTCGGGTAACGGTGATCAACTGGGTTAGATTCGGAGCGCATGCCCCAGACAGTCCGAAGATTGTCACCGAATGGCCCTTTAAGACAGCAAAACCACCACGTTGATGCAGGTCACTGTGGGGACAGCAGTGCGCAGACCTGGAGGACCGCAGACAAGACAACGTGGTGTGCGCTTTCACTGTCGGCCCGCCCGGAACGGCATTGAACTTCAGCCTGGACGAGGATGTCGAACGCTTCCGAAACCTGCTGGGCGCCGGCCGTCACGCCACGGGTCAGCATGCGGGCTGCAGCGGGAGAGCCACCCACGACTTTCGCCACGGAGGCAGGGTCCTCGGCCGGGTGGGACAGCACGTACGCCAGCTTGGCCACCCGGGTGGTGGCCACCGACAAAGCGGCGATCGGGTCGGTTTCCCGCAGGGCGTCCACGGCGGCCGCGGCGTCACCGCGGGCGACCGCGTCGGACATCACCCAAATGGGAACCTCGGCCACGGAACCGGACAGCAAGTCTTCCAGGACCTGGGCGGTGGGGGTGGTGGCGCCGACGCTGCTGAGCATCGACACGGCTGTATCGAACCTGTGGGCGCCCACAGAGTCGGATACGGCGCTGGCGAGGGCCGGGAGCGCCTCCCGAGGAAGTTGGACCCCACGGTCCGCGGCGCGCTGCTGGCACCAGCCGGCCGCGGTCCGAGCGTTCGGCAAGTCCAGTCGGCGCACTTCCAGGTCGGGGAACTTCTTCCGCACCGCTGCAGACATCCCCTTGGAGCCAGTGAACACGACCGTGGAAGCGGGGCGGGTTTTCGACGCCGCAGCGGCGTTCTTCGCGGTGATCCGATCCGCCGACGTCACCAAGACAATATCCGGAGCGCCGAACAGGGAGGGCATTCCCAGGGCGGAGGCCAACCCCCCGCCCCGGTCGCCGGCCGCGTCGCACTTCTCGACCCTTTTCCCCTCGCAGAGGACAGCCACCTGGCGGCCCACTTCGTCGGCATCACTGCCGGAAACCTCGATCCACGTCACGCCGCCACCCCCTCATCGATCGCGGGGCGCCGGGCACTGAACTTCACCACCGGCGCTGGGTACCGGACCCGGACCCCCGCATCGGTCACCGCCACCACGAACCGGCCCTCCGACCCCGCCTCGTCGACCTCCCCCAAGAACCTTCCACTGACCGTGTACGCGTACCGGACCTCCGCATCCGACACGTCCTCCTCCACCTCAAGCTCAGGGAAGGACAGCACCACGGGCTCCACCCGGCCCGGATCCATCGACACCTCCTGCATCACCCGAACCTCCATCCCCCACGTCGCCCCCGGATCGACACGGGAAACACGCCCCACCCACTGCTCGCCGGGAAGGTCCTTCATCCGCGCCGCCACAGCCGCAGGAACAAACCCGAGCTGCCGGCGGTCACGGTTGAACACCGCAATCGCATTCGGATCCCGCTCGTTACCCCGATCACGCTCCAACAGCACCGGGTCACCAACAGAGGAATCACGCACAACGTCCTGACGGAAGGACACACCCGCCAGCCTGGTCGAAAAGGGAAGAGTAGCCATACCCACACCGTGCCGACCCGCCAGCAGACGGAAGGGGGGCCTCCCCGGGCAGACCACCCCGCCGGTGTAGGACACTCCAACACCCCTTCTGGTTGTGGAAATGGAGGTGGCCGCACCCTGGGTAGGGTGCGGCCACGTTGGTGGTGGGTTAGGCGGCGCGGGTGGCTGCCTTGCGCGCGAGGATGTCTGCGACATCCATGCCGTCGGGCATCAGGGCGGCTTGGGCCCGGATGCCGGCCTCGTGGAGTCGTTCGAGGAGCTTCTCCACGGCCGCCCGGCCGGCTTCGTCTCCGTCGAGGGCGACGAGGACGTTGTGCCGGCGGAGCAGCGCCAAGACCCGGTCGGGTAGTGCGGATGCAGTGCCGGGGATGCCGTAGGCCTCCTGTCCCATGGTGCGTGCGGCGAGGAGGTCCTTGAACCCTTCGACGATGACCACGGTGCTTCCCTCGGGGAGGCGGGCGAGTCGGTACAGGCCGCACCCGATGAGAGATTCCTCGGGGTTCACCCCTGCGAGGGAGAGGAACTTCGGCACGTACTTGGCTTCCGGGACGGAGGTGGTGTCCCCGGACGCCTTGGCTGCCGCCCACCGGGCGTGGGCCTTGACCTTTTCGAGTTGGGCGTAGCTGGGCCGGAACTGCATTCCAACGAGCTTTCCCGAGGGGGTCCAGTGGGGTTCGATGACCGGGTACTCGTCGTTGAGCAACCAGAAGTCACGGCCCTTGCGGGTCGTTGTGACCAGGCCGCACTTCTTGAGCCGGTCCATGCCGAAGCGTTCCACCATTGCTGCGTGGAGTGCCGGCATGTTGGGAACCAGTACTGCACCGGATTCCCTGACGGGGCCTGGGGCAATGTGCCACTGGCCGTAGTACTCGGCGGCGGCTTTCCGGCCTTCTTCCCCACTGAACGTGAGGGCTGCCAGGTAGACCTCAGGGTCCACGATGGACGTGGCCCGGGCGGGTTCCAGGGAAGGGAGGCGAATTTTCCGCTTCGGCTTCCGGGGCTCCCCGCCGTCGGTGTTGGCCTGCCGGCCCAGAAGGGTGTTGACCGCTTCCGGGAACGACATGCCGAGGTGTTCCTGGAGGAGGGAGATGGAGTCCCCGCCCTCTCCCGCTGAGTAGCAGTACCAGCCGGTGGGGCGGACCTTCATGGTGCCCCGGGATTTGTGCACCTTTCGGCATGTCGGACAGACGAAGTCGCTTCCTTCGACGAAGCCGGCAAGCGCGAAGGCCTCGGCGATTTTGGTCTTGGCCAGCTCGCGGTCTTCGTCACTGATTCGGCCGCGACGCGGCCCGGGGGTTTCCTTCACGTACTTTTCTCCTTTCTTTTTATTCAGTTCCGCCGTGACCGTCCGCGCTACGGCGCGTGGTGCCACGTCGTCACGCGCGGACGGTGCACCGCACAGTCAAAAAAAAGGAAAGGAGTCCACTTGGACGCGAATGAAGAACTGGAACTGCTGCCCGCCGGCCGGCAAGGCAGGTGGGCAGACGAGGACCGCGGACGCCGGAACTTCTCCGACGTACCCGTCACCTTCGTCACCACAACCGACGACGCCATCGCCGTCATCAACACCCTCGGCGACGACGTGGTCGCCATGGATACGGAAACTGTGCACGTCGACAAGGTCGACCCCTACACCGCCCAACTCCGAGTCATCTCCATCGCCACCACCGGCCCCGACGGCAATGACGTGTCCTACGTTTTCGACGTGAAGGACATGGACACCTCCGCCCTGGGGCAGGCGTTCCGCGACCGGGCCGCCCAGCTGGGCATTCCCCGCATGCGGATGGTTGGCTTCAACGCCAACTTCGACGACCCGGTCACCACCCTGAACCTGAAACACTGGGACAGGGACTCCGGAAGGGTGTACCGCCCCCTGTTCGACTGGGCAGACCTGATGTTCGCCGTGTCACTCACCAGGCTCGGCGCCGCCGGCAACAACTGGTGGAGCCTGGCCAAGGCGACCGACAGGTACCTCGGGCTGGAGCTCGACGGAAAGGGTGGGGTTCAGCTGTCATACGACGCTGACTCTCCGCTCACCGACGACCAGATCCGGTACGCGGCCAACGACGCCATCGCCACCCTGTGGCTCGGCGACGCCCTGTCCGTGGTCCTGGACGACGAGGGCCTGCATGAGGTGTTCACCATCGAGTGTGGGGCCCGGGCGTTCCTCCTCGGCATGACCATCCATGGCCTCCCGTTCGATGAGGAGGGGTGGATGGCTGAGGTTGCCGCCTCGAAGCAGAAGGCCCTCGAACTGGAAAACCAGCTCGCCGAACTGACCGGCGGGCAGATGGACCTGTTCGGTGCCCGGATGCTGTCGTACAACCCGGGTTCCCCGGACGATGTGCGGAAGCTGCTCACCGAGCACTTCCCGCAACTCGTCCAGGCCCACCTGGAAGACCGGGGCGACCGGGGGCAGACCGAACTGCGGAAGTCCGACTCCATGGATAAGAACGTGCTCGGCCTCATGAAGCAGTCCGGGAAGGCGCGCGGACTCGACACCACGGTGATTGACTTGCTGCTGGAGCATTCCTCGCTCGCGAAGCTGGACAGCACCTACGGCAAGCGGATGATGAGCCACCTCGGAGACGACGGCCGGTTCCATTCCAAGTTCACCCAGTGTCAGATCGAAACTGGCCGGACCTCGTCGTCCAGCCCCAACGCGCAGAACTTCGCCCCCGCCATGAAACCGTTCTTCACCCCGCCGCCGCGCGTGGATGAAAACGGTGTGGAACATGAGCGGGTCATCCTGCACGGCGACTACTCGCAGGCGGAGCTCCGCACCTCAGCGCAGCTCACTGGCGAACCTGTCCGAGTCGAGGCCTTCAAGGCGGGCGAGGACCAGCACGTCGCCGTTGCCGAGCAAATGTTCAACGTGGACATGGAGGCCCTCAAGAACGGTGGGCCGGAGCAGAAGGCCCGGTTCGCCCGCCACCGCGGATCCTCCAAGACGCTGAACTTCGGCCTGGCGTACGGGATGATGGGCGCCCAGCTCGCCCTGCGGCTCACCCTGCAGGGCATCCCGACTACCGCGCAGGAAGGCACCAAGCTGATCGAGGACTTCTTCGCGGCCCTGCCTGTGGAAGCCCGTTGGCTGAGTAACCGTGACAAGTTCGTGGAGAACATCGCGGAAGCAGTGTCCTACGGGCTGGAACGTGGCGCCCCGATCGACTTCAACGCCACGTTCCGCCTGTACACCGGGAAGGAAGCCCTCAAGAAGGCCGCCTCCCGGCTGCCGAAGGGCAAGAAGCGGGACCCGGAAGCACTCCTCGAGGAGATGTACCCGACCAGCGGTATCGCGGCGTCGGTCGGGCAGACGGGAGCAATGTCCGCCGAGGACCGGGCGCGCAGGCTGGAGGGCATCAAGTGGGCCCTCAGCTACGACGCTGCGGTTGTCCTCAGGGCGGACGGAACCCCTTGGGAGTTCTACTCGCGGACGATCGCACGCCGACGCCGAGTGTTCCAGGTCCCCACGGAAACCCTGCTGGACGAGCTTTCGCTCCGTCTGGCGCGGCCGAGGAACCTGGAAGGTGAGCAGTACGTCGACAAGTGGGCGGAGGGGAACGGTATCGAGCTGTCCACCAACCCGCACACCGCCGGACGTATCAGCCCGAACCGTCGTTCGCTGTCGTTCACGGACACGAGGAAGGCCCTCAGTGCCGACAAGGCGAAGCGGGCCCGGTTCGTGTTCGACATGCTGAGCACCGTCCGGGGGCGCACGTACTACCCGAAGGGGCGGAGCGTGCCACTCGACATGGCTGACTTCTTGCAGAGGGCCGCCATGGCGCAGTGTGTTCGCCGCCTGTCGAATGCCTACCGCAACGCTCCCATCCAGGGAACCGTGGCGGATGCGGCAATGCTGGCGTTCACCCGGCTGAATGACCTGCTGGATAAGTACCCGACGGCCTACCCGGTCACGACGGTACACGACTCCATCGCCATTGAGGTGGACCTGGAGGATGCAGCGGAGATTGCTCCGATGATGAAGTCGGTGATGGAATCTTCCCTCGAGAGGTACGTCCCCGACGTGCCCATCGTTGTTGACCTGGATGTGCTGAGAAGCCTGTCCGAAGACGACACGGTGGAACTCCCCACCGCGGCGTAACCCAGTCCCCTTTAACCGCCCCAACAGACTTCTGTTGGGGCGGTTTTCATTTCCGAAGTCGGCACGGTGCATTACATGAACCCCACAGCCGGCTTGCCCGTAGCCATCATCGACATCAACACCATCGAATTCGACGCACACGACACCCCGCAGGGCGGAACCACCATCCGAACCTCCCTGGGTGACATTCTCGTCGTCGTCCCCTCGATCACCGCCTCCGCAGACCCCACCACCCAGCGGGAACTTCTCACCATCGCCGCGGAGCGGGGCTACGTCGTCGTGTACGACCCAACCCACACCCCACCGGAAGTGAGGCACCGGGTGGTGCTGCATCACCCGGGAACCGGCCTCGCCATGTTCTCCGCCCGCGGCGCCATGTACACCTACCAGCTGGACCGGGAGAGCCTGCCCGACTTCGGCGTGGCGGACACGGCCACAGGGGAGCTGACCTTCGACGGGGTCATCCTCGAGCCCGGCAACCTCGAACGGGACGAGCTGGAGCAGGCCTACGGCTTGGGTGCCGCCTGATGGCCGTGAAAACCCGAACACCCGAACTGCTCGAGCACCTGCTACGAATCGGAAGCCTGGAAGACGCGGCCCTCGTCCTCAGCATCGGGGAATCCACGGGCGCGTGGGGTGAAGCGTTCGCCTACCACCACAACTGCTGCGCGCCCCTCCCGGAAGGTTCCCCCATCGACCATGCCCTCGGTGGCCCAGCCCCCACAGTCACCTGGCGGGACACCGTACCCGCAGCGGAAGGGTCCGCATGGCAGGAACTGCAGCACCTCCGCGAATCCCTGGGGGCTGAAGCAACAGATGACCCTCTGGGGGAACTCGCCGAGCTCCGCGCCCGCTGGTGCCTCGCCGCCGAAATCCTGCTCCTACGAACCGACACTACGTAGACAACTACTACCTATGGAGAAAACCAAGTGACCAACATCAAGGACGTCCTGGAGTACCAGGACAACACCGCGGACAAGAGGGCCGTCACCGGCACCGTCACCCGCCGAGAAGACAACGCCGCCATCGTACGACTGCAGGACGGCACCACAGCCGTGCTACCCCTCACCGAAGCCCCGCAGGGGCAGCTGCCGGAGGAGGGCCACACCTGCAAGATGCTGCTCCTCGACGAGAGCCAGTCCCGAGTGTCCATGACCCACCCGGCACTCGTCAGTGCAGTCGCGGCGGCCGTCATCCCGGAACTGCGGGACGGGTCCGTCCGAATCATGAGCGCCGTCCGGCTCCCCGGCGTCCGCGCCAAGGTGGCTGTCGCTGCCACCGAGGAAGGCGTCGACCCCGTGTCCGTCTGTGTGGGCCGGCGCGCCAACCGTGTCCGCCACCTGTCCGAGGAGCTCGGCGGGGAGCAGGTCGACATCGTCGCCTGGCACTCGGACCCGGAAGAGAAGCTGCGCAACGCGTTCGCCCCCGCCAACGTGGAGGGCATCGAAATCGACGGGGACTCCGCGACCGTGTCCGTCCAGCCGCACCTGATGGCCGCCGCGGTGGGCCGAGGTGGCCTCAACACGAGCCTCGCCGGCCGCCTGTGTGGCCTCCGAGTCAACGTTGTGCGAGTCGGAGACGAAGCCGCCTAACCACCCCAGCCCCTGGTGATGACCGTCTGAGCAGCAGCTCAGCACGGTCATTTTTATGACCACCAAGGCCAAGACTTTCCTGTCATCGGTGGCGGCCACCGCCATCTTCATCCTCGTGATGTTCCTGCTCAACCAGATCGACATCACCTCCCCCTACGACTCCCCGCCGGAACCCCCGGGGCATTACGAACTGGATGTGCAGCAGGCGTGGGACGACTACCAGGCAGTCTCGGCCTCCCCGCGCTGCGACAGGCCCGGACGGACGCCCCTGGGGGCGGACTGCCAGGTGCCGGCCTACAACCGGGAGGCCCAGTTCGGGACTCCGTGGTTCGACCTGGACGGAAACGGGTGCAACACCCGTGATGATGTACTGCAGGCGGAGTTGACTGACGTGGAGCTCCGCAACAACGGGTGCCACGTCCAGTCCGGGACTCTCCACGACCCGTACACCGCATCCACCATCGACTTCACCCGAGGGGCAGGCACCTCGATGGATGTCCAGATCGACCACATTTTCCCGCTGTCCTTGGCCTGGGACCTGGGCGCCCACGCGTGGCCGCAGGAAACCCGAGTCCGCTTCGCCAACGACCCCCTCAACTTGCTGGCCGTGGACGGGTCGGCGAATCAGCAGAAGAGTGACCGGACGATGTCCGAGTGGATGCCCCCGAACACGGGCTACCACTGTTCCTACGTGGCCCGCATGCTGGCCATCGCCCGCGAGTACAACCTCCCCCTGGAAACCAGCGACTACGAGATGGTCCCCGGAGTGTTGGAAACCTGCGGGTAGGTGCCGGGAAGAAAAGGAAGCCCCGCGACGATCTCTCGTCGCGGGGCTTCGCTGCTCGGCGGGGTTAGTTGATCTTGTCGAGAAGGTGCTCGACGGCGGCGTCCTCGCCCTCACTGCCGGAAGCACGGACCACCGTCACACCATCCCGGTCCGCCACCTGCTCGAACTCAACGTCCGAAGAGGAGCTGGGGCGCTGCGTCGTCGACGGGGAACTCGTCTCCGTGGTGGAACGGCTCGAGGAGCCGCCGGCCGACGGCGCCGAACTACGCGGCGTAGACGTGGAGGTGGACCCGCCCGTGGACGTGCTGGAGGAGGAGTCGCTCGACTCGGCGGAGTCGCCGATCGCGAGCAGCTGGTTGGGATCCAACTGGGTCAACGTCAACCCGGCCTGGTGAACCTCGGGGTCAGCCAAAAGCATGCCCAGGTCCGTGGCCAGAGTCAGGGATTCCATGATGGTCTGCGGCAGCGCCAGCGGGTTCGGGCGGATCGTCTGGTCCGCGAGCTGCGAGCTGAGACTCAGGATTCGGGACGGGCCCAGCTCGAGGACCTTACGGGACAGGGTCACGCCAATACCCAGGGCCTTGATCTGATCCTCGTTCAGCTGCTCCGGCATCATCGCCAGGACCCGCTGGCCCAACGGGTGCGCCGGGTCAATGAGGTCGAGGAACTCCATCAGCTGGGGAAGATTCGGGTTCGACTCCCACGCGGTCGCCACGGACGAGGTGATCGCCAACGCGTCCACGGCCATGACGTACGCCGACATCGGGTTCGGCTCAGCGGCCATCGCCGCCGCATTAGTCCCCAAGGAAGCGACCCGCATCGGGTTGATCGACATCACAACCTGGCCAAGTCCGACTGCTGCGGACAGGGAACGGACCACGGTGTCAGGGGCGTGGCCAAGGTCGCCCATCGCGACGGTGGCGGCCGACTCGACGAGACCCGAGGACTGGACCTTACGGAGGCCACCTGGGGAGCCGACACCGCCGGGCTGCGTGCCACCCAAGCCGGGGGACACCATCTCGGGCATGCCGCTCAGGCCGGTGAAAGCACCCAACAGGCCACCACCACCGCCGGTGGTGCCCAGGCCTGCAGTGCCGGCAAGGTCACCAACGCCGGAAGCGACATTCGCCATGTCCCCGACGCCGGGGAGGGCCGACGTGGTGCCGGATGTGGAAGGAAGAGTGGACTGAGTGCCGGACGTGGAGGGCAGGGTCGCGGTGCTGTCCGCCCCCGGGGAGGCGGGGGTCGGCTCAGCGGGGGCGCCACCACCGGGGAGAGGTAGGCCAGGGATGAGAGTGTTGGTCTGTGGCTGCTCCGGGGCAGCCGGGATCGACGTGATCTCGGAGTCCTCGAACTCGGGGCGGTTCGCCCGGTTCGGGGTGCCCCCAGAGGCCGAGGTGGATCCAGCGTTCCGCGTGGAGTTCCCGGACGTGGAGGCGCCCGAAGGTGCGGAAGCGTCCATGACGACTGTCGTCAACAGGGACGACTCGTCGATGGGGCCGTCGCCGCCAGCGATCTCGCCGGCAAGATCGGTGAGGACGTCAACACCTTCTTCCGCACCGAGGAAAGCTACCTGGGGGGAGTCGCACTCGTCGGACAGGTGGCCGAGGCGTTCGGTTACGTCCGCCGCGGCGTCTTCCCCGTCTGCGTAGTACGCGCCTACAGAGCCCCCGTCCCGCTGAACACGGTCTGCGATCCGTCGGAGCATATCGTCAGCGGAATCCTCACCGGACTCGGAGCCGGCGATGATGAGCTCAACGTCGGAGCAAGTACCTCCCCGGACATCAACGGGGTCCGCCAAAGCCGTCGGAGGGACGACAGCGGAGACGATGAGGGAGGCAGTGGCCGCCAGCGCTGTGGCGGTGTAAATCTTCTTTGCCATTTGGGCGGATCCACCATTCGGTACGTAGGTAATAGTCGCACCGAACCGTGGGCGCTTAATGCTTACCTCAAAGCCGCGCCGGGACCACAACCCGGGACTTCACGGACGCCCGCACCAGCCGGCGCACACGGCGGTCACGCCACTTCGCGAACCGGACCCCCGCTTCCACCTGGCGGGCAACTTCGCCGGGCAGCCACAACCCGCCGAGCGAGTCCCGCCACACGCCCGGGTCCGTGATGGTCACTCCAGCACGGCCCTGCATCCCGTCCCGCTCGAACCGGGACCAGCCGTGGAACGGGTACCCCAGGACGCGGAGGCGTGCCCGGTTGGGGGACGATCCTGTCACCTCGTGGAAGAAGTCTCCCGCACCGGGAAGGTCCGTCAACGCGGCCAGCTCATCGTTGAGATCTACGCGGCCGGCGGCTTTGCTGTCCACCTGGGCGGCGTCGATCACGGGGACCCGGACGATTTCCGCAGGAACCCCGGAACGGCCGCGTCCGTCCCACAGGATGTTTTTCGCCTCAACGAATTCCGTGAATTCACCCATGAGGTCAGGGCGCAACTCTTCGAGATCTGCCGTCCCCATTTCTCGGGACATCTCAGATAGACCGGGTGTGCCACTCCACAGGGAGGGGTGCCGGGCTGAAATGAAAAGTGAAACGTCGGTGAACGGGGGCATAGGATCACCGTGCCGGGCGGCGCTTATTCCGGGAGATGAGGCCTTTCAAATCGTCGGCGTCCACCGCTCCCACGATCCTTTTCACTTCACTATCCCCGCGGGTGGCGACAGCGGTGGGGAGGGCCAGTACGAGCCTTTTCTCAGCCTCGGCGAACTCGTCGTCAACATCTACAAGCCGGATCCTGTCACTGCCGGCCCATTCGGACACCTCATCCACGATGCCTACGAGCCGATCGTGCCCCGGATACCACGGGGCGGTGAACACTGTCACAATAGTGGGCGCTCCCGCCAATCTGATCTGCCGCCTTCCGCCACATCGTGGCCACCCGGTACGAACAAAGAAAAGTCCCGGCCCCTTACCGTTTCGGGTAGGGCCGGGACTTACTGTGCTGAGTTTAGCGGTACTGCGCCATGCGCTGGAACCGCTCATCGAGACCCTCCACGGGAGGGATGTGGTCTCCGAGAGTCTGACTGGTCACGGTATCCCAATCGAAGTTGGGCTGGGTGAGCCAGTTCCGGATGCGGAGAGTGGCCTCGTTGTCCTGCCGGTTGTAGGTCAGCAGGTCACGCTGGTACTGCTCACGCTCCTCCGGGTCCTCAGACTTCGTGGCCGTGTCGTACCAGGCCAGAGACAGAGCGCCGTCGACGCCGTCGCCGGACCACTCATGGCCGCAGAACCGGGCGATGTCCTTCACGGAGTGCGACTTAGTCGGCCACACCAGCTGGCTGCTGACGATCGGGTACATGTCCACCCACAGGTCAGACTTGAAGAGCGTCTGCACTTCATCGACCGTCGGGCAGCCAGGAACCTCGGCGTGGCGACGGGCCAGCTGAACCATGGATGCCTTCTCGTGCGGGCTGTAGTGGTAGTACCGCACCGACGAGTAGGCGTCCTTGCGCCGCATAAGGAACTTCCAGAAGTCGACGAAAGCTTCACCCTCGCCGTCCTCCGACTGATCCCACGAGCAGAAGGAATGGTACTTCGACGTTGACTCGTCGCCACGGTGGGTGACGAGGGCGCCGAACATGTACGTGTAACCCTCCGAGTCCTCGAAGTCGATGTCGATCTCCACCTCGGCTCGAGGCAGGGACAGAGCATCGACACCGCGGGCCTTGTACACGCGGCCCACGGTGGAAACCCGGGCCTGGTCGATCAGCTTCGGCAGCGGGGTGACGGCGCGGCCGCCCAGGCGAGCAACCTCATCGCTGAGGTCGACGACATCCTGGATGGTGTGCACGCCATGCGTGTCGAGAGTTGCCAGGCGCTTCTTGCTGCGGGACCGCGGCTGGTACAGCTCTCCCGCAGGCAGCGACCACACCGGCTCGTTCGCGGCCGCGGCCTGAAGGCCGGCCACATCGATCCCGGCGGCCTTGAGTCGAGCGGTGCGGTGATCCAACAGGGTCAGATCCCTGCGGGTCCGGACTCCACCGTCGCGCAGGTCCGCCGCAATGGGGACCGTCACCGACGGGACCAGGGTCACCTCATCCATCGACACCATCTCGTCGTGGCACACGGTGCGCCACTCACACGACGGGCACTCGGACTTCTTCTCGGGCGCCGAGTCCGGGTTCACGTCCTTGCCGGCGGCCCGCTGGGCCTCCAGCTGCACCACCGTCATCCGGTCGTTCCGCTGCAGCACGTACAGCTCCAGCGTAGACAGCGTGGACGACAGATGGCGCCACTGCGGGGCCTTGAGGTCGTACCACACCCACTGGCGAGACCGGCCGATGATCGCGCCCCGCGCCACAGCATCCGGGCCCGTGGGACCCAAGCCGTGAGCCTGGAACATGAAATGGTAGTGGGCGAGCTGCAGGGCATTCTCCTTACGGGGACTGCCCACCATCTCGACCTCCACCGCGGACTCGAACTTCGGGCTCAGCAGGAACGACACCGGCCGCGGCTTCGCCTTCGCGGAACCCGTCAGCTCAGAATGATCCTTCGCATCCATCGGATACCAGAACCCATCCTCAGCACGAACCGCGAAGTCCGGCTCACCCGTCAGGTTGTACCCCGGAACCGGGGCCAACCGCGGATTCGCGACGAACCACACAGACGGATCGCGGAAAGCCTCCATCGAAGACTCCTCCCACGCATCCATGGCGGCACGGTCCGACCGGTCCTCCACACCCTCCAGGATCACCACACCCGAAACACCAGAGAACCCCTCACGGAGCTCCTCCAGCAAACCGACCTCGAACATCTTGCCGGCCTCAAACCGGGCCAACAGCGCCGGCGGGAGGGGATCCTTCCACTCCTCCGGGTAATCCGACGAGTTCTCCTTACGGACAAACTCCCGGCACTGCTTTGCGAAGTAACCGCCAAAATTCTTAAAACCCGGCGCAACCACCAGGTCCTCAAGCTCCGCTCCCATGCGGGCTCCTTTCATTTGTGGAAGGCGGGGAAGTCCCACCTCTTGCCCCGAAGACAGTCCGCGCCCAGGAAAAGGGGGCCAGGCCGCCCCCACCGCCAGGGGGTGTAGGACACTCCAACGCCCGGCGCCAGGCCACCCCGGACGGGGGCTTGCCTGGTGTGTATCGGCGCGTACGGAAAGTAGAAGCCGCCGCCGATCTGTCGGGGCGGGCACACATACCCCAGGAACCCCTGGGGCGAACTCTTAAAAGAAAGAGGTAGGAGAAATATGTCGGACCCGATGACCGGGGTGCTGATCGGAAATCTCGCTTCGGAGCCCGAGCTCCGGTACACGAGCCAGGGACACGCGGTCCTGAACTTCCGCGTCGCGGCCTCCAAGCGCCGCTTCGATCGTTCCCAGAACACCTGGGTGGACGGCAATACGTCGTTCGTGACGGTCGAAGTGTGGCGCACCGACGCCGAAAACTTTTCGCGTTCCCTGCAGAAGGGAATGCGTATCGTGGCCTGGGGTGGGTACGAACTGGATACCTACACCCGCAAGGACGGATCCACCGGCTCCGACCTGATCTTCAAGGCCCAGGAGGTCGGCGCTTCGCTGAAGTTCGCCGACGTCACCGTGACCCGGCGTGGCCCTGGTGGTGGCGGAGCCCAGCGCAACAATGGCCAGAACCAGAACCAGGGTAACGGCTATGGTTACGGTGGCCAGAACCAGGGTAATGGCTATGGCGGCCAGAACCAGGGTAATGGTGGAGGTGGCAACATGCCGTCCGCCGACCCGGACCCGTTCTCGGCGGCACCGCAGGCCCAGGCCGACCCGTTCAACACGGGCGAAGAAGGGCCCTGGTTCTAACCACCCTTGTGTGAGGGACCCCCCCCCCTCATACCAATAGAAGAACCCCCAGCACGCAAGTGCTGGGGGTTCTTTGCGTTGTTCTTACTTCAGGATCTCGTCAACGATTTCCTCCGGCGTACGGTGGCTGGTGTCGACGATGACGTCGAACCCAGTGAACCCGTCCAAGGCGGTCTCACTGGAATGGCCCAGGGTGTACTGGGTCGGAATGTGGCCATCACGGCCGAGGAGACGCTCCTTCTGCACTTCCGGGGACACTTCCAGCCGGATGGTGAAGGCCCCCTCCTGCTTCAGGCCGGTCACCTCGTTGGGGAACCGGGCGTCGGTGAAGACGCATGCGCTGCCGCGGGCCAGGGCCTTACGGGCGGACGTCCGAGCCTTCTCTACCCAGTAGTTCGGGTCCGCGGTGCGGCGGACTTCTGTGCCGTAGTACTGGAGGGCTCGGACTGCGTTGACGCTGTGGGAGCGGGCATGCTCGGCAGGGTCCTGCGACGTGTCGTACAGGATGTCGACCAGGGTAGAACGCTCAGCGGAGGTCATCGGGTCAACGCCGTCGAGAGCTGCGATCTTCTGTGACGCTTCATCACGCGACGCTGCCTCACGGCAGGCCTGGATGAACAGGTCGACCTCATCCTTGAGCGGGTCCGCGAACGAGAGGTACGTCGGATTGTCGTGCCCAAAGGCGGACATAACGGCGGGGGCGAGGGTGTCCTTACCGGAAGCCTTCCGGCCCGAGAGGACCACCAGGCGGGGTGTGCTGTGGGGTTTTCGGTTGGTGTGCATGCCCCCTCACCGTCAGCGCCGAGATACCTGGCACTACGGCGCTGGCGGCTCTACCCCTGCGTGCTTGAACCCCTCAAGGGTGGCCACCCGGCCGCGGGGAGTTCGGGTGATGAGACCCAACTTCAACAGATGAGGCTCATGGATGGTTTCGACCGAGGCGGGAGTTTCGTTGGCGGCGCTCGCCAAGCTGGCCAGGCCAACCGGCCCCCCACGGAACTGGGTGCACAGCAGACGCAGAAGCTGCTGCGCGACGAGATCCAAGCCGGCGGAGTCAACGCCGAACGAATCCAGTGCGGCGGCAACATGCTCCGGAGTCACCGTGTCCACCCCCTCCACCTGAGCGACGTCCCGGACGCGGCGCAGCAGCTGGTTGGCGACGCGCGGGGTGCCTCGGGAGCGGGACGCCACAACGTCCGCCGCACCCTCGCCGAGGTGCACACCCAGCGTCTCTGCGTTCGCCGACACAATCTTCGCGAGGTCCTCCTCGCTGTACAGCTGCAGCCGGCCGTGGTAGCCGAACCTGTCCCGCAGTGGCCCCGTCAGCTGCCCCACCTGGGTGGTGGCGCCGACCAGAACGAACGGGGACACCTGTACGGTGACGAACTCCGTGGACGGGCCGGTACCCACCTGGATCTGAAGCTCCCCATCCTCCATCGCAGGGTACAGGGTCTCCTCCGCCGCGGCAGACATGCGGTGGATCTCATCGATGAACAAGACCGACGCCTTGCGGAGCCGGCTGACGACGGTCACAGCATCCGCGGGGGTCTCCAGGGACGCCCCCGACACCGTGATGACGTCCAGCCCCAACTCCCGGCCAATGATGCCGGCCAAGGACGTCTTGCCCAGCCCAGGCGGGCCCGCGAGGAGAATGTGGTTCGGCAGGCCACCCCGGCCCTTCGCAGCCTGGATCATCACCTGCAGGTTGCTGACCAGGGAAGGCTGGCCGATGAACCCGTCGAGAGTTTCAGGGCGCATCGCGCCTTGGCCGTACACTTCGATGCCGGAGGTCACGCTGCCCCCTTAGCGGTAAGGATGGGCAGGGCGGCGGCGACAAGATCCTGCACGGTGCCCCGCTGCTCTTCCGGAACATGCTCGATGGCGGACTCCACCGAATCCCGGGGGAACCCCATGCCAGCGAGTGTGCGCACCACGTCGGACAGAAGTCCGGCCTCGACTGGCGCCGGCCCTGCCTGGGCCTGCACGCCCTCCGGCGGAGTGAAGTTCTGGATGATGCTGTCCGCCGTCTTCGCCCCCACCCCCTTGACCGCCTTGATGGGTGTGGCGTCGCCGGCTTGCGTGGCAGCAACCACACCGCCGGCGCCTACGCCGCGGAGGATAGCGCCCGCCACGGAAGGGCCCACGCGAGGAATGTTCGTCAACGCCCCAAACACCAGCCGCTCGTCAGGAGTGTCGAACGCCCACAGCGTCACCTCTCCGTCACGGGTGACGGTGGAGGTGATCAGGAACTCCACTTCGTCCCCCGGGGCAGGCCGGCTGGCCCCGCAGTGCCGGATGGAGTAACCGATGCCGCTGGGCAACATCACGGCCCCACTGGGGTGGAGCACCCCACGAAGTACACCGATCATCAAATCAACCTTCCAGTAGTCATACATTCACCGTGCCGACCGGGACCCAGCACGGTAAAAGACATGACAACCCTGAACGGCCCCTGGAAAAAAGCGTTCTACGTGCAGCTGCCCACCGCGCTGCATTCGAAGTCGAACTACCGGCACAACAGCAAAAAGGGGGCGTGGTCGTCGCTCCGCAACTTCGAAATGGTTTCCGGTATCACGCTCGCGTCCGCAATCCCGGACGGGTGGGAGCTCGGCGAGGTGACCAGCCCCGTCAAGAATCGGCCTGTGGTGGTGATGGCTATCGTCGCCCGGTCCATGCTGGATGCGTCGAACTTCTCGAAGAGCCTCGCCGACGCCGCCGAAGGTGTTGTCGTGCACAACGACGCTTCCATCTCGGCGGTCAGCAGCGTGGGGGAGCGGGGACGAAAAGACCCGCGGGTAGGTGTCGCTTTCGCGCAACTACCCGCGGGTTCTGGGCTTGAGGAACAGGCGGCCGCCCTGAGTGAGCTGACTGCAGCCGCCGTACGCCGCTTCACCACTCCCGTGGATTAATCGCCGGGAATGGTCACTCCGGGCGCGGAGTCCGGGGTGATCGGGTCTTCCTCTCCGGTGGCCGGCTGGAACACGGGAACCTCGACGAGCACCCAGTCCTCACCCGACTTGTCCCATGTGACCGGGGCCAGTGCAACAACATTGCCCTGCGCGTTGACGACGACCAGCTGTCCGCCGTCCTCCGTGGTGGCGTCCCGCAACAGCAGCCCCTGAGCCTTCAGGCCGGTCATCTGGGCGGTCAACCACTCGGCCTCCAAGGCGGTCGCGTCCGGGACGGTGGTGGCTACGTCTCCGCGGGACAGGCCGCCGAGGGCTGCCGCGGCTTCCTGGGTGGAGGGGACGCCCGCCTCGGTGACCTCCCCCGCTTCCGTGCCGTCGTCGCCGCCCCCGAGGGAGGTCACGAAGCCGAGGAGAAGCAGGAGGGCGAGTGCCCCACCCGCGATGGCGGCGATCTTCTTACCCTTGGGCCAGGAGGAGAACCCGCCGTCCTCCTCCGCGTCCTCTTCGTCCTCCGGTTCGTAGTCGCCGGCGAACTCTCCGTCGTCCTTGGCGGCGTCTTCCTCGTCGTAGTCGTCGTCGACGTACCCGCGGGCGGAGTGGAAGGTCGCCGGGTCAGCGTGCGGGGTTTGCGTACCTGTGGGGGTAGTCATCGTGAAGGATCCACTGCCGGGATCCACACTCCACACGTTCTCGTACGCGTCCTCCACCTTCAGGGCGCTGACCTCGGCGAGGGCTTGGGCATGGTTCTTGGTGCCGTCGGCCAACTGCTGGTCGATTCGAAGGAACTTCAAGTAGATGATCCGCAGGTCCCCCGGGAGCTCATTAGCTCGGAACGTCACAGCGTTTCCTCCAGTCAGTGTTGTGGCGTGTCAACGTAGTGTCGCCCCAGAAGGGGCGATTCCCCGGCCCGGCGCCGGGCCCATCAGCTGTCAGGGGACCCCATCTCGATGATGATCACTTCCTGCTCGCCGCGTCGCAGCACCCGCAGGTCTACGCGGTCCCCGGGGCGGCGCTCATGCAGGGCCCGGGCAACGCTGGAGAACGAGGGGGTGGACTTACCGCCGACGGCGACGATCACGTCACCGGGGAGTAGGCCCGCCTTGTCCGCGGGCCCGCCCTCGGTGACGGACACGATCTCAGGCCGATCACCCTCCTGAGTCATCGCGGCCCCCAGCAGGCCGTACTTCACGTCACCGAACTCCTCCCACTGCTCAAGGGCGATCCGGATGTCTTCCGAGGGGATGGCGAATGACATGCCCTGGGCGGAGCGGCCCCCCACTTCGTCGGGGCGAAAAGTCACCATCCCGAGGACCTTCCCCTCCGCGTCGACGACGGGGCCCCCTGAGTTGCCGGGGTTGACCGACAAGCTCAGCTGGAGCAAAGACGACTGCAGCGGCGACGAACGTAGAGACGTGGCCTGGTCGACGGCGCCCACGGCCCCAACCCCGGTGGACATGGTCAGCCCGAAAGGAAAACCGAGCACGGCCACAAGGTCACCTTCCCGCACCTCTTCGGACTCCCGGAACTCAAGCACGGGGGAGGAACTCTTCGGCACCTGGATGAGTGCCACGTCCAAGCCGGGGTCGGACATGACCACGCGCCCCTCAATGGGGTTTCCTTCGTGGTCCTCGAGCTCTACCGGGTCCTTGAACTCGGCGCCGGCCGTCATCAGCCCACTGATTACGTGGAAGTTAGTCAGGACCAGATCCTCCCGGATGAGCATTCCGGTGCCGCTCTGGCTGCGGGCGGAGATACGGAAGAGCGAGTCCCGCACCGAGTCGACCGCCGGCGCCAAACTCGGGGCCGTCGAATAGGAGGCAGTGGCTGGCGATGCCACGAGGTGAGTGACGGTGGCGCCGGCGGCGGAGCCGAACAGGCCAGCAGCAAGCACCGCAGCAAGCCACTTCCTGCTAATGGGGGCACTCCCGCCGCGGGGAGGAGGGAACGGCACGCGGGGAACGTCCGAGATACGGGGAAACATAGGATCCTTTCGTCGCCCGTCACAGTGCCCAGGTGAATGGAAAACGGACCGGCACGGTGAGCACCATGACCTCCCCAGACGCCAAGGTTTCCTGGACCGACAACCTGACCACCACACTGATGTCCCTCACCGACGACGAACTGGCCGCGGTGCTGGAGTTCGCCCGGGACGAGCAGCGCTCACGGGCGGTTGCCTCGGCGGATGTCGAGGCCCTGACGGAGTACGGCTTCAGCAACATGTTCAACACGCGGGGCACAGCATCACCGCCGGCAATCGTTTCCGGGGTCCTGGTCTGCCCGGGGTCGCTGGTCCCCAAGTCGGCGACCACCTCAGAGTCCATGTTCCCCCGCATCGACGATCACTGGTGCTGGGAGCATCTCGACGTGTTGCATGACGAGGTGCGCCGCATCCCGGATGGGAAGAGGGACTCCCTTCGGACGGTGACGCTGCTTCCCGCGATCGATGGCATGAAGGTGGATGCTGTGGCGTCGAAGAAGACACGTTCGGGGAACAAGGCGTCGCGGGTGACGAGTTACGTGGTGGAATCCGGCCAGCTTGAAGTGGTGGCCACACGTACACCGCCGACTACGGGCGGGGAGCGGTAGCGGCCGCGATGACGTCGCCCAGCCGGGTGCTGGGGCGGGCACTGCGGGCATGCTCGAACCTGGCCCACACTTCCGGCCCGGAACCGAGCCGTTCCTGAAGTTCCTGCGCCACTGCCCGCCGCAACGCCGCAGTGATGGAGGGATCCTCCGCTTCAATGGCGGCGAACACGTCTTCGACGGGGAACCCGGACACGGCGTCGATGACGGCACTGCCGGTGGGGCGGTCCTTCAGCAGTACGCGCAGCAAAGTTCCCCGCACTTCGGGGGTGAGTACGGATACTGCGACCGTCGCGTTGAGCTCCTCAATGGACAGGCTCCGCAGCAGCCCCGGGACGTCTCCATAGCGGACCACCACCGCCGACACGAAACTGACCGGCCGGTCTGGGCGGCGAAGCAGATGGCGGACCGCGGCAAGGGACATGGCCTTCGAGCGGGCCGCGGCCTCGAGGTCGCCCCAGCTCAGATCATCTGCGTTGAGGAGGTCGGCGTCTTCCGGGTCCGGAAGTAGGAGCGCTTCCTGCAGCTCGGTGGCCTCGGGACGCCCATGGTCCCGGAGCCGCTTGAGGAGAAGTCCGGCGGCCGACGGTGTTCCGTACAACCGTTCCGCCGACTCCGCCTCAGCGATCAGACGATGCAGAGACGGGGTCCACCCGGTAAGGGTGAACAGCTCGGCCAGGGGGAACTTACGGGTCTCGGCCAGCAGCACCGCGGCGTCCCACTGCCACGCCGGGGGCAGCTTTGCCAGCAGGTCAACCCCGTTCGACACCACCGTGTGGTCCAAGGACTCCAGGGACCATAGGGCGTACTCGGGGCTGTTCAGCATTTTCTGCAGGGCCGCCGACATGTACTTTCCGGTGGTTGTCGTCGCAATGCCATACCGAAGCGACCGGGGCGCGGCGGGATGCATGAACAGGCGGGACCGGATAGACGGGCTGCCTGGCATCAAGGGCGCCATGTGCTCAGCCGTCACCTGGGGGTGGCCCGCCATGTGGGTGCGGACCAAGGGGCTGTCGGACTTCACGAGCTGGTGGACGACGCTGTCCGGAAGGTCAGTTCGCTGCGCCAACGCCCACAGGACCTGAGCATCGTTGGACTGGACGGCTTCCTTAAGCAGTTCGTTGGGCAGGGGACGGTTCGAGAACCTTTCCAGGATGGTGGAACGGACCTCGGGGGACCCTCCGCGGAAACCACCAAGTAGGGCGTCCTCGCCCGCCGCCATGTACAGGTCGGTGACGAATAGAGCGCCCGCGTCAGGCCCCCTGGGGTCTTCGCCGTAGTCGTCCATCACACTCAGCGTCGGGACGAGCCCGACATACTGGCCCACAGCTCAGAGGCGTCCGACTCGATGACTTCCAAACGGTTCCGGTTCTGCGACCATTCCCGCACGGGGAGATGGGTGAACTCGATCTCAGAAGCGGGGACGGAGGCGAGGGACGCCGCCAAGCCGGCGATGGCCTGCACAGAACCCAGACCGTCGTCGAACTGGACGTTCTCAATAAGGACGGATGCCAGGCTGTTCAGCTTCGCCGGATTCAGGAGAACCCCCGTGGTCTGCAGCTTCTCAGCCAACGCCCCCAAGAACAGGTGCTGGTCCCGGATACGGTTCAGGTCGCCGCCCCCCACTCCGTGGCGGGAGCGGAGGAAATTCAGGGCGTCGATGCCTTCGAGCTCATGGGGGCCGGCATCCAGGTGGAAGTCCAGGACATCATCGTTGAGAGGCTCGTCCAGGGTCACCGTCACACCGCCCACCTCATCGGACAGGGCAACAACCGCGTCGAAGTTCACCAACGCGTAGTGGGTCATCCGCATACCGGACAGCCGCTCCACGGTGGCGACGGTGCAGCCGGCCCCACCCCGCTGCGTGGTTTCGTTGACCTGCACCAGGTCCTCCGCCGGCCAGGTCCGCCCAGTTTCCGGGTTGCGGCACCTGGGCACGGCGACCATTGTGTCCCGGGGGATGGACACAACCGTCGCACCGCTGCGGTCGGCGGGAATGTTCACCAGAAGGATCACGTCCGCCAGCCCCGCCCCGTGTGAGTCTCCACGGGTTTCCGAGGTCTGCCCCTCACGGGTGTCCGTGCCAATGACGAGGATGTTCTCCTCCCCGGAAGACACCGGGCGGATCCGATTCTCCCCCTGGGCAGTGGTGGGAGTCGTAGTGGTGGTGCGGCCCGCAGAGTCCGTCGTGGTGACCGGAACCGCCACTTCCAGCGGCCCCGGGTCCTCGGCGGACAAGGGGCGCGTGTCCAGGCCAGAGGACTTCATCTGCAGCCACACGCCTGCGACGGTACTGAAAAGCAGGAAGACCACGGCAAGGACCGCCAAGACCTTCCGCTTCCGCCGGGGTGGCGGTGCGCCGCGGAGGAGCCTTTCCGCGGATGCGCCAAAATCAGTCACGTCGAGGTTCACAGGAGCCTACTTCCGGCGCTTCAACTCTCGGCGCACGCGTTCGATGCGCTTCAGGAATTCATCCACCACACGGGCGGTGGGGGCGTCATGGGTGACGAGGGAGTCCAGGGCCTTGCGGGGGACGGGCTGCATGATGTCGCGGACCTCCACCCCAATGACGTCGCCGGTGTCGCTGCGCAACACCACGAGGTTTCCCTCCGGCTCCCTGACACGGATCACCCCGTCACCAACCAGCAGCACGCCCGTCCGGGTCTTCGCGCTCACCGAATAGGTCAGATTGGACACTTACTTCTTCTCCTAAATAATTGAAACGTTCCTATACCCCCACGGTGCCGACAATGGGCTCACATAAGCAGCCCAGAGGAGGCCGGAAAGTGAGAGCATCGTGGTGGGACTGGGACCAGGCAACCCTGTACGTGAACAGGACCGGGCACCCGGATGACCTGCCTCTTCTACATCGTTGGGCCAAGCTGCAACGCACCAAGCCCATCGCATGGCTGGTCCTGGCCACCACGGGAATGTTGTGGCTGTCGTTGCTGATGAGCGCGCTCGCCCCCAACCCAGTCAGGGGTGGTCACGTGTGGGTGACCGTGTTCTGGACGGTGGTGTCGCTCCTGGCCCTGCTGTACCTGCACTACCTCCGGCCCGACAACCAGCCGGCGTCGATCGTGTCGCTGCGGTTCAGGATGAACAACCCCGACGCCGGCGACATTCTGGACGAGTTCCTCTCCGCCGACACTGCCCTCGCCCACGGCCGCATTTCGGAGGAAGGGTACGAGGAGCTCCGCAGGGAAACTGTGGAGTCCCTTTTCACCGCCTGCCCCTTGCCGGCGGATGACGACCGGCGTTACTTCAACACCGACGGGTGGATCGCTATGAAGGTTCCGGAGATCCAGCACGCGTTCGGGACGACTCTGGGGACCTTCTGACCTCAATCAAGGCCAGGATGCCGAGGGCGGCAACCAGAACCCCGACCACAGTGAGCGTCGCCGCCACTCCCCACAGCCCCGCGGGGTAATGCATCGCCAACTGAGCGCCCCAACCAGGGACGACCTCCCAAACCCCCTCCACGTCCTCGACGGCCAAGGGGGCCCCGGCCGGGACTGACACCCCCTCGAGGTGAGCCTCCTCCCCTCCAGGAAGAGAAACCTTCGTTGACTGACCAAACACGTGCCCTGCGGCGCCAAGCTCCGATGCGGAGGACAGCACCGTCCCGACGACCACCTGGGCGCCCCTGAAGGCGACGCCGGCCGCCGCGGCGAGGGTGGCGCCGGCGAGGACGAGGAACAGGAAAGGGCGGACCCACAGGGCGCCGCGGCTGAATTCTCGAGTATCCATACCGGGAACCGTGCCGACTGTGGTCCGCCAAGGAACCGGCACGGTACCGCCATGGACGATGCGATAAATGAGGATAGGTACCGGGAACAGTTCCGGGAGTACCTGACCGACCTACAGGACACTCTCCACCTGGAGGAGTGGGACATCGCCCTCGACTGGGAAACGGCCCTTCCTGACGAGACACATGCCCTACTGACCGTGTCCCGCTACGCGCGGCGGGCCCGCCTCACCCTCGGGGGAAGTTTCCCCCACCTCCGGCCCGTCACACAGAGAAGGCTGCTCGTCGGCAAACTCCTGAGGTGCCATACCGTGGGCCTCGAAGCGGCGGTCGGCTCCATCACCCAGTCCGACGCGGCAGGGCAACTTCCGGGGCTGTCAGCGGCCGTGCGGGAGGCGGTGGCTCTGGTGGAGGAGCAC
>ERZ1032871.14-NODE-14-length-29986-cov-8.125255_pt1 | contig 29986 bp, 31 predicted proteins | sample MGYA00519026_ERZ1032871 | MGnify/ENA primary metagenome ERZ1032871 (study PRJEB33719, sample SAMN04262510) | wastewater metagenome | biome: rural village; feature: composting latrine chamber; material: composting feces with ash | place: El Salvador | collected...
CCACATAAGCATTGAAATCCAGTGCTTGTCTCACCAAGATAAATGTTTAATAAAAGTTTATTGACAGAATGAATATAATCATATTGGACATATATATACTTATGAAAACCTTTATTAATGGATAGTAATTCAGTAAAGCCTTGAAAAGTCCACCGCGAAGTGATAGACTGTTTTCAAAGGTTGATTCTTTGGGAAGGAGTGTACTATGATTCAAAATTTTGAACAGCTTTTGGAGGCGGCTGCCGGACGGGGTCCGGTGCGTATGGCTGTCGCCATGGCCAATGATTCCCATGTCATCGAATCGATTTCCGAAGCAGCGAAAATGGGGCTTGTGCAGCCCATACTGGTCGGTCCCGAAAAGGAGATCGAGGAGCTGATTCGTTCGATGCATATTGACATGCCTTATGAAATCGTTGACGCGAAAGACAAACAGGAAGCTTCGGCAAAGGCGACGCAACTCGTCTCCGGCGGCGATGCAAAGATACTTATGAAGGGACTGGTGGATACCTCCATCATTCTCAAAGAGGTGCTGAACAAGGAATACGGACTCCGTACGGGCAATATCCTGAGCCACGTCGGCGTTGTGCAGGTGGCTTCGTATCCGAAACTCCTTTTTATCAGTGACGGGGCCATGCTGATTGCGCCCGACGCCGACGCGAAGGAAAAACTGATCGAAAACGCGCTGCCGCTCATGCATTCACTCGGCATCGAAACACCCAAGGTCGCTATTTTGGCCGCGAAAGAAAGCGTTTCCGATAAAATGCAGGCCACGCTCGATGCGGAAACCCTCGTTTCGCGCTTTGACCGCGAAGACGCCGGCTGCATCGTCGAAGGTCCCTATGCGCTCGACAACGCGGTCGACAAAGAAGCCGCCGAGATCAAGGGCATCCGGGGCGAAGTGGCAGGCGACGCGGATCTGCTCGTGGCGCCGCGCATCGAAGCCGGAAATATTCTGTACAAATCCCTGGTGTATCTGGCGGGCGCAAAAAGCGCGGGCCTGATTCAGGGCGCAACCCATCCCATCGTATTGACCTCACGCGCAGACTCGGCCGAAGCGAAACTGTACTCGATCGCGCTGGCTGTGCTTGCGGCGACAAAGGAAGACTGATCGATGAAAAGAATACTTGCGATCAATCCCGGCTCCACGTCGACAAAAATCGGTATTTTCGAAGACGACAAACTCGTGCTCGAAAAAAAAGTGGAACATTCCGCGGATGAACTGAAGCATTTTGCCCGCGTGGCAGATCAGTTTGAATACAGAAAAGAAGTTCTGCTCTCGGTTCTGGCGCAAGAGAATCTGAAGCCGGAATCATTTGACGCCATCGTCGGCCGCGGCGGCCTGATGAAGCCGATCGTCAGCGGGACCTATCACGTCAGTGACGCCATGCTCGAAGATTTCCGCGAAGCCAAGTATGGCGAACACGCGTCCAATCTCGGCGCCATGATCGCCACGGCGCTTGCCGAAGAGGGAACGCCCGCATATATCGTGGACCCGGTTGTGGTCGACGAGCTCGACCCGATCGCCAGAATTTCCGGTCTGAAAGGGATCGAACGCGTGTCGATTTTCCACGCGCTCAATCAGAAAGCGGTTGCCAAGCGGTATGCGGCGGAAACCGGCACGCCCTATGATCAGCTGAACCTGATCGTGGCCCACCTGGGCGGTGGCGTATCGGTGGCGGCGCACAAAAAGGGACGCTGCGTCGATGTCAACAACGCGCTCGACGGCGAAGGCCCCTTCTCTCCGGAACGCACCGGCGGCCTGCCGGTCCGCGATGTCATTCGTCTGAGCTATTCGGGTGAATATTCGGACAAGGATCTGCGCAAACAGTTTGTCGGAAAAGGCGGTCTTGTATCGTATTTCGGCACGCAGGATGCGAGAGAAGTCCAGAAGATGGGCGCCGAAGGCAATGAAGAAGCGAAACTGGTCTATGATGCTATGGGCTATCAGGTGGCGAAAGAAATCGCCGCCAACGCAGCCGTTTTGCACGGAGAGGTCGATGCGATCCTTCTGACCGGCGGTATCGCCTATGACAAAGAGTTCGTCGGAAAGATCGAAAAGGCTGTTTCCTGGATTGCCAAAGTCGTGGTGTATCCGGGCGAAGACGAGCTGGAAGCCCTGGCGCAGGGCGCGCTGCGCTGCCTGACCGGGGAGGAAGAAGCGCGGATCTATGATTGATCCCGCAAAACACAACAGAATCCGGGTGATTACGGGCCATTACGGCTCCGGCAAGACGGAGTTTTCCGTAAACTACGCGATGCGTCTGGCCGAGACGAAAGAGTCGGTGCACATTGCGGACCTGGATGTAATTAATACGTATTTCCGTTCCCGCGAGCTTACCAAAGAGCTCCGGGAGCTGGGGATTACAGTGATTGGCGCATCGGTAGAGGCGACGGCCGTCGACGTGCCGGCGATTTCCGCCGAGGTTATGGGTCCGATCCGCGACCCGAACAGCCAGCTGATTTTGGATGTGGGAGGCAATCCCGCGGGCGCGCGCGCCCTGGGGCATTTCCGAAAAGCGATTCTGGAACAGCCGCACGAACACTTTTTCGTGCTCAACAGGAATCGTCCCGAGACCCAAACGATGGAGGCGGCCCTCGCGTTTTTGCGGCAAACCGAGGCGATATCGGGGATTTCGGTCACAGGAATTATCAATTCCACCCATATGCTGAAACACACTGAAATAGATGATGTTCTGCACGGTCAGCAACTCGCAGAAGCCCTGTCCGACAAGACGGGTCTGCCGGTTGTCTGTATCGCCCTCAGGGAAGAGATTGCAAACGAACTGCCCGAACACCTGCAGCCGCTTGCGCTTCCCATGAAATTGACCATGCGCCAGTCATGGATGAGCTAGGAGGAAAACATGGCAAAACAGAGAGGCAAAGTCACGTTTAACGAGAAGTACTGCAAAGGATGCGAGCTTTGCGTATCGGTATGTCCGGTACATATTATTGAAATGGATCGCTCTCGCATCAACGAGAACGGCTACAATCCGGCCGGAGTGACCGATCAGGAAAAATGCATCGCATGCGCAAACTGCGCGATCACCTGCCCGGATTCCGTCATCACCGTAGAGAAAGTGGAGGCTGAGTAATGAGTAAAATGCTAATGAAAGGGAACGAAGCGATCGGCGCCGCGGCCATCGCAGCAGGCTGCCGTTATTTCTTCGGTTATCCCATTACCCCGCAAAGTGAACTGCCGGAATACATGTCCCGCGAACTGCCTTTGGTCGACGGCGTATTTTTACAGGCCGAGTCCGAAGTCGCAGCCATCAACATGGTGTACGGCGCCGCCGGATCCGGCGTGCGCGTGATGACCAGTTCCTCTTCGCCGGGCTTTGCCCTGAAGCAGGAAGGCATGTCGTATATCGCCGGCGCGGAACTGCCCTGCCTCGTCGTCAACGTGATGCGCGGCGGCCCGGGTCTCGGTTCCATTCAGCCTTCGCAGACAGACTACTTCATGGTGACCAGAGGCGGCGGAAACGGAGACTACCGCACCATCGCACTCGCTCCGTCCAGCGTACAGGAACTCGTAAATCTCGTCATCGACGGATTTGATCTCGCCGACAAATACAGAAACCCGGTCGTCGTCGTTGCAGACGGTATGATCGGACAGATGATGGAGCCTGTGGAATTCCCGAAACGCGAAAACGTGGAACTGCCCGAAAAAGACTGGGCCGCCACCGGCACCGGCGGAAAGCGCCCGCCCAATATCATCAACTCGCTGTATCTGAGCCCGGAAATTCTCGAACAGCACAATAAAAACCTCATCGAAAAATACCGCACGATCGCCGAAAACGAAGTGCGCGTCGAAACCGACGGCACCGAAGATGCGGAAATCGTTCTGGCCGCATTCGGCACCACCGCACGCATCGTGAAATCGGCCGTGGGTCAGCTGCGCGAGCAGGGCTACAAAGTCGGACTCGTTCGCCCGATCACCCTGTGGCCGTTCCCCTATGATGTGTTCAAGAACCTGCCCAACAGCGTAAAAGGCGTGGTTACGGTCGAAATGAACACCGGTCAGATGATCGATGACGTAAAAATCGGAGTGGAAGGCCGCATCCCGGTAACCCACTACGGTCGCTACGGCGGTATGATCCCCGTGGTCGAAGACATTGTAGAAGAAGTGAAACGCGTATTGGAGGATCTGAGATGACTGTAGTATACGAACGTTCCAAAGGCCTCACCGAAGCCAAAACCCACTACTGCCCCGGCTGCACGCACGGCATTATCCACAAGCTCGTTGCCGAAGCGCTGGTGGAACTGGGTGTGCTCGACAAAGCCGTCGGCGTCGCGCCGGTTGGCTGCTCGGTATTAGCCTACAATTATTTTAACTGTGATATGCACGAAGCGGCACACGGCCGCGCACCGGCGGTTGCCACCGGCATCAAGCGCGTCCTGCCCGACAACTTCGTATTTACCTATCAGGGTGACGGAGACCTCGCATCCATCGGAACCGCCGAAATCGTACAGGCGGCACACCGCGGCGAACATATCTCCACCATCTTCGTAAACAACGCCATCTACGGCATGACCGGCGGACAAATGGCACCGACCACCCTCGTCGGACAAAAGACCACCACCTCGCCCGGCGGACGTTCCATCGAACACAGCGGACGCCCGATCCGCATGTCGGAGCTTCTGTCCACGATCGACGGAGCCCGCTATGTAGAACGCGTTGCCGTTGACACGCCCGGAAACATCAGAAAAGCGAAACGCGCCATTCTGAACTGCTTCAAGGCACAGCTCGAAGGCCGCGGATTCGGAATCGTCGAAGTGCTCTCCACCTGCCCGACCAACTGGGGCGTACACCCCACCGAAGCCATCACCTGGCTGCAGGAAAACATGATTCCCTACTATCCGCTCGGCAAATTCAGAGACGGAGAACCCGAGGATCAGAAGGAGGCAAAATAATGGAATATAAAATCATTATGGCCGGCTTCGGCGGACAGGGCATTATGGCCATGGGCCAGCTCTGCACCTATGCGGGCATGGTAGAAGGCAAGGAAGTATCCTGGATGCCGTCCTACGGCCCGGAAATGCGCGGCGGATCCGCCAACTGCACCGTGATCGTGTCCGACCAGCCCGTCGGCGCACCGACGGTTGCCGCCTACAACACCGGCGTGTTCATGAACCAGGTCGCGTTTGACAAATTCGTTCCGAACGCGGAACCGGGCGCCACCATCCTCGTGAACTCCTCGCTGATTCAAAGCAAGGTCGACCGCGACGATGTCACCGTCTACTATGTTCCCGTCAATGACATTGCCACAGAAACGGTCGGAAACGCCCGTACCGCCAATATGGTCATGCTCGGCGCGCTGCTGGAAGCCGTTCCGATCGTCGACCGTGACACCGTTATGGACGTGTTCACCAAAGTTTTCGGCGAAAAAAGAGAAAAACTCAAGCCCATCAACGACGAAGCCATGAAAGCCGGCGCGCAGTCCGTCAAAGAACAGCTGCAGACCGCGTAAATCAAAACAGAACGGTGCATCCGAAAAAGGATGCGCCGTTTTTTGTCTTTGCGGGCACACTGGCAAAAGCCGTGCGGCCCGAGCCTGTAATCCTGTGGAGCACAGGCCTTCTGTGATATAATGATGCGAGACTGACAGAAAGGACTGTTACGATATGTGCAAAGCGTATCCATTCGAAACGGCAATCCCGGAGGCGGCGCGGGCGCTCGTAACCGCGCTGAAATCGCAGGGGCATGATGCCTGTTTCGTGGGCGGATGCGTGCGCGATATTGTGGCAGGCCGAAGCCCTTCCGACTTTGACATCGCGACGGCGGCCCTGCCGGAGGAGGTGGAGGCGGTGTTTTCGGACCGACACTGTCTGTCTGTGGGCAGAGCCTTCGGCACGGTGATCGTTCCCTACGGGGGCGGCCACGCCGAAGTGACGACGTACCGGGAGGAGTCCGGCTATACCGACGGCCGGCATCCGGACACGGTTCGCTTTAGCACGGTGCTTGAAAAGGATTTGGCGCGCAGAGACTTTACAGTCAATGCCATGGCCTGGCGCCCGTCGGGCGGGCTGGTCGATCCTTATGACGGCCGCGGGGATTTGGCACGCGGCATCCTGCGTACGGTCGGCGACCCGAAAAAGCGTCTGGGAGAGGACGCCCTGCGGATTCTTCGCGGAGTGCGCTTTGCCACACGCTTTCGTCTTGCGCCGGATTCCGCATTTCTTGCGGCGGCAAAACAAACGGCGCCGCAGCTTGCGAGACTGAGTGCGGAGCGCGTCTGCTGTGAACTCACGCAAATGCTGACGGGCCCCGCCCCGGCGGACGCGATCCGTCTGCTCGCGCAAACGGGCGCCCTGAAGGAGATTCTGCCGGAGATTGCCGCTATGGAAGACTTCGATCAGGAGACGCCGTTTCATCATTTGGATTTGCTCGCGCACACCCTGTGTGTCACCGAACGGGTGCCGGCGGACCCCGTGCTTCGCTGGGCCGCGCTGTTGCACGATGCGGGAAAGCCCGGGACAAAGTTTTATGATGACAACGGCACGGCGCGCTATTTCGGCCACGACCGCAGCTCCGAAGCGCTCGCGCGAACCGTCCTTGGAAGGCTGCGCGCACCGAAACGGCAGATCGAGGCGGTCGAACAGCTCGTACGTCATCACATGGCCAATACCAACCGGTACACCAAAAAGTCTGTCAAAAAGCTGCTGCGCAGGATGGATCCCGCCCGGCTGGAACAGCTCTTTTTGCTGCAGGAGGCGGACTGTGCCTGTGCCAGCAATCAGGGCGCGGGAAATGTCACAGAGGGAAGAGAACTGCTCCGGGAGATACTCACGGCGAAAGAACCCTTTCACGAGCGGCAGCTGGCCGTAAGCGGGCATGATCTGCTCACACTGGGCATACCCGAGGGACCGGAGATCGGATACTGGCTGAAAGAAGCACTCAGCTGGGTCGAAGAAGACCCGGCGCGCAATCAAAAACAGATACTTTTGAAACAAATACAAGACAAGCGGAGGGAATAGCAGATGGGAAAATATTTCGGCACCGACGGCATACGCGGCGTCGCGGGCAGTGAACTCACACCGACCCTGGCATTTCGAACGGGCCTTGCAACCGCAGAGGTGCTCGTGTCGGACAGCCCGGCGCGGGAGGTCTATATCGGGAAAGACACCCGGCGTTCGGGTGATATGCTGGAGGCTGCGCTGATCGCGGGTCTTACGGCGGGCGGACTCGATGTCGTTACCCTGGGTGTTGTGCCCACGCCCGCGGTCGCCTATCTGACCGCCGGCTCGGACGCCTGCGCGGGGATTGTCATCTCCGCATCCCACAATCCGGGAGAATACAACGGCATTAAAATCTTCGGCTCCGATGGCTTCAAACTGCCCGATGCCGTCGAAGACGAAATCGAAGCACATATCGACGGTCCGCTCGGCGAGTCCCTGACCGGCACGCAGATCGGACGGGTCCGCCACTGGCACGAAGGTTCCGAAAAGTACAAGGAATTTCTGATCGGATCCGTACAAAAACGCTTTGTCGGCACCACGATTGCGCTCGATTGCGGCCACGGCGCGAACTCCGATCTGGCACCCGAGGTGTTTGAAGCCCTCGGAGCCACCGTGATTGTGACCAACCGCGAACCGGACGGGATGAACATCAACGCAAACTGCGGCTCCACGAATCCTTCCATCATCGCCACTCTTGTGCAAAAGTCGGGCGCCGCCTGCGGGTTTTCCTTCGACGGCGACGGCGACCGCGTCATCCCGGTCGATGAAACCGGCGCCGTGATGGACGGAGACCATATGCTCGCGGCGCTCGGGCTGTATCTGAAGAAAAAAGGGGAGCTGAAAGGCAACGGCATCACCGGCACCGTAATGACCAATATCGGGCTCGACAAGTTCTGCGAAGAACAGGGTCTGCTTTTGCAAAAGGCGAAAGTCGGCGACCGCTATGTACTGGAAGACATGCGAAAATCAGGCTTCAGCCTCGGCGGCGAGCAGTCGGGTCATATCATCTTTTTAGACCACAACACCACCGGCGACGGGCTGCTTACGGCGCTCAAACTCGTCGAACTCATGCTGGAAGAAGGCACACCGCTGAGCAGCCAGAACGGACTCATGCGCTCCTATCCGCAGGTGCTCGTCAACGCACGGGTGCATCCGCAGAAGAAACAGGATTATCTGGAAGACCCCGAAATCACGGAAGAAATCCGGGCGCTGGAGGCATCCTACAACGGCAGGGGCCGTGTTCTGATCCGCCCCTCCGGAACCGAACCCCTAGTGCGCGTCATGATTGAAGGCGAAGACGAAGCCCGCCTGCAGGAAGATGCCGTGCGCCTGGCACAACGCATGGAAGAGAGGTATCAGTAATGAAACATATACTCGTAGCCGACAGCTCCCTCGAACTCAATGATGAACTCGCGGAAAAAATGGAGGTGCGCCTGGTGCCGTTTCAGGTCGATATCGGGCAGACGCCCTATATTGACGACGGAACGGTCGATCAGCAGGCCTTCCTGGCTGCGATGAAAGACTACCCGCATGCCCCGAAATCCGCGGCACCCGCGCCCGGCGCCTATCTGGAAGCCTTCGGCGACGCCGAGGAAGTATTTGTCATCACCCTGTCACAAAAACTCAGCGCCTCCTACAACAATGCCGTGCTCGCCAAGCAGATGCGGGAAGAACAGAATGCCGGTGCGAAAATTCACGTCTTTGACTCCAAGTCCGCGGTCTGCGGAGAAACCCTCGTGGCCGCGGTGATTCAGTCGCTGCTCGACCTGGAGGCATCCTTTGATTCCATTGTGAAAAAAGTGGAGGCGCGCATCGATGAATCCTTCACCTTCTTTGTACTGGAATCCCTGGAGAATCTGATTAAAAACGGCCGGATCAGCCGCTGGAAGGGCGCCATCGCGGGAGCCCTGTCGATTATGCCCGTTATGCACGCGCAGGACGGCGAGATCGCGCTGCAGCAGATGGCCCGCGGCCGCTCCAACGCCTACGGAAAACTCGTCGATGTACTGGGCACCATCGGGGTCAATTTTGCCGAGCGCACGCTGTATATTTCCCACTGCAACGCGCGGGAGGTGGCGGAAGAAATTCGCGATAAAATCGAACAGCGCTACCGCTTCCACGACATTCAGCTGACCGGGATGAAAGTGCTCAGTTCCATGTATGCCAACGCCGGCGGCATCGTGCTTTCGTTTTAGTCTACCGCCAGTATCCATTTTAATTTCCAATGTTGCAAACCGAAACTACAAAATACTTTGCAAATTGAAACGCAAATGAATGAACGAAGTCGCGTGATCTTCGAAAATATTTATCATTTAGAGAATATCGATAAATAATATTCAGATCATTTTACGTAATCTTCACGTAACCAAATGAATATCTATGCGAACTGAATACGGTTTCTTCGGCTTCCTTGTTGATATTCTTCTAAAAATGCTCTATAATATCTATAACTGCGGGAACTCTATCCGCGGGATGTACTCCGGCTTAGCCGGAAAAAACAAAAGGGGGAGTAAAACCTATGAAAAGAAAGTATCTCGTCTTGCTGGCGATGCTGCTTGTCTTGACCCTGGTGTTTGTTGCCTGTGATCAGGAAGGCACCACGGAAGCTCCCGCGACGGAAGCTGGCGACACGGAAGCCGGCGATACCGAAGCGACGGAAGCGGACGCTACAGAAGACGACGCAGCAGCAACCGAAGGTGACACCGAAGCGGATGCAACCGGAAGCGACAACCCGGCAGCAAACCGTGCAAACGCAGAAAACACCATCGTACTGGGTGCTGCGGAAACCAACGGTGTATTCAACCCGATCTACTATTCCACAGTCTATGACGGTTATGTCGTCGACATGGTGTTTGACGGCCTGATCTCCAACAACGAAGCCGCTGAATACACACCGGCCGTTGCGGAAAGCTGGGAAATCTCTGAAGACGGCAAGCAGATTACCTTCAAACTTAGAGAAGACGTATACTTCACAGACGGCGAGCAGCTGACTGCAGAAGACGTTGTATTCACCTATCGCGCCATGGCAGACCCGTCCTATGAAGGACGCTACAGCTACATCGTGGCCGGACTCGAAGGATATGAAGAGTACAGAGACTCGATCACCCGTATCGATCCGGAAGCAACCGAAGAAGGCGAAGAAGCAGCGGACACCGAAGCCACCGAAGCGACAGAAGCTCCGGCAGCAACCGGCGAACCTGCAGAATTCCAGGGTGTTGTAGCCAACGGCGACTTCGAAGTTACCTTTAACTTCAAAGATGCAAAAGCAACCAACATCGGCGACACCGCATTCGGCATCCTGCCCGCACACATTTACGACTATGAGCCGGGCCAGCTGTCCACCATGACGGCAAAACACGGCGAGCCGATCGGTTCCGGTCCCTATACCTTTGAAAACCTGGCAGCCGGCGAGTATATCGAATTCAAAGCGAATCCCGATTACTTCATGGGCGCTCCGAAAATCGAAAATTTCATCATGGCAGTAACCGCCAGAGAAACGCAGCTGGAAGCATTCCGCGCTGGACAGTATGACATTCTTGATTCCGTAGAAAATACTCCGGACAATCTCGAAGTTATCGAAAGCATGGACTTTGCGGATCTCGTTCGCTTCGACAACAACGGATACGCATATCTCGGCTTCAATATGGACAACCCGAGCCTTGCCAAAAAAGAAGTGCGTCAGGCGCTTGTATACGGTTTTGACCGTTATGCATTCGTAGAAGACTTCTTCGGCGGCGCAGCCGTTGTTCCGAACGTACCGTTTGCACGCGTATCGTGGGTATTCACCGACGAACTGCAGGCAAACATCAACGAATACCAGTACGATCCCGACAAAGCCATCGAGCTTCTTGAGTCGGCCGGCTACACGGAAATTGACGAAAACGGCGTCCGTTCCGACGGAACCAACCGTCTGTCCTTCCACTTCCTGACCTACACCGACACCGAGTGGACCGCAGAACTGTCCGCAATCCTCCAGTATGAGTGGGGCGAAATCGGCGTAGAAGTTGTGGAAGACATGCAGGAATTCAGCGCACTGTCTGACCGTGTATTCGTAGAACGTGACTTTGACATGTACACCATGGCATGGTCGCTCGCACTGGATCCCTCACCGCTCGGCATCTTCCACTCCGACAACATCGGCGGTGGCGGAAACAACGCTGTTGGCTGGGACAATCCTGAAAACGACAGACTTCTTGAAGAAGGCGAACTGGCCCTTGAACAGGAAGAGCGCATAGAAATCTACAACGAGTGGGGCGAACTCTGGAACGAAGAGCTTCCCTACATGCCGGTATACATGCGTGAAAACTGGCAGCTGGTTAACGATCGGGTCGAAGGATACAATGTATCTCCGTATGCCGGCCTGTTTAACCGGGACATCCTGTTGAATCTTGAATTGGTCAACTAATACGGCGACCATAAGCGCAGACAAACCCGGGTTTTCCCGGGTTTGTTTAAATTCTGCGCTTTATCGTGTCATAGTGACCATCGAAAAAGGGAGACCAAATCATGATTAAATACATTCTCAAACGACTCTTACATATGATCCCCGTGCTGCTGATCATATCCATGGTCATCTTCGGGATCACACGACTGGCCCCCGGCGACAGCGTCGGGATGGGTCTGGACCCGCGGGCGACGGCCGAATCGCGTGAACTGCAGAGGGAGGCCCTGGGCCTGAATGACCCTGTGCCCGTTCAGTATGTTAAATGGCTGGGCCGTGTTGTCACGGGTGACTTCGGCATGTCCACCCGCTACATGCAGCCCGTCATCGACGTGGTGCCCGAGCGCATGTGGAACTCTTTTATCCTCAATGTCGTTGTGTATCTGATTGCATTTTTACTGTCCATTCCGATCGGCATCATATCGGCGGTCAAACAGTACTCCACGTTTGACTCCTTCTGGACTGTTTTTTCGATCATCGGGATATCGATGCCATCGTTCTTCTTCGGGCTTTTGCTGATCTATGTCTTCTCCGCGCAGCTGGGCTGGTTCCCGTTCTCCGGAAAGCAGACCCCGGGTCTGAACGCGTCGGGACTGGCAGGGCTCAAAGACCTGCTCTGGCATATTACACTTCCCGCAACAGTCCTCATCCTCGGCTCTCTTGCCTCGACGGTACGCTATACACGAACCAGCATGCTGGAAGTCATTAAGCAGGACTATGTGCGCACCGCGCGCTCCAAGGGTCTCAACGAACGCGTTGTCGTCTACAAACACGCATTCAGAAACGCACTGATTCCCATTATTACGCTGGTGGGTGTCTATATTCCCGCCCTGTTTTCCGGTGCGGCCATTCTCGAACGGACCTTTGTCTGGCCGGGGATCGGAAACATGCTCGTCTCTGCGGTCTTTGACCGTGACTACAACCTCGTTATCGGCCTGAATGTGTTCTTCGCATTCCTGACCCTGATGGGGAACCTGCTGGCGGACATCGGCTATGCCATGGTCGACCCGCGCGTAAAAGTCGATTAGGAGCGAATAATGAATCCCAAAGACAGAGAAAAACAAAATATCAACGAAAACACTTCCTCCCAGGATGTGCAGCAGGAACCGCAGATACAGCCTGAACAGCAGCCCACGGCCGTTGATCAGGAAGCCTATGTGGACGAAACCGCGCTGACGATTTCCGAGGCGGAGGCCAAACAGAAAATCTATACGCCCGGCATGCTGATCCGGCGGCGTTTCTTCTCCAGAAAAATCGCCGTTTTCGGACTGATTGTCTTCTCGCTGATCGTTCTGTTCGTCGTCTTATACTACATCTTCGGCGACCCGGACGCAGCCTACCGCATCAACCGTGCATTCCGCAACGAACCGCCCTCGACCACCTTCTGGCTGGGTACCGACAACGTCGGCCGCGACATGTTCGCGCGCCTGATGGAAGGCGGACAGGTTTCGCTACTGGTCGGCCTGGTAGCCGTGCTGATCCAGGTACTCATCGGTATGCTGGTCGGCGGCATCGCCGGATTCTACGGCGGCTGGATCGACAATCTGCTGATGCGTTTTCTTGAAATCGTACAATCTTTCCCGTTTACCCCGCTGGCGATCACCGTATCGGCTCTGCTGGGGGTCCGGGTTACACCAAACCAGAAACTGCTCGTCGTCATCGGGATTATCGGTCTGCTTTCCTGGCCGGGACTCGCACGTATGATTCGCGGACAGATCCTGAGTCTTCGCGAAATGGAATTTGTCCAGGCGGCCAAAGCCCTGGGTGTTCGCGACGGCCGCATCATTACCAAGCACCTGCTGCCCAATACCGTCGCCTATATTATCGTAAATGCGACCATCGGCATGGCCGGCGCCATTCTCTCGGAGGCGTCCCTGTCGTTTCTGGGTCTGGGGGTTCCGTCGAGCACACCGACCTGGGGCAATCTGATCAACGCAGGATCGAACATGTTCATCCTCAGAACCCGCCCGTGGCTCTGGATACCGCCGGGTGCCGCCATATTCCTCACGGTAATGTGCGTCAATCTGATTGGCGACGGCATGCGCGATGCCATTGACCCCAAGTCGAGATAAGGAGAAACCATGGCAAAACTGTTAGAAGTTCGTGACTTAAAAACCTACTTCGACTCCGGCGACGACGGGGTCGTAAAAGCCGTCGACGGCGTCGACTTCTCCGTAAATGCAGGGGAAACCATCGGCATCGTCGGTGAATCCGGCTGCGGAAAATCCGTTACATCGATGTCGATTCTGCGCCTGATTCCTTCACCGCCCGGACGCATAGCCGGCGGCGAAGTCCTGTTCAACGGGGTCGACCTCACCCAGGCCACCGAAGCGCAGATGCGAAAGATCCGCGGCAATGATATCTCCATGATTTTCCAGGAGCCGATGACTTCTTTGAACCCCGTCTTTACGGTCGGCTATCAAATTTCCGAAGCACTGATTCTGCATCAGGGCATGAAGGAAGAAGAAGCCATGAAGCGCGCGATCGAAATGCTCAAACTTGTAAACATCCCGCGCGCGGAGAAAATCGTCACCGAATATCCGCACCAGCTTTCGGGCGGTATGCGCCAGCGTGTCATGATCGCCATGGCGCTTGCCTGCGAACCGAAGCTGCTGATCGCCGACGAGCCCACCACGGCACTCGACGTAACCATTCAGGCACAGATCCTCGAACTGATGAACGATCTGAAATCCCGTCTGAACACGGCGATCATGCTGATTACGCACGACCTCGCCGTCGTCGCCGAAATGAGTGACCACGTCATCGTCATGTATGCGGGTAAAGTCGTTGAAGACGCGCCGGTAATCACACTGTTTGAAGAACCGATGCATCCGTACACCATCGGACTGATGCAGTCGATTCCTTCCCTGAATATCGGGAAAGACCGACTCGAAACCATCGAAGGTTCCGTACCGAACCCGCTGTATCTGCCGCAGGGCTGCTACTTCAACCCGCGCTGTAAATATGCGACCGATCTGTGCCGGCACGAAATGCCCGAGCTCAGAGAGATTACCCCGGGACACAAGGTACGCTGCCACCATGCGGAGGAGGTTCGCAATGACCGACAATCGTAAGCCGATCCTGGAAGTAAAAAATCTGAAAAAGTATTTTCCGATCACCCAGGGCATGTTACGCCGCCACGTCGGCGACGTCAAAGCGGTCGACGACGTTTCCTTTGTGATCTACGAAGGGGAAACCCTCGGTATCGTAGGAGAATCCGGCTGCGGAAAGTCCACGCTGGGGCGCACGCTGCTGAAACTGCTTGAACCCACCGAAGGCGAAGTCATCTATGACGGCAAATCGGTGTTTGATCTGCCGCAGGATGAACTCAAGGAACTGCGCAAGGAAATGCAGATCATTTTCCAGGACCCGTACAGCTCGCTGAACCCCCGCATGAACGTATCCAGTATCGTCGGCGAAGGCCTCACCGAGCACAATCTGTACAAGCGCGGAAAAGAGCTCAACGAATACGTAACCGACATCATCCGACGCTGCGGACTCGCGAAGTATCACCTGAACCGCTACCCGCACGAATTCTCCGGTGGTCAGCGCCAGAGAATCGGGATTGCCCGTGCACTGGCACTCAATCCCAGCTTCATTGTCGCCGATGAACCGGTTTCCGCACTGGACGTATCCATTCAGTCGCAGGTCATCAACCTGCTCACCGAACTCCAGCGCGAACACGGCTTCTCGTATATGTTCATTTCCCACGACCTGAGCGTAGTGCGCTATATCAGCCACCGCATCGGCGTCATGTACCTGGGCAGCATGGTCGAACTCAGCGAACGCGAAGAAATGTTCGAAAACCCCATGCACCCGTACACCCAGGCACTGCTGTCGGCGATCCCCGAACCGAACCCCCGCGTCAAACGCGAGCGCGTACTTTTGAAGGGAGATATTCCCTCGCCCGCGAACCCGCCGGAAGGCTGCAAGTTCCATACCCGCTGTCCGTATGCGGAAGAACGCTGCAAGCTCGAAGTACCGGCGTGGCGTGATTTAGGAGGAGAACACTTTGTCGCCTGCCACTTCGCAGAAGAAATCAAAGCCGGAGAGAAACAGCCCGAAGAAGCGCAAGTCCATACGACAGCGTGAGGAAGAAGCACGCGCCATCGTCGAGGATATGAACGAAGAGGAACCGTTTGAATTTGACCGCACCGATCTGCTCGCGATGATCATCGCAGGCTATCAGGTCATCATGCCTTTCGTTCTCGCCGGCGTCGGTATCATGCTTCTGAGCTATTTTCTGTTTTGGCTCTGGATCAGGTAAACAGCAACCGGAAAGCCCCATGGCTTTCCGGTTTTTTGTTGTTGGGGTGGCGGGCGTCGCGATGCGGCGCAATGAAAGATGCGCTTTGCGCATATGAAATGTTCGCTTGGCGAACGTGAAATCCCTTGCTATGAAACCCAGCCCGCCCCGCGCGAAGCGCAATCCACCCATCGCGCCGTGATCTGGTACGACGACACCTAATCGTGTGCCCCACTCAAATATCAATCGACATCCGGAAGATGTAACCACCATCCTATGCGTTCACAAAGTGCAATCTGCATATTCTATCTTCTCCAACCCGACAACGGCGCCGATCGGGCGGGATCTTTCGGAATGGCCGCGATTCAGAGCTCTGAATGGCGCGGATTCTGTTTTTTACAGTCCGATACCTCCTGCCGTACACTGGTCTCACCCGGGAATACAAGAAGACATGTCGGACAGGAAAGTGTATGAAACTGTGGACAAGAGCCAGAAACAAAGATGAAAAAGCGGTGCTTGCCATTCTCGCGCGCACCGAAAAATCGATCTATGCAGCCATTCACCGGTATGCCAGAAAACCGGTGGACATCGAGGAGGCGTATGCGCAGGGAGTGCTGGTCGTGCTCGAATGCATCGAAGCTTACGAGGAGCAAAAGGGCGTGCCTTTTCTTGCCTATGTGCATACCCGGCTGAAGTATCACTATCTGAAAAGCTGGAGCGAACGCATTTGCGATTCACTCGATAAAAGGGATCCGGAAACGGGCATTGCAGCGGTGGATCAGCTGTGTGCAACCGATGACACGGAAGCGGAGTTTCTGCTAAAAGAAGAACATGCCCGCCTGCGGCGCGCCCTTTCCGGACTGACGGCAAAAGAGAGAAAATGTGTGGAAGGGTATTATCTGCACGGACTGTCGCTGTCAGAAATCGCGCACAGTCTGGGGATCGCGTACCGCACCGCCTGCAACAACAAAACACGCGGCATGAAAAAACTGAAAACCATGCTCACAAAAGAGGAGGGAGCGAACCGATGAACATCATACTTGACCCCGGACATCACGCGGATCGTGACAACCGGCACCGCGGATATTCCGAACAAAAGACAATGCTTTCGATTGCCAAACGCTGCAAATACTATGCGGAGAAGACCTACGGCATCACCGTGGGGCTAACCAGAGACAACGAACGTCCGCTTTCGAAAGAATATGCGGCGGATCTGCAAGCGCGGGCTGCCCTCGGCAGGGATGCGGATCTGTTTTTGTCGCTGCACTCGGATGCATCTTCCAATCCCTCCGTCTGCGGCAATACGGTCTACGGGAATATCGATCCCGACAGAGCGGATCCCGCGCTGTATCAATCTTTGACACAGGCGGTGGCCCGGACGACCGGTGTTTCTGCAAATTCGATCCGCTACCGGGAAGATTCGGATCCGTCCCGCTATGTCGTACACACAGAACCCGAGGCGGGTAAAACGAATTACTATGCGGTTTTGCGCCACTGCAAAGCCCGTGTGTCCGCCCTGATCGAATTGGGATTTCACACCCATGAGAAGGAACGAATGCTTCTGTCGGATCCGGATACGCAGCAGCGGATTGCGCAAGCCCTGATGGACGCCGCGACAGAGAGGCTTCTACCTTCGAAAATAAAATCTGATCCGGATGATTTTATCGCCCAAATCCTCCCCGAGGTCCTTGTCAGCGCCGGAGAGAATCGCCTCCTGCCGGGCCTGATTCTTGCCCAGGCGATCCTTGAATCCGGTCACGGCCGTTCGGAACTGGCCGTGCGCGCAAACAATCTCTTCGGGATCAAGGCGAGCCCGCCCTGGACGGGCGAGACAATCCGCTACAAAATAGAAGACTACCGTGCCTATCCAAACAAGGGAGCCTCCATCCGGGACCACGGCTCGTTTTTCACCTCGACGCCGGCAAGAATCGAACGCTATCGGGGCATCCCCGGAGAGAAACACATCGAAAAGGCCGTGCAGAGGCTGGGCGCGAGCGGCTATGCGACCGATCCTTTGTACGCTGAAAAGCTCCTCCGCGTGATCCGGGCGTACGACCTTCAGCGTTTCGACAAAATGCTTCTGACAGAAAAGTGTCCCTGCGAGTGGTCAATTTCTCTTCTTCGATCGATAGGAAAGTAGAGGGGCGGAACAACACCGTTTCTCAAATATCAGGAGGTGAAAAGCATGATCACAGAGCAGAAAAATCAGGTTCGCCTGAAACTGAATCTGGACGGCGGCATGGAAGGAGACAAACAGATTGTCAAACAGAAAACCTACAGCCGCATCGACCCGCAGGCAAGCGCCGAAGGGCTGCACGCCGCGGCCGTGGCGATTGCATCCTTGCAGGAGCTTCCGCTTCTGGCAATTCTCAGGCTGGATGATGTCATCCTGAGCGCCAACGAATAAGAAAGGAGTAAATCATGGTACAACAGCTGGAACTGGTCTTTTCGGATACCGCAAACCGTAATTTCACGGTCCGTGTGGACAATCCCCGGGCAGACCTTACGGAAACAGAAATCGCGGAACGCATGCAGGAGATTCTTGCCGCAAACGTCTTTCGTACCGCCTACGGCGAGCTGGCAGCCGTCGTGAAAGCCAATCTTGTAACGCGCGAGACCACCACCTACGAATTCGCCTAAGCGGTGATTTCTAATGGATGAAATGCTCACGCTGATCGGCAATCTCGGTTTTCCGATCGCAGTATCCGCGTATCTTCTGATCCGGATCGAAGGAAAACTGCAGGATCTGACCGCAAGCATTACCGACCTGCGTCAGGTCATCGAAAAAATCTGCTGACAAAAAACCCCGCCCGGACTGCCCGGGCGGGGTTTTCTTTGTTACGGACTTTACCGGATCACCAGCACCGAACACGGTGCGTGCGTGACGACCTTGTTCGATACTGAGCCGACCAGCAGCTTGGCCATTCTTCCCATGCCGCGGGAGCCCATCACGATCGTGTCGTATTCGCCGGTGTCGGCGGCCTCGATCAGGGTGTCGGCCGGTTCGCCGGAGGTAACCACATAGTCCACCCGGCAGGATGTGCAGGGCGCCAGCAGGCGGCGGGCCCGTTCCATAACGTGCTCGGCACGCTTTCTCGTGACATCATCGAGTTCCCGTTCGTGGGAAGACCCCAGGCCGTAGGGGCGGTACACGCTCAAATCGTGCACCACATGCATCACGGTCAGATCCAGCGGGATCACCTGCCCGAGTTTGCAAACCACCTCCGCAGCTTTCCAGCTGTGTTCCGATCCGTCCACTGCCAACAGTACTTTTTTCATGGGATCCTCCTTTCAGATCTATCGTACGGTATATATACCCGTTTCGGCAGGATTCGTTAGGTTTATGCGAAAATGTGGTATACTAATTACTTAGAGAAGTTTTGACTGTTAGGAGGCGGATGATGAGCGCAGTACTTGTATCCAAAGAAAATAATCAGGCGGTATTTACCGTCGAAATTCCCGCGGAAGATTTCAGAAAAGCAATCGATGCGGCGTATAAGAAAAACAAACACCACTTCAGCCTACCGGGTTTCAGAAAAGGCAAAGTGCCGAGAACCATGCTCGAACGCAGCTACGGCCAGGAACTCTTTTATGAAGATGCCCTGAACGAAGTGTTGCCCGACGCATTTGAACATGCCGTGGAAGAACTCGAAATCGAACCGGTGGATCAGCCCGACGTCGATGTCGACGAGATCGAACGGAACAAAGATGTAAAAATCAAATTCACCGTCGATGTTCGTCCGGAACCCGTGCTCGGCGAGTATGAAGGGCAGCAGGTCGAAGTCCATAAAGTCGAAGTCACAGACGAAATGATCGACCGTCAGATCCAGCAGCAGCTGGACCAGAACGCGCGTATGGTGCCGGTGGAAAGAGAAGCTCAAAAAGGCGATATCGCAACGATCGACTTTGAAGGCTTTGTGGACGACGAGCCTTTTGCCGGCGGCAAGGCGGAAGACTACGAACTCACGCTGGGATCGGGTTCGTTTATTCCCGGATTCGAAGAACAGGTGGAGGGGCACAAGGAAGGCGACGCCTTCTCGATCGATGTCACCTTCCCGGAAGACTACAACGAAGACCTCGCAGGAAAAGCGGCCCGCTTTGATGTCACCATAAAACAGCTGCGCGAAAAACAGCTGCCGGAAGCCGACGATGAGTTTGCCATGGACGTCAGCGATTTTGACACCATGGACGAATACCGCGCAGACCTTCGCAGCAAACTGCAGGAGGAAGCCGACACCAGAAAACGCATCGAGCGAGAAAATGCGGCGATCGAAAAACTGATCGAAGTCTCGGACATCACGCTGCCGGAATCCATGATCGGCCATCAGATCGATCATGAATATCAGGATCTCGAACGGGAAATGGCACAAATGGGCATCGGCATGGAACAATACATGACGATTCTGCAGAAGGACGAAAATGCCGTCCGCGAAGAACTGCGCCCCAAAGCCGAACAGCGTCTGAAAGCAGACCTTCTTCTGGATGAACTCAAGAAGAAACTGCAGGTGGAAGCCACGGACGAAGAGGTCGACGCCCAGGTGGAAGAGGCCGTTACCGAAATGCCGGAAGACAAGCGCGACGAGTACCGCAAATTCCTGAAAGAGCATCATCTGGAAGCCCTGAAGGAAAATGTGAAAACGAAAAAAGCGGTCGATGCGCTCGTGGACTCCATGGAATTCACCGAAGTCGAACACGACCACGACCATGATCATGACCACGATCACGAACACAGTCACGAAGAAGAAACCGAAGCCGAAGAAAAGGGCTCGGAAGAATAAGAACCGAAAAGGAGGGACCCCTATGGCACTGGTGCCTATGGTCATTGAGCAAACAAATCGGGGCGAACGCTCCTACGATATCTACTCGCGTCTTTTAAAAGAACGCATTATCTTCATCTCCGGAGAGATCAACAATGTCACCGCCGACCTGGTGGTCGCACAGCTTCTGTTCCTCGAAGCGGAAGATCCTTCCAAGGATGTACAGATCTATATCAACTCCCCGGGCGGAGTCATTACGGCCGGCATGGCGATCTATGACACCATGCAGTATATCAAGCCCGATGTATCGACGATCTGCATCGGACAGGCAGCCAGCATGGGTGCGTTTCTGCTGGCGGCAGGCGCTTCCGGCAAACGCTACGCCCTGCCGAATGCCGACGTCATGATTCACCAGCCGCTGGGCGGCGCCCAGGGCCAGGCGGAAGACATCCGCATCCAGGCGGAGAAAATCATTCAGACCCGACAGCGCATGAACGAAATCCTCGCCGAAAAGACCGGCCAGCCGATCGAAAAGATCGCACGGGATACCGACCGGGACTTCTACATGTCCGCCGCGGCAGCAAAAGAATACGGCATCATTGATTCCGTAATTGAGCGCAACGAATGACCACCTATTCCAGCAAGGAAATCACCTGTTCGTTCTGCGGCAAAACGCAGGACCAGGTAAAACGGATTATCGCCGGCCCCAATGTCTTCATCTGTGACGAATGCATTCATCTGTGCATGGATATCATCGAGGAAGAAGAGGCGCCGGCGCCGATCGCATGGGAAAATGTCCCCCGTCCGAGAGAGATCAAGGACATCCTGGACACCTATGTGATCGGACAGGAAAATGCGAAAAAATCGCTCTCGGTGGCCGTATACAATCACTACAAGCGGATCGAACAGGAAGTGGAGGATGAGGACGTCGAGATTCAGAAGAGCAATATCCTTCTGATCGGACCGACCGGAAGCGGAAAGACCATGCTTGCGCAGACTCTGGCCAAAATCCTCGATGTGCCGTTTGCAATCGCCGACGCCACCTCTCTGACAGAAGCCGGCTATGTCGGCGAAGATGTGGAAAATGTCGTCCTGAAACTCGTGCAGGCGGCCGACTATGATATCGAGCGTGCCGAAAAGGGCATCATCTACATCGACGAGATCGACAAGGTCACGAGAAAATCGGCGAACCCTTCGATTACCCGGGATGTATCCGGCGAGGGTGTGCAGCAGGCGCTCCTGAAAATCATAGAAGGCACCACGGCCAATGTGCCGCCGCAGGGCGGACGCAAGCATCCGCAGCAGGAGTATCTGCAGGTCGACACCACCAACATTCTCTTTATTGTCGGCGGTGCATTTGAAGGCATCGAAAAGATGATCGAAACCCGCCGCCAGGAATCGACGATGGGCTTCGGCGCCAAAGTGAAATCCAAAGAAGACCGAAACATCGGGGAACTGCTGCAGGAACTCGAACCCGAAGATCTGCTGCAATACGGTATGATTCCGGAATTTATCGGCCGGATTCCCGTGGTCGTCAGCCTGGATGCGCTCGATCGCGATATGCTGGTGCGTATCCTTACCGAGCCGAAAAACGCCCTGGTAAAACAGTACAAAGCGCTGTTTTCCATGGACGGTGTCCAGCTGGACTTCGACAAAAAAGCGCTGCTTGCGATTGCCGACAAAGCCTACGAACGAAAAACCGGCGCCCGCGGACTCAAATCCATCGTGGAGGAGAGCCTGCTCGAAACCATGTTTGACATCCCCTCGGAAGAAGGGCTGGAAGCCTGCTATGTCACGGCAGACGTGATCCGCGGCAAAAAGTCGCCCAAACTCGTCTACAGTGAGCGCAGCGCCTCCAAAAAGGAAGAAAACGCATCGTAAACTTGTGCGAAGGAGATTCATGAAAGACTACCCCAACGACGGCATCCCTTACGATGCCGTCCCTTATGATTTACCCCTGATTCCCCTGCGCGGAATCTATATGTTTCCCCATATGGTCATCCATTTTGACATCGGACGGCAAAAGTCGCTGGAATCGCTGGAAGAGGCGATGCTCAGAAACTCCGAGGTCATTTTGTGTTCCCAAAAAGATTATAAAGTCGAACAGCCGACGAAAAAAGATCTGTGGCCGATGGGAGTCCTCGCCTCCATCAAACAGACGCTCAAACTGCCCAACGGCAGCACACGCGTACTCGTGGAAGGTGTCGACCGGGTTTCACTGGAGAAACTGAATCTCAGAAAACGCTACTACGCCGCCCAGGGAAATATCTACGAACAGACCGAAGCTCCCGAAGAATCAAAGCAAATGGAAGCCGCCACACGGCTCGTGCTCTCCGACATGCGCGAATATCTGGAGTTTAACCCCGGCATGGGCCAGGAAATGATGTTCGGACTCTCCGACATCGACGACCCCGGCCGCCTGTGCGATGTCATCGCCTCCTACACCGAAATGAAAGATCAGGATTACGCGGCCGTCCTCATGGAAATGAACATCTATGCCCGTCTGGAAACCGTGCACAAAATCCTGCAAAAAGAGATCGAACTGCTCCGGATCGAAGACAAGATTTCCCGCCGCGTGCAGCATCAGATCGACCAGGTGCAAAAGGAATACTATCTCAAAGAGCAGATCCAGGCGATCCGCAAGGAACTCGGGGAAGACGACGACACCGACAACATCGTCTCTGAATATGAAGAAAAGCTCGGCAAGCTCAAACTGCCGGCGCAGACCAAAGAAAAAATCGAAAAAGAAATCAACCGGCTCAAACAGCTGACAACCCAGTCGCCCGAATACCAGGTCGCCAGGAGTTATCTGGATGTCATCTTTGACCTGCCCTGGAACAAGGCGACCCGCAGCCGGATCGACCTCGCAAAAGCCGAAGCGATCCTCGAAGAAGATCATTACGGACTGAAAGACGTAAAAGAACACATACTCGAATACATCGCGATCCGGAAGCTTACGACAAAAATGCGCAGTCCGATCCTGTGCCTTGTGGGACCGCCCGGAGTCGGGAAAACGAGTGTCGCAAAATCTATCGCCCGCGCCATGGGAAGAAACTTCGCCCGCATGAGCCTTGGCGGCGTGCGCGATGAAGCGGAAATCCGCGGCCACAGAAAAACCTATATCGGCGCCATGCCCGGCCGCGTCATTCAGAATCTGATCCAGGCCAAAGTGAACAATCCCGTCTTTTTGTTCGACGAAATCGACAAAATGGCGAACGATTTTCGCGGCGACCCGGCCAGCGCGCTCCTCGAAGTGCTGGATCCCGAACAAAACAGCACCTTCGCCGATCACTATGTCGAAGTCCCGTTTGACCTGTCCAATGTACTGTTTCTGACCACGGCCAATTATCTGGAAGATATTCCCGAACCGCTCAGAGACCGCATGGAAATCATCCGGCTGAGCGGCTACACCCATGATGAAAAGTGGCATATCGCAAAGCGGCACCTGATCCCCAAACAGCTTGGCTTCCACGGACTGAAAGAAAGCCAGGTGCAGATCACGGACGATGCGCTGACCGATATGATTCTGTATTACACCAGAGAAGCCGGCGTGCGCAGCCTGGAACGCATGATCGCCCGGGCGCTCAGAAAAGCCGCACGCAAAATTGTGGATGACAAAAATGCAGAGATTCGGATCACGAAAGACAATCTCACCGACTGGATCGGAAGAAGAAGATATCTCGATGATCCGGTCGCCGACAGCCCCGAAATCGGCGTCGTCAAGGGCCTGGCCTGGACACAGGTCGGAGGGGAGATCCTGAATATCGAAGCGAGCACCATGCCCGGCACCGGGAAGCTTCAGCTGACAGGCAGCCTCGGCGATATCATGAAAGAATCCGCACAGGCGGCTCTGTCGTATGTGCGCGCGCGTCATGAAAGCTTCGGCATAGAAAAGGACTTTCACAAGAACCTCGATCTGCACATCCACGTCCCCGAAGGCGCCACGCCGAAAGACGGCCCCTCGGCCGGCATCACGATCGCCGTCGCCATTGTCTCCGTGCTGACAAAACGTCCCGTCCGGGCAGACATCGCCATGACCGGCGAACTCACCCTCCGGGGCACCGTACTGCCGATCGGCGGCGTAAAGGAGAAAGTCATCGCGGCCAGCCGCTACCGGGTGCCGGAAGTCTTTTTGCCGCAGGAAAACGAAAAAGATCTGGAAGATGTGCCGGAAACCATCCGCGAAAACATCACTTTCCATTTTGTACGCGACATCAACGAAGTGCTCGACAGGGCCTTTACCGATGTTTAGAACCACCGAACTCGCCGTCATGGCCGCCTCCCGGGAACAGTACCCGGAAGACGGCCGGCCGGAAGTCGCATTTGTCGGCCGGAGCAATGTCGGGAAATCCTCACTTTTGAACGCGCTGCTCGGCAGAAAAAAACTCGCCTACACCAGCGCCAAACCCGGCAAGACGAGAACGATCAACTTTTATCTGATCAACGACGAATACTATTTTGTCGACCTGCCCGGCTACGGCTACGCGCAGATTGACAAAGCGACCCGCCAGGGCTGGGAAAAACAGATGCAGGGCTATCTGAAACACAGAGAAACCCTGGAACTTGTTATCCAGCTGGTCGACAGCCGGCATACCCCGTCCGCGCTCGATCAGCGCATGACGAAGCTCCTCCGGGAGTCCGGGCGCCCGTTTCTCGTCGCCGCCACCAAAAGAGACAAACTCTCCAACAACGCCTGGCAAAAAAACAGCCGCGAGATTTTGAAAACCCTCGGGATCGAAAAACAACAGCTCTATCCCGTCACCGTCACCGACAACAAAACCATCCAAACCCTCCGAAACGCCATTGTTGAATAACAAAGGCGTTTTTTGCGGCAGCTTTCCTTCGAGTTCGGTTCATTGCAAGGGCACCCTTTTTTCGGTTCAATCGACAGAATCCATTTCCCAAACCCGGGATCCGCGGGTGTTACAGACGGCCGCTCTATGATCGGTATCCTTAGGATACCCACTATACTAATCAGCCCCGTCCGAACACTTTATATGCGCAAAGCGCATATTTCACTGCGCCCCATCGGAGCGCCTGTCGAACCGATCGCTGCGTTTTTTGCGAAACGCCCGCAACAAACGAAAAAAGAACCGACGCAATGTCGGTTCTTTATGTGTACAGCCTACTCTTTTGCGAACATGTCTTTCGTAGCGCCGCAGACGGGGCATACCCAATCTTCCGGAAGGTCTTCGAAAGCAGTGCCCGGATCGATTCCACCATCGGGATCGCCGACTTCGGGATCGTATACGTAACCGCAAGGTTCACAAACCCATTTTTCCATAATGCAGATCTCCTTTCTTTGCCTTATACTACCATTTTACTGATATTTCAGAAATTGTAAAGTCACACAACACAAATGATCTGATAAAATTATCCGATTCTCGCGTGATACCTGAGTTGAATTGGGTAAGAATGAAACAGAAAACAAACAAATTAGGTGATACAATGCGATACCAATACGAGGGGGCCCTGCAAAGCGACCTGCATGCGATATCTGATCTGACGGGCCACCTGATGGTTACACTGGAACGGTTCATGCGCGACGAATCCACCCTTTTCGATGTCCGTCTGATCCTGAGCGAACTTTTGATCAACGGCTACGAACACGGCAACCGCTCCAATCGAAACAAAAAAATCTATGTGACGCTGAAACTGGAAGACGCGGATATAACACTGACGGTACGAGACGAAGGACAGGGTTTCGTTTTTGACTGCAACGATCCGCTGGACCCGAGCTGCTGCTCCGGTCGCGGGTTGATGTTGGTGCAAAAACTTGCAGACTCCGTCCGGATTGACAACAACTGCATTACCGCCGTGCTTCCTAGACCGCGCGGATAATATCGCTGCCAAAGGGGACCGAAATCCGGTCCTTTTTTTCGTGGGATGACTCGATCTGTGATACAATAGTATGTTGGAATGAGGAATGAATATGGAAAATAAAATACGCAACGTGGCGATCATCGCGCACGTAGACCACGGGAAAACTACGCTCGTGGACCGGCTCCTGCAGGAGAGCGGACTGTTCAGTGCCCAGCGCGAAACCCGCGACCGGGTAATGGACAGCCACGATCTCGAACGCGAACGGGGCATTACCATCCTGGCAAAAAACACGGCCGTCCGTTATGACGGTTATCTTTTGAATATTATCGACACACCGGGCCACGCCGATTTCGGCGGTGAGGTCGAACGCGTGCTTAAAATGGCCGGCGGGGTCATCCTCGTGGTGGACGCCTTTGAAGGGGTCATGCCGCAGACCAAAGTCGTGCTGCGCAGAGCGATCGCGATGCAGCTGCCTTTGATCGTCTGTGTGAATAAGGTCGACCGGAAAGACGCCCGCCCCGATGCGGTCGTCGATGAAATCCTGGATCTGTTCATCGCGCTGGAAGCGGACGATTCCTATGCCGACGCGCCGTTTATCTTTGTATCGGCCAAACAGAATCTCTCGGGCACGGATCCCGAACAGCTGCAGCCCGGCATGCAGCCACTGCTGGAAGAGATCATCCGAAGCATCCCCGCGCCGGAACAAAAAGAGGGGCCGCTGCAGGTTCTGATCTCGACGATCGACTACAATGACTATGTCGGTCGCATCGGCATCGGAAAAGTGGAGCGCGGAAGCATCGCAACGGGCGACACCGTCATGATGATCAATCACAACGATGCATCTCGCCGCAAGAAAGTCAAAATCACACATATCTACGAATTCGAAGGACTCGACCGCAAAGAAGTCGAACGGGCCTCTGCCGGATCCATCATCGCCGTTTCGGGTGTGGAAGGGATCACGATCGGCGATACGCTGGCCGATCCGCTGGAGCCCGAAGCCGTGCCGTTCGTCAAAATCTCGGAACCTACGCTCTCCATGGTGTTTTCGGTCAACGACTCGCCTTTTGCGGGACAGGACGGCCGCTATGTGACGGGACAGCGTCTGCGCGCGCGTCTGTACAAGGAACTTGAAACCGACGTCAGCCTCCGGGTGGAAGACACCGGCAGCACCGACAGTCTGAAAGTATTTGGCCGGGGCGAGCTGCACTTTTCCGTTCTGATCGAAACCATGCGAAGAGAAGGCTACGAATTTCTCGTATCGAAACCCGAAGTCCTGTTTCGTACAGACGAACAGGGCCGCCGCACCGAACCCATGGAGCAGGTCACACTGGATGCCGAAGAGGGATATGCCGGCAGCATTATCGAAAAGCTCGGCACGCGCCGCGCCCAGATGCAGAGCATGCAGCCTTACGGCGCGGGCTATGTCCGCATGGAATTTCTCATGCCCGCCAGAGGCCTGATCGGCTACCGGCAGGAGCTGATGACCGACACTAAGGGCACGGGGGTGTTACACTCCGAGTTTCACGGGTATGAGCTATACAAGGGAGACATACCCGGACGAAACACCGGTTCGCTGATCGCTTCGGAGACCGGCGAAAGCACCGCCTACGGTCTGGCGGCCGCCGAAAGCCGCGGATCGCTCTTTGTGGCGCCGGGACAGGCGATCTATGAAGGCATGGTGGTCGGTGAAAACCCGAAAGGGCTGGACATTGAAGTCAATGTCTGCAAGAGAAAGCAGCAGACGAATATCCGCGCCGCGGGTTCGGACGACGCCATCCGGCTGTCGCCGCCGCGGGAAATGCGTCTGGAAGACTATATGGAATTTCTCGAGCGCGACGAACGGATCGAGGTTACGCCGCATTTTCTTCGCGTACGAAAAGCCATTCTCTCGACCGTGCAGCGGCACAAGGCGCGTAAATATCAATAGAAACATGGGGGAGCCATGCAACTGTATCTGAGTCTTTTTGCCAACTTATTCTGGCTGAATATCATCCTGGCCATACTGGTTGTGTTTTTTGGGCGCAAGGATCCGCAATCCACGGTGTTCTGGGTTATGGTCCTCGCGTTCGTACCGGTGCTGGGCTTCTTTTTGTATCTGCTTTTGGGACAAAACTTCCTGAAACGCAAAATGTTTACGCTGAAGCAGGAAGAGGACCGCTATGTAAAAGACTATGTTGATGTGCAGGGGCGGGTTCTGACCCGCGGACAGTTCTCCTTCAGCAACTGGCGCTCCCAGCGGTATGAAAGCCTGATCCGGCAAAACCTGCGTCTCGACGAGGCGTTCTTGTCGCAGAACAACGAAATCGATCTGTTTTTCTGGGGCGAAGACCTCTATGAGGCCATGATCGAAGACATTCGAAAAGCAAAATACACGATCGACATGCAGTACTATATTTTCAAATCTGACGATCTGGGGCAAAAACTCCTGACCGAACTGACGAAAAAGGCACAGGAAGGCATCCGCGTGCGACTTTTGTATGACGGCATCGGCGGCCGTACCCTGTCTTCGAAGGACCTGGCGCCTCTGCATGCGGCGGGCGGCCGCACCGCCGTGTTTTTCCCCAGTATCCTCCCGTATGTAAATCTCCGGATCAACTACAGGAATCACAGAAAACTTGTCATCATCGACGACAGCACAGGCTATATCGGCGGTTTCAATGTCGGTGACGAATACATCGGAAAAAGCAGGCGTTTCGGCCCCTGGCGCGATACTCATCTGCGCATACGCGGCGACAGCGCCATCGGCATGAAAATCCGGTTTTTGAAAGACTGGTATTATGCCTCCAACGACGAAAAAGAAGAAAACGCACCGACCTGGGAACCCGACCGGTCCGAAGGGAAAACCGGCGTCCAGATCGTCACCTCAGGCCCGGATACCCGGCTTCCGAATGTCAAAAACGCGATCTTTCGCATGATCACCAATGCAAAAGACCGCATCTACATTCAAACCCCTTATTTTGTACCCGACCAGGCCATTATGGAAGCGCTCGTCACCGCCATCGCATCCGGCGTGCAGGTGCACATCATGATTCCCGGCAAAAGAGATCACCCGTTTGTTCACTGGGCGTCACTTTCCTTTATCGGAGAGTTGCTCGCCGTTGGGGCGAAGTGTTATATTTATGAAAAGGGCTTTCTGCACGCCAAAATGGTCGCCGTCGACGATTTCGTATCCACCGTCGGCTCCACCAATATGGATATTCGCAGTTTTCATCTGAACTTTGAAGCCAACGCCATTATCTACGACCAGACCGTCAACGAACGGCTGATCAATCAGTTTATGGTCGACACCTTTTATTCCGACGAACTCCGGCTCGAAGAATACCGGAACCGTTCGGTTACCGTAAAAATCCGCGAGGCATTTTCGCGCCTGCTGTCACCGCTTTTGTAAACCCGAGGGAGGGAGAAATATGGAACAACCGCTATACGAAATCTTTCTTTGGAACGACACCTATGTGTCCACCCGGGAGAGTGAATCCCTCCGGCCGATCCAGGACAACGCGATCTATGAAGTGCTTCGGATGGAAGACGGCGTGCCGCTGTTTTTTGCCCCGCACTTTCACCGACTGCTGTTTTCCGCCGAGCGGGTCGGACGCCCGCTGCCCTACGGAGAAAAGACCGTGCTGCATCAGCTGTGGGCGCTCAAGGAAATGAACGGCTTCACAGACAGCAATATCAAGATGCTCTGGGCGGAATCCGGCGGACAGTCGCATTTTGTCGTCTACGCGGCACCCGGAAGAGAACTCGAAGACGATACTCTAAGAT
>ERZ1032871.15-NODE-15-length-28785-cov-11.877410_pt1 | contig 28785 bp, 30 predicted proteins | sample MGYA00519026_ERZ1032871 | MGnify/ENA primary metagenome ERZ1032871 (study PRJEB33719, sample SAMN04262510) | wastewater metagenome | biome: rural village; feature: composting latrine chamber; material: composting feces with ash | place: El Salvador | collected...
GGTCTCGGCATTCCTGCTGAACCGCTCTTCCGATCTTAGAGTATCCCCTCGGACACGAACCAGTAGTCGATGACGCCGAGGTCCGCGAAGGCCTCCCCGTAGACACCGGTCTCCTCCCACACCTCACGCTCGGCGGTGGCGCGGCGGTCCTCCCCCGGCTCGACGTGCCCCTTCGGCATCGACCACAGCAGGCGGCCCCGGCGGTCCAGGCGACCGATGAGCGCGACATAGATACGGGACAGATCGACCTCGCCCGCGTCGTTCACCGCCTCCGCGAGACCGGACACGACGAGTCCACCCGCGGACGTCTCGTCGCGGGTGGCCATGCGGTTGGGCTGCGGGCGCTGCTGCTTCCGGGAGTTCTGCGACCGCTGCGGATTACGGCGGCGGCGCTTGCGGGGTTCCTGCTTCTCGCCCTGCGACTGCTGCTGCTGGGCCTGCTGGCCCTGATTTCCGGAACCACGACGACGCGACCGGCGACGACGCCGACGCTTGGGGCCCTGGGAATCATTCTCAGTCATCCCCCTGATCGTATCCGCTGCGACAGCCTTTCGAAATTCCCATGCCGTGGTCGGTAGACTCGCTGGTTGTGAACGCGGACGACCCCCTGACCCCCCTGGCCCTGCTCGCGCAGGCCGAGCGCACCATCGCCGGTCTGCCCATCGGTGACCTCGTCGCCGAGTTCCAGGCCCGCGGACTCCCCCTCTTCCTCGTCGGCGGTTCGGTCCGCGACGCCATCCTCGGCCGCCTGGGCAACGACCTCGACTTCACCACTCCCGCCCGCCCCGACGTCATCTCCGACATCCTCCGGGGCTGGGCCGGCACCGTGTGGGACACGGGCATCGACTTCGGCACCGTCTCCGCCGCGCACCGCGGCCAGCAGGTGGAGATCACCACCTTCCGCTCCGACACCTACGACGGCGTCTCCCGTAACCCCGAGGTCATGTTCGGCGACACCCTCGAGGGCGATCTCATCCGGCGGGATTTCCGGGTCAACGCCATGGCCGTCGAATTGCTTGTCGACGACGCCGGCGACCTCGTCGCCCGCTTCCACGACCCCGTCGGCGGGCTCGAGGATCTGGCCGCCCGCCGCCTGGACACCCCCGACGCCCCGGAGATCTCCTTCCACGACGATCCCCTCCGCATGCTGCGCGCCGCCCGCTTCGTCTCCCAGCTGGGCTTCGGCGTGGCCGAGCGCGTCAAGGCCGCCATGACCGACATGGCCGGTGAGATCGAGCGCATCACCGCCGAGCGCATCCAGGTGGAGCTGGACAAGCTCATGCTCGGCGACGCCCCGTGGACCGGCATCAACCTGCTCGTCACCACCGGGATCGCCGGCCACGTGTTCCCCGAGATCCCCGCCATGCGCGACATGGCGGACGAGCACAACCAGCACAAGGACGTCTACGCGCACTCCATGCAGGTGCTGCGCCAGGCCATCGACCAGGAGGAGGACGGCCCCGACCTGGTGCTCCGGTGGGCGGCCCTGCTGCACGACTCCGGTAAGCCCGACACCCGGGCCTGGAACGAGGACGGCCGCGTCACCTTCCACCACCACGAGGTCGTCGGCGCGAAGAAGATCCGCCGCCGCATGCGCGCCCTGAAGTACTCCAAGCAGATGGTCGGGGACGTCTCCCAGCTCATCTACCTGCACATGCGCTTCTACGGCTTCGGTGAGGGCCAGTGGACCGACTCCGCCGTGCGTCGCTACGTCACCGACGCCGGGGAGCTCCTCCCCCGCCTCCACAAGCTGGTGCGCGCCGACTCCACCACCCGCAACCAGCGCAAGGCGGCCCGCCTGCAGCGCACCTACGATCACCTCGAGGAGCGCATCGCCGACATCGCCGCCCGGGAGGACCTGGCGCGGGTGCGACCCGACCTCGACGGCAACGAGATCATGGAGATCCTCGGGGTGCCCGCCGGCCCGGTCGTCGGCCGCGCGTGGGCGTTCCTCAAGGAGCTGCGACTGGAGCGCGGCCCACTCGAGCGCGATGCTGCAATTGCAGAACTGCGTGCGTGGTGGGAAGCTGAACAGTCACAGGGAAAGAGTTAGCAGGAGGTAGTCGCAATGTCAGACTTTTACGCCGACCGTCTCTTCAACGCCCTCGAGCGCAATGAGCCGGAGCCGGGCATGCTGCTCGTCGCCGCCCCCGGGATGCTCTCCGACGAGTTCAACCGGTCCGTCGTGCTCATCATCGAGCACAACGAGCACCTCACCTTCGGCGTGAACCTCGCCTCCCGCAGTGACCTGGCGGTGTTCAACGTCATGCCGGACTGGCTGCCGGCCGTCGCGAAGCCGCAGGCGCTGTACATCGGTGGGCCGCTCAACCAGCAGTCCGTCGTCGGCCTGGCCATGACGAAGGCAGGCGTCGACATGGAGCAGGCGCCGCAGCTCAACCGCCTGGCCAACCGCCTTGCGCACGTCGATCTGCGTGCGGAGCCCGGGGACATCGCCGACGTCGTCGAGGGCATGCGTCTGTTCGCCGGCTACGCCGAGTGGGCCCCGGGGCAGCTCGACGACGAGATCGAGCGCGGCGACTGGTACGTCACCCCGGCGCTGCCCACCGACGTCATCGTCCCCGGCCGCACCGACCTGTGGGGCGATGTCATGCGCCGCCAGCAGGCCCCGCTTCCCCTCTTCTCGACGTTCCCGGCGGACCTGGTGGACAATTGATCGCCGAGATCCGCGCGGGCATCCGAGACTCCTGGGCGGTCGCGCTGGGGCTCATCCCGCTGGGGCTGGCGTTCGGCCTGCTCCTCACGCAGATGGGGTTCGCGTGGTGGTGGGCCCCCATCTTTTCCCTCCTCATCTATGCCGGGTCGATGGAGTTCCTTGCGCTCAATCTGGTGACTGCGGGCGTCGGACCCTTGTCGGCTGCCGTCACCGGCTTCATGGTGAACTTCCGCCACATCTTCTACGGGCTGACCTTCCCGCGTGATCTGGTGCGGGGCGGCGCGGGGCGGGCGTACTCCACTTATGCTCTCACCGACGAGTCCTACGCCATCGCCTCCGCGCGCCGCCCGCGCAGTGGGGTGCAGGTGCTGACGATCCAGGCGTTCTGCCAGTCGATGTGGATCCTGCCCGGCATCGTCGGGGCGCTCGTCGGCGAGGTGATCCCGGCGGGGATCCAGGGCATGGAGTTCGCGCTCGTCGCCCTGTTCGTGGTGCTGGCGTGGGAAACGTTCCGGAACAGCCGCGACCTCTCGCTCGTGCTCATCGCGGGCGGCCTGGCCGTGCTGGTCGGGCTGATGGCACCGGCGTCGCTGCTCATGATCGCCCTGAGCGCGTATTTCCTGCTCCTGCTCGGGCGCCACCTCTCCCCCGCCCTCGACCGCGCGTTGGAGTGGCGGATCTGATGTACGGACTTCCCGAGGGTGTCACCCTCACCCAGGTCTTCGCGGTACTCATCCCGATTGGTGTGATCACTGTGCTGCTGCGCTGGCTGCCCTTCGCGTTCGTCACCGCGCTCAAGGGCAACCAATTCTTCGGGCTGCTCGGGCGGATGATGCCGGTGGGCGTCATGGTCGTGCTGGCCGTCTACACGCTCTTCGGGCAGCAGTCGGCACCCGGCGGGATCCCGGCGGCCCTGGCCGGGGTGGCGGTGACGCTCGGCCTGCACGCGTGGAAGCGGGACTCCGGGCTGTCGATCCTCGGCGGGACCCTGGCCTACATGGGCCTGGTCAACCTCGTGTTCTAGCCGATCTCCGGAAAGGTAGCGACGGCCTCGGCCCACAGCCCCTCGAACTCCTCGGGAGTGAGGTGGGAGTGCTCGATGTCCGGGAAGTCGGCGTAGGTGTCCGGGTGCGGGACAACAGGGTTGGGGGCCTGGGCCATGCCGGCCGCCGTGTCCTGCGTGGCGGCACCGCGGATCGTCTCGGAGGGGTCGAGTTCGATGATGCGGACCATCGCGCAGGTTTGCTCGTCGAGCGGCGCGAGCTCCGCCACATGAATCACGGAACCCGCCCCCGGGACTGTCATTTCGATGCGTACGTGTATTTGTTTCACGTGAAACATCGTAGGGGGCGGGCGTCGAAAAGCAATCAGGACTGCAGAACCACCGGCTTGCGGGGTGGTGCCTGACGGGCGTACCGGGCGGCGAGCCAGGAGCACATCATGAGCTGCACCTGGTGGAAGATCATGAGCGGGAGAATGAGCAGGCCGATGCTCGCGCCGCCGAAGATGACCGACGCCATCGGCAGACCCGTCGCCAGCGACTTCTTCGTGCCGCAGAACTGGATGGCTTTCATGTCCTTGTCGTTGAAGCCCAGGCGCTCGGACGTGAAGCGGGTGAGCCACAGCATGACGGCCACCAGCACGATGGAGAAGACGATGAGGAAGATGATCTGGCCCACCGACACCTCCGACCACACGCCGGCGACCATGCCCGCCGAGAACGCCGAGTACACGACCATGGTGATCGAGCCGCGGTCGACGATCTTCGTCGCCTTGTTCGCCGCGAAATCCTTCACCCACTTGCGCAGGAGCTGGCCCAGGACGAAGGGCAGGAGCAGGAGGATGGCGATGTCGATGAACACCTGCGAGTCGACGTGGATCGTACCGCCGGCGGACATGAGCAGCATGACCAGCAGCGGAGTGAGGAACACGCCCGCCAGGTTCGAGGCACTCGCCGCGACGATCGCGCCGGCATAGTTGCCCTTCGCGATCGACGTGAACGCCACCGAGGACTGCACGGTCGACGGCACGAGCGTCATGAAGAGGATGCCCATGTACATCCCCTCCCCGATGAGGCCGCTGAGCGGGCGGAGCGCCACGCCGATGATCGGGAACACCAGGAACGTGAACACCAGGATGAGCAGGTGCAGCCGCCAGTGCAGGAGACCCTTCACCGCCTCCTGCGTGGAGAGTCGGGCACCGTAGAGGAAGAAGAGGAATGCGATCGCGATGTTGGTCGCCGTGGCGAACCACTCCGCGAAGTCACCGCGCGCCGGCAGCACGATCGCCACCACCACCGCGGCAATGATCAGGAGTATGAGCGGGTCAGTCCGCTTGAGAAGGGACAACATGCCCTGAAGTCTACGATAGGGCCCATGAACTCACTCTTCACGCCCATCCGGCTGCGCGACCTGGAGATCCGCAACCGGGTCTGGATGCCGCCCATGTGCCAGTACCACGCCACCGACGGCCTGCCCGAGGACTGGCACTTCGTCCACTACGGGGCCCGCGCGGCCGGTGGCTACGGGCTCATCATCGCGGAGGCGACCGGCATCGTCCCCGAGGGCCGTATCTCCCCCGCGTGCACCGGCCTGTGGAACGACGAGCAGGAGGCCGCCTGGTCCCGCATCGTGTCTTTCGTCCACTCCCAGGGCGCGAAGATGGGCATCCAGCTCAACCACGCGGGTCGGAAGGCGTCGACGATCCCGTGGCTGCCCGGACGTGGTGACGGCTCCGTGCGTGAGGGCGGCTGGGAGACGGTCGGTCCCTCCGCCGTGGCGCAGGAGGGTATCGATCCGCCGCGCGAGATGACTCTCGAGGAGATCCAGGCGCTCCCGGGTCAGTTCGCGGCGGCCGCCTCCCGCGCTGTGCGCGCCGACTTCGACACCGTGGAACTCCACGGTGCCCACGGCTACCTGCTGCACCAGTTCCTCACTCCCCTGGCCAACCACCGCACCGACGAGTGGGGCGGCTCCTTCGAGAACCGCACCCGCCTCTTCCGGGCGGTGGCGCGCGCCGTCCGGGGCGTCCTGCCCGAGGGCATGCCGCTTCTCGTCCGCCTGTCCGCCACCGACTGGATCGACGGTGCGTGGGATCTCGAACAGTCCGTCGCCCTCGCCTCCCTGCTTATCGACGACGGCGTCGACCTCATCGACGTCTCCACGGGAGGTGCGGCGAATGCGCGCATCCCCGTCGGCCCGGGTTTCCAGGTGGAGTTCGCCTCCGAGATCCGGCGCCGTTCCGGGATGCCGACGGCAGCGGTCGGGATGATCACCGAACCGGAGCAGGCGTTGGCCATCGTCGAGTCCGGTGACGCCGACGCGGTGCTCATCGGTCGTGCCGGGCTCCGGGATCCCTCGTGGGCTCTGCGCGCCGCCCATGAGACGGGGCTCGATCGTTCCGAGATCCCCTACCCCGACTCCTACTGGCGGGCTAGCTGGAGACGCTGAGGGTGTCGCCCTCCTGCTCCACCTTCGCCGGAGTGAGCGGGTCGCGGGCGACACCGGAGACGACGGAGCCGTCCGCGATGTTGAACACGGAGTCGTGGTAGGTGCAGCGGACGGTGTCGCCCTCCACCTCCGTGATGGGGTTGCGCTGGTGCGGGCACGTCTGCGAGTATGCGACGTAGGTGCCCTCCGTGGGCTGTGCGATGATGAAGCCATCAAAGATGGTGGCGCTGCCGACGGGGACGTCAGCGGCCGCGACCTCCACCGCGGGCTCGCTGCCACACGCGGCCAGGAATGCGCCGGCGAACGTGGTGGCGGTGCCGAGCAGGAACATACGACGGTTACACGAGAACTCAGACATACATTCAGTATGGCAAAAATTGGGGGCATCCATCATTGATTCGACGAAATGTCGGCAAAGATCACAGTGGGTGTGACTTTGCGGTGACGTAATGGGGGTATATATCGTGCGGGCGTGGTTACGTCACTGTGACGCTAAATTCAGTGAGCAGTGCGCGCCACTCCTCTTTCACGCGATCGCGATCCTTCATCGTCGGGAGCTTGTCGATCTTCGCGCTCAAACGGGTTTTGCCCTTCGCATCCGACACGTCGACGGACACCTGGGAACCGTCCGCCAGGTCCGCTCGCCAGTAGCGCCACTTCTCGGTAGCGGTGTTACGCGGGGCGTCGGTAAGCTTCCTGCTCTCCATGAAGGCGACGAACTTCTCGAAAACGTCCGTCCACTCCCCTGGGACGGTCTTGGTGACGCTCGCGTTGATGGACCCCGTCACCGTCTGGCCGACCTGGCGGCGTCCGATCATGCGCTCGATCTCGACGGCGATGCCCTGCGACCACCAGTCGGATGCTCCTCCCCGGGAGGCGAGCTTCACCAGCTCCTGATGGCTGAACTCATGCGGGTCCCCGTGCTCCCGCATGAATTCCATCCAGCCGTTGATGTCTCGGCCGGTCGCCTTCTCGAACTTGTCGCTCATGCCTCTGAGACTAGTGGATCTCCCGGCGTTGCGACCCCCACCAACCGAGGCCGATGAGGGCGATCGCTGCGGCTGCCATGAGCAGGTGCGGCGTCCAGGAACCGCCGTTGGGGGTGACGACGTACTCGAAAGGCGAGAGGTCGATCAGCCACTGCGGCGCGCTGAGTACCGGCCCGAAGAGCGTGAGAATGGCCGCTCCGACGACCGGTGCCCAGGCGACGTGGGTGAAACGGGGCACTATTCCGACTATCGCGACGGCGACGCCGGTGAGCAGCAGGGCCGGCGCGAGCTGGGACCAGGTGCTCGGCACCAGCGTGTCGTAGTCCGCCGCCACGGTCGTCTCCTGGGACCACAGGCCGAGGGCACCTCCTCCCAGGGCGCCGACGGTGGCCAGAACCAGGCCGGCAACGCTGAGAATGCTGGCTGCCCCTAGGGGAACCCAACGCTGAAGGCCCGTGGAGCGCTGCAGATCCACCGTCCGGTCCACTTCCCCACTGCGGTAGGTCACCACGACCTGCACACCCATCGTCGCGATGAGGATACCCGTGAGTTTGAGGATGTATCCGATGAACTCCGTCTTCATGTCCCCGTCGCCGAAGATGTCCTTGAAGATCTGTCCGATGTTCGCCTCCGCCTCCATCCACTCACTGAGGGACCCGGTGAGCGCGATGAAGAAAGCGGTGAGTCCGGCGATCACGATGGCCCAGGTGAGGATGGTGGAGCGGTTGAGCACCGTGGAGAGATGCAGCGGGCCCCGAATACGGCGGGTTCGGGTGGGGATCAACGACGGAACGGCGACCAGGGCCGACCCGTACTCCCGCTGCCTCTCCGCGAAGAGAACGACTCCTGCCGCGAGGACGCAGATTCCGGCTATCATGCCGATCGCCATCCAGTCGTTCTGCACGTAGGGGTGGACCAAGGTCTTCCATCCCAGGGGTGAGACCCAGTTGAGCCACCCGAAGTCCTCGGAGTCGGCCACAGATCTCACCACGAATGCTCCCGCGATGGTCATGAGCCCGGTCCGGGTGAGGGCCGCGGGGTCACGGACCAGTAGGAGGACCAGCTGGGCCAATAGTGCGGATCCGAGCATGGTCAGGGCGATGACAGACCCCGAGGCGAGGGCACCCCCGACGGGCATCTCGTCCACGTACAGCCCGGACAGAGCGAGGACCGCAGTACTACCCGCACCCATGATGGCTGCCACGAGCGCGGTGGTGACCACTGCGGCGGCTGCCGGTGCCATGCGGTTGATGCCGGTCGACAACTGCAGCTCTGTGAGCCCCAGCGTCTCGGATCTTCGGTGCAGGCCGACGATGAGCAGCACCGCCATGACGGAGCCGAGAATGATCATCATGCTGCCCGCCTCCCACATGACGATCTGCCCGAGCGTCGCCGGCGACTCCACCGGACCCCACATGGCCGTCATGCCCGCATTGCGTTGCATGCCGAGGACGAAGGCCTCGCGATCGCCGGCAGTCGGGTAGTAGTTTTCGTAGGCGGGGGGAAAGACAGCCAGGAACGCCCACAGGGCCAGGCACCAGATGATGATGAAGGAACGGCGTAGCCGAAGGTTGAGAGCGATCATCGTGCGTCTCCGTAGTGCTGGAGGAACATCTCCTCGATGCTGGCGGGTGCAGACGTAATGTCCTCTCCCCCGGCCTCAAGAACACGGCGGAGGACGTCCGGGACCTGCTCCCGGCTTACTGTCACGTGGAACGTGCCGTCGTCAAACGTCGATCCCTCGATCTCCCGCAACCCGGATGTTTCACGTGAAACACGCGCGGTGATCTCGTGAGCGGAGAGATGACGCAACTTCTCGACGCTGCCCGTCTCCGCCGTCTGGCCGTCACGAATAATGGTGACGTACTCGCAGAGCTTCTCCACCTCACTCATGATGTGGCTGGACAGCAGAACCGTGGCTCCCCTTGCCTGCTCCTTGCGGATCTCTTCGACGAACACCTGCTCCATGAGGGGGTCGAGGCCGGCGGTCGGTTCGTCGAGAATGAGTACCTCCGCCCCGACTGAGAGAGCAGCTACCAGGCTGACCTTCCGACGGTTACCGGTCGAGTACTCACGGGTCTTCTTGTCGGGATGCAGTTTGAAGGCCTCGATGAGTTCTGCCTCCCGTTCCCGGTTCACGGGCGATCCCCGGAGAGACTCCAGCGCACGGAAGACTTCTCGTCCTGTCAGGGAAGGCCACAGGGATACGTCTCCCGGAATGTAGCCGATGCGTTTCAATACGGCGGGGTTGCGGCGGGGATCCTCCCCGAGCACGGTGGCGGTGCCCGATGTCGCGTGAAGGACGCCGAGCAGGATGCGGATGGTCGTGGACTTCCCGGACCCGTTCGGGCCGAGGAAGCCGTGGATGGTGCCCTGCTCAACCCTGAGGTTGAAGTTGTCGAGTGCGCGGAAGTCGCCGAAGGTCTTCGTCAGGTCCCGCACGTCGATGACGGTTGTCATGATGCCACTCCCCTGGTTTCACGTGAAACATTGCTCTCGAAAAGCTCTACCGCCTGCTCGAGGAAGAGGCGGATGAACTCCTTCTGGTTGGGATGCTGGTATGCACTCGTCAGCAGCGTTACGACGCCGGGCGCCATGAGCACCGGGCGGACAATTCCCCGCCAGTCCCGCTGGTGGATCCCCCAGTCCGGGCCGAAGACCGAATGGAGCCGGGTCATGTGGTCGTCGAACTCGACACGCGCCTCGTCCGGATCCATGTGCGGGAGACGGGCAAAGAGGTGGTAGATGTCCACGGTCGCGTCGATGCGTTCGGGCGTGATGTCCCTGAGCCAGTCATCCACCAGCCGGCTGGCGAACGGGATCCGGAGGGCCACCTCCATCGCCTGCCTCTCCTTCTCGAAGTACGGCAATGCCTCCGCGTTGAGGCGGGGACTGACCTGCCCGTAAAACGACGCGAGCCTCTCGGGAACGGTGTACGGCAGGGGATCATCGTCAGTGACCCGTTGCTCCCGGAGTTCGAGCAGGCGGGCCTTCTGCCGGTGGAGTTCGGCAATCTGCTCGTCGATGGCATCCTCGGCCAGGCGTATCTCGTCCTCGAGGCTCAGATCCGGATCATGGACCAGTTCCCGTATGGTGGCGAGGCTCAACCCTGATTCCGTCAAGTGACGAATACGTACCAGGCGCACTGCATGGTCGAGGGTGTAGTTTCTGACCCCGGAATTGTCGGGCACGTCAAGTAGCCCCTCGTGGTGATAGTGGCGTATCGCCCGTGGGGTGGTGCCGACCAGGTCGGCGAGCTCTTTGATTCTCATGCCCCCAGCATGCACCGTGACGTAGCGTCACTGTCAAGGCTCAGAATGGGGGTGGGTCATCCTCGGGTGGTGGTGGATTCGACCACAGTTCCTCTTCCCGCTTCATCTGGGACTCCGCACGTTTTCGTGCCCTACGTTTACTCACCCGCTGCCCCACTGACTGCACCCAGTGGCGTTCCTTCGGCGTGAGAGGACCCTTCGCTTCCACGAGCACCCAGGTTCCGTCCTCGTAGAGGAAGTACTTGTCCCTGGTGTGGGGATCGGTGAGGTAGAACACGCGCCCATCCGTCTTCACGTTGTGGTGGGTGGGGCACTTGGAGCTGAGGTTGGAGGCCGTGGTGGGGCCGCCGTCCTCATAGTCGATGCGGTGGTCCATCTGCGTGCGGTCCTCGTGCGAGTCGCAGTAGGGATCCGAACAGGTACCGTCCCAGCCGACGACTACCGACCGGATGTCATCCGGGGTCTCGTACGTGCCCGCCTCTTTGTCGTAGAGCTCGTCCATGTCGCGGACGGTCGAGGCCCGGGAGGCGAGGTCCTCAGCCTGAGCAGCGGGGATGTAGCCGATACCCGGGATCCACCCCGGCGCTCCGTCGACGTCGTGCGCCCGGTAGATGTTGAGGAGGATGTCCGTCGTCCCCTCCCCCGCGATGAGCTGCTGGAAAGCCTCGACCTCGGTGATCTTGTGCTGTTTGGCGTACTTGCGCACCCGGTTCTCAATCTTCTTGGCTTCGACAGGATCGAGCCGGACGTTGATGTAGGCCTCCCCCTCCCGGTACGCGACCTCGAAGCTGCCTTCCTCGTCCCTGGGGGCCGTGTCATCCGTCGAGATGGTGTCGTCCAACGACTGGATTATGGCGTTGAGCTTCTTGCGGATGTCATTGGCACTGGGAAGCAGCTGATTGGCGCGGGTCGGAGTGAGGTACTCGCTCAGTTCCGTGTCGATCACCCCGAGGTCCTCCTTGTCGGAGACATCGGCCTTCGACATCACTGCGTCGATGGCCTTGAGGCGCTCCAGGTCGAGGTGGAACATGCTTTCTTGGAGCGCCTTGAGCTTCGGCATTTCATTGATCCGCACATGCGCGTAGAGGGCTGTGCTCAGATACCCCTCTCCCCTGCCCATGAGGCGCTTGAGGTTCGCGATGACGAGCTGATAGTCCTCCTCGAGGTCAGGGAGCATCGACTGCCACAGCTCATAATCGGCTTCACGGATCCGGCGGCCGGCGATGGACTCGCGTTCGAAGGGGGAACTGACGGCATAGTACTTCTTCGGCCCGAGCAGCCTCGCCAGCTCGCGCTCGACCATGGAGACCAGATTGAACTCGATCGTGTCCATGCCTCCCCCTTTCCCCTGCTCCCCTACCCGAAACTCTGCTCGCCTCTCACCATAGAACAACCATTCGACAAAAACAACCCCCTCCGAACAGTTCAGTCCGGAGGGGGCGTCGAGAAGCGGGGTCTAGCGGGTCGCCGCCTTCATGGCGGAGACGAACTCACCGAGCTCGGCCTTGAGGCCGGGCATGTCGGTGACGGAGTTACCCTCGATGTACTTGTCCATGATCTTGGTGATCGCGGAACCGGAGATCGCACCGGAGGCACCGGCGGCGATGGCGTCGGCAACGTGCTGCGGGGAGGAGATGCCGAAGCCGAGCAGGATCGGGGCCCCGCCGAAACGCTTGACGTTCTCCACGACCTCAGCCAGGCCGGTGACGGAGGACTCGCGCTCGGTGCCCGTGACGCCGTCGCGGGAGATGGCGTAGATGTACCCGCGGGAATGCGCCGCAACGCCCTCCAGCGTGGATTCAGCGGCCTGAGCAGGGGCGATGAAGATGGGGTCGACACCCGCGCGCTCGGCGGCGGCGATGAAGGGGGCACCCTCGCGGACGGGGACGTCGGGAAGCAGGATCGAGTCGGCGCCGGCCTCGCCGAACTCCCGGTAGAAGTGGTCCAGGCCGCGGGTGAAGGGGACGTTGCCGTAGATGAGCATGCCGATCGGCAGGTCGGGGAACTCGGCGCGGATGGTGCGGACCTGCTCGAGGGCGTCGTTGACGGTCACTCCCCCCTCGAGCGCGCGGATGTGGGACTTCTGGATGGTGGGGCCGTCGGCGACCGGATCAGAGAAGGGGACGCCGATCTCGAGGGCGTCGGCACCCGCGGCGACAACGGTGCGGACGATCTCCAGGGCGTCGGCCGGCGAGGGGTCCCCGAGCATGAGGAAGGGCACGAACGCGCCCTCACCGCGGGACTCCAGCGCCTCGAACAGTGCTTCGTAGCGGCTCATCAGTTCAGCTCCTGGTTCTTGTCGAGGACGAGCTCGGGGTTCTCCTCGAGGGTGCGGCGGACGTGCGCGACGTCCTTGTCACCGCGACCGGACAGGGAGACGAGGATGGTCATCGGCTCGGTGGCCGTCTTCGCGCGCTTGAGGGCGTAGGCCATGGCGTGCGAGGACTCGAGGGCCGGGATGATGCCCTCGTACAGCGAGAGCAGCTGGAAGGCCTCCAGGGCCTCCGCGTCGGTGATGCCGACGTAGGTCGCGCGGCCGGTCTGGTGCAGGTGCGCGTGCTGCGGGCCGACGCCCGGGTAGTCGAGGCCGGCGGAGATGGAGTAGGACTCCTCCACCTGGCCGTCGGCATTGCGCATGAGGTAGCTGCGCGCGCCGTGGAGGATGCCGATGGACCCGTTGTTGATCGTGGCGCCGTGCTTGCCGGAGTCGACGCCCAGGCCGCCCGGCTCAGCGCCGACGAGCTCCACACCCTCCTCGTCGATGAAGTCGGCGAACATGCCGATCGCGTTGGAGCCGCCGCCGACGCAGGCGACGACGAGGTCCGGCAGGCCGCCGGTGCGCTCGATCATCTGGGCCTTCGCCTCGGTGGAGATGACGCGGTGGAACTCGCGGACGATCGTCGGGAACGGGTGCGGTCCGGCGGCGGTGCCCAGCAGGTAGTGGGACTCGTGGAAGGTGGCGGTCCAGTCGCGCAGCGCCTCGTTGACGGCGTCCTTGAGGGTGCCGGAGCCGGTGTCGACGGGGATGACCTCCGCGCCCATGAGCTTCATGCGGAACACGTTGGGCTGCTGGCGCTCGACGTCCTTGGCACCCATGTACACGACGCACTCGAGGCCCAGGAGGGAGCAGGCGAGGGCCGTGGCGGTGCCGTGCTGGCCCGCGCCGGTCTCGGCGATGATGCGGGTCTTGCCCATCCGCTTCGCCAGCAGCGCCTGGCCGATGACCTGGTTGGTCTTGTGCGCGCCGCCGTGGACGAGGTCCTCGCGCTTGAGGAAGATCCGCGCCGGGCCCTCGAGCGGCAGGTTGGAGCATTCGGTCAGCGGGGTCGGGCGGCCGAGGTAGTCGCGCAGGTAGGTGGCCAGTTCCTCACGGAAGGAGGGGTCGTTCTGCGCGTCGACGAAGGCCTTCTCCAGCTGGTCGAGCGCGGGGATGAGGGACTCGGGGACGAACTGTCCGCCGAATTCGCCGAAATAGGCCGGCAGGAGTGTGTTGGTCATGAGCGGTCCTGATGGTGGTAGGTGCGGATGGTGGCGAAGGCGCGTCGGAGCGCGCCGGAGTCCTTGCGGCCGGGCTGGCCGGGGTACTCCACGCCGGAGTTGAGGTCGAGTCCGAGGCAGTCGACGGCGAGGGCGTCGGCGATGTTCGCCGGGTTGAGCCCGCCGGCCAGCAGGGACTTCTGCTTGACGACGTCGGGAATCCCTGACCAGTCGAAGCTGGTTCCGGTGCCACCGTCCCCGGCGTCGAGAACGAGCTTGTCGACGTCCTCGAGGAGGTCCGTGGCCAGCTCTCCCCCGTCCTGGAGTCCGGTCATGGAGACGGCGCGCCACACCTCGACGGTGTCGGGCAGTTCGGCGCGGGCGGCGGCGATGAGGGCGCGCTCGGCTTCCACGGAGCCCTGGTAGGGGGCGTGGATCTGGACGGCGGCGAGGGCGTCGACAAGCAGCTCGCGGAAACCGGAGGTGCGACGGGAGACGGCGACGTACTGCAGGCCTGGCTCGGCGGCGATGATCTCCGCGGCGGTTTCACGTGAAACATTGCGCGGGGACACCTCCTCGAAGATGAGGCCTCCGTAGACGGCACCGGCGGCGGCTGCGGCCTGCGCGGCATTCGCCGAGCCCAGACCGCACACCTTGTTCGGGCCGTAGACCAGCTCGCGCGCGGCACGGTCGATGTCCGGCTGCGAGGTGAGCTGGGATCCGACGAGGAAACCGTTGGAGTGGCCGCCGAGGCGACGCACGGTGGCGGCGTCACGGATGCCGGACTCGGAGACCACGACGGCGTCGTCAGGCGCCAGCGCCGCGAGGCGGGCGGAACGGTCCAGGTCAATGGACAGATCGTGCAGGTTGCGGTGGTTGACGCCGATGATCTTCGCCCCCAGTCGCAGGGCGCGCTCGGTCTCCTCCTCGTCGATGACCTCGGTGAGGATGTCCAGGCCGTAACCCTCGGCGACGGCGGCCAGCGCGGCGTACTCCTCGTCGGAGAGGACGGAGAGCATGAGCAGGATGGCGTCGGCACCGAAGTAGCGGGCGGCGTGGATCTGGACCTCGTCGATGATGAAGTCCTTGCACAGCACCGGCAGGTGCGTCGTCGAGGCGACGGTGGCCAGGTGGTCGTAGTCACCGCCGAAGCGGTCGGGCTCGCACAGCACGGAGATGCCGGAGGCGTACTTCGAGTACACGCGGGCGATGGCGGCGGGCTCGTAGTGCTCGCGGATCATGCCGAGCGACGGCGACGCCGACTTGCACTCCATGATGAAGCGGTTGCCGCCACGCTGCCGCAGGCCCTCGTAGAGCGAGCGGGTGGAGCGTGTGAGCGTGGAGAGGTCAACGTGGGCGATGCGCTCGCGGATCTCCGGCAGGTGACCGCGGCGACCCTCGACGATGCTCTCCAGGACGGTGGGCAGCTTAGACACTGTAATCAGTCCCCTCGTGAGTGGTGATCCAGTCCTGGACTGTACCGTCCTCCAGGAGGCGCAGGGCCAGCTCGGTGCCCTCGCGCAGGCTGTCCGCGCGGGAGTTGAGGTAGAACATGGCGCCGGCGTTGACGGCCACGGCGTTGCGGTGTGCGGCCGGGCCGGTGCCGTCGAAGATGGCGCGCATATGCTGCGCGTTCTCGACGCCGTCGCCGCCGACGAGGTCCTCCAGGGAGCACTTCTCGACGCCGAGGTCCTCCGGCGTCACCTCGTACTGCTCGATGGTGCCGTCCTCCTTGAGCTCCCACACGGTGGTGGTGCCGTGGACGGCGATCTCGTCGGTGCCGGCGCCGTGGACCACGAGGGCGCGGGATCGGCCCAGCTCACGGAACACTTCGGCCAACATCTGACCCTGCCCAGGATTGGCTACACCCATGATCTGGAACTCCGGACGAACCGGGGAGAGCAGGGGGCCGAGCACATTGAACAGCGTGGGGATCCGGAGGGCCTTGCGCACCGGCTGCGCGTGGGCGATCGCCGGGTTGTACGCCGGGGCGAAGAGGAAGGTGAAGTTGGAGGCCTCGAACTGGCGCACCGCGCGGTCCGGGTCGAGGTCGAGCGGGATGTTGAGGGCCTCGAGCACGTCCGCGGAGCCGGACTTGGAGGACACGGAACGGTTGCCGTGCTTGACCACCTTGAGGCCACCGGCGGCCGCCAGCAGGGAGGCGCCGGTGGTGATGTTGATGGTGTTGGCACCGTCGCCACCCGTGCCGGCGGTGTCGAGCACACCCTCGCCGGTGACCGGGAAGGGGCGGCCGGCGTTGAGGAAGGCCTTGGCGGCACCGGCGATGTCCTCGAAGGTCTCGCCGCGGGTGCGGATGGTGGCCAGCAGCGCGGCGATGTGGACGTCGTCGTACTCACCGATGGTCATCGGGGTGAAGACCTCCACGGCCTCCTCCACGGTGGGGGCCGGGTTGTCCAGGAAGCGCAGCAGAGTCTGGAGGGTGTCGGGGTTGGTCATCGGCTAATTCCTTTCGGTGAGCAGCTGCTCCACGCAGCGGTTGAGGATGATGGGACCGGAGGGGCTGAGCACGCTCTCGGGGTGGAACTGCAGGCCCAGCGCCCGGTCCATGGCGGCGGCCATGATGACGTCGCCGATCTGCGTCTCCGTCGTCGCCAGCGTCGTCACTCCCGGCGGCGCGGTGACGCAGCCGAGCGAGTGGTAGCGGGCGACGGGGACGAGGCGGCCGACCTCGCCGGGGATCTCGGCGTCGACGGCCAGGCCCGCGAAGACGGGGTGCACGTCCCCCACGAGGGTCATCGGCACGGACACGCCGTGCACCGGGCCGCAGGGCTCGACGGTGCCGCCGTGGTGCTCGATGAGCGCCTGGAAGCCGAGGCAGATGCCCAGCAGAGGCACGTCGCCGAGCACGCGCTCGATGAGCTCCATCATGTGGCCGGCGTCGGCCGGGTAGCCGGGGCCGGGTGAGAGGCAGATGAGGTCGGGGTCGGCCGCCAGGATCTCGTCGACGGGGACGGTGTTGCGGAAGACGGTGCACTCGTGGCCGGCCTCGGCGAAGGCGTCGACGAGGTTGTAGACGAAGCTGTCGTGGTTGTCGACAAGCACGATGTGTGTCATCGGATGACCTCCAGGGCGGAATCCGCGGCGAGCGCGATGGCGTTGAGCACGGCGTAGGCCTTGTGCAGGGTCTCGTCGGCCTCGGACTGCGGGTTGGAGTCGCGCACGACACCGGCGCCGGCCTGCACCAGCGCCACCCCGTCCTGCACGAAGGCGGAGCGGATGACGATGCAGTTGTCCATGGTGCCGTCGCCCTTGAGGTAGCCCACGGCCCCGCCGTAGGACCCGCGGCGCTGCTTCTCGACGCCCCGCAGCAGCTCCATCGCCCGGATTTTCGGCGCCCCGGACAGGGTGCCCATGTTCATGCACGCCCGGTAGGCGTCGAGGGCGTCGAGCGAGGGGTCGAGGGTGGCGGTCACCCGGGAGACGAGGTGCATGACGCGGGAGTAGCGGTCGACCTGCAGCAGGTCGGCGACGCGCCGGGTGGCGGGCACGGCGACGCGGGCGAGGTCGTTGCGGGCCAGGTCGACGAGCATGGTGTGCTCGGCGATCTCCTTGGCGTCGGTACGCAGCTCCAGCTCCATGCGGATGTCGAGCTCGTCGTTGACGGAACCGTCCGGGTTCATGCCGCGCGGGCGGGTGCCGGCGATGGGGTACAGCTGCACCTCGCGGGTGGCGGGGTCAAACTTGAGGTTCGACTCCGGGGACGCGCCGAAGAGCTCGAAGGGACGCCCGTCGGTGCCGATGCCCCGCTGGTAGAACATGTACGGGCTGGGGTTCGTCTCGCGCAGCTGGCGGTAGGCGGCGAATGCGTCCGGGCAGGGCGCGGTGAAGGTGCGCGCCGGGACGACCTGGTAGATGTCGCCGTTGTGGATGTTGCCCTTGAGCTTCTCGACGTGGGCGCGGAACGTCGCGTCGTCGATGTCCGCCTCCACCTGCAGGACGTCCTCGGGGTGGTGCTCGGGCTCGAAGGCGGGGACGGCGGCGTCGATGAGGGCGGCGAGCTCGTCGATACGCGGGGTGAGGTCGCCGGCGAAGGAGACGCCCGTGAGCTGGGCCGTCTGCTCCTCGTGGTTGATGTTGAGCACGATCTCGGCGAGCTCGAACTGGTAGTCCGGGTAGGTGTTGGGGCCCTCCCCCACCGCGGGCAGATCCTCGAAGGTCTCCAGGAAGTCGAAGGCGATGCCGCCGGCCAGCATCGGCAGGGTGTCGGTGCTGTACCCGGCGTCGCGGGTGAGCGCCCGCAGCGGCTCCACCGGGCTGACCGCGGTGAGGCGCGCACGCTCGTCGACGGCCCCGGTCCGCGGGAACGTGAACGTGTCACGGCCGTACTCGGCCAGTTGCCCGTTGAGCTTCTCGACGATCACCTCACCGGATTCCGACAACGCCTCCGCGGTGACGGTGTGGCCGGTGCAGGTCAGGCGCACGGAGGAGGCCAGCACGGCGAGGGAGGAGATACCGGACTTGGTGGTGATGTCCGCGGACTCCAGCAGCAGGGAGCCACCCAGGTGGGCGAACAGTCCGGAGGCGTCCGCGTGATAGCGGACATCCCGGGTGTGGATGACAGGAGAGCTCATACGGGCCTTTCGGTTGTGCGCCGCTGGCTCGAGAATGAGAAAAGGCCCGCGGCGCTTCGGGAGGGAAGCAGGCGGGCCGGGAGATACAGACGTGGCACGCCGTTACGCGCGCCACCACCACTGGGTGTTCGTCATGTTCTTCACAAGAGGAAACGTTAACCCCGTGAAGAGGTCATGTCAATTTCTGTCGGCCTCGCTGGCGGCCTTCCGCAGGGCGTCGACGTCGACGGCCGGGGACTCGGCGGGGGCACCGCAGTTGCAGTCCTGGCCGCAACCGCCCTGCTCGTCGTCTGCGGGGGCGTCGATAAGCGAGGCGGTGCGGGCGCCGACGTTGGCGCCGAGGGAGACGGCGACGAGCGCGATGATGACGGTCAGGACGGTGAACACCCACATCCAGCCACCGGAGACGAAGCCGAGCAGACCGCCGAAGAGCAGCGCGACGCCACCGAAGGTCCAGATCGGGCCGGCGGCGGCGTGCGCGGCCTCCCACGCCTCCTGCGACTTCCGCACCTCGGGCACGCGCAGGCCGAAGACGGAGTTGCCCGGCAGCTTCCTCGTCCACGACAGCACACCGAAGAGAATGAGCGCGACGGCGAGAACCATGAGGGCGATGGCGAGGAAAGTCATGAGGCTGAGTCTATCCCCCGCACCACTTGGCGGTACATTTCGGTCATGGACCTCAAGCGCCTTACCTCCTCGCTGCTGTTCCGGGTGATCGTCGCGATCATCCTGGGCATCATCTGCAGCCTCTTCTTCCCTGACTGGCTGGCCCGCGTCTTCGTGACCTTCAACAGCCTCTTCGGCGGGTTCCTGGGCTTCTTCGTCCCGGTGCTCATCTTCGCGCTCATCACCCCGGCCATCGCCGGCCTGGGGCGCGGGGCCGGCAAGTGGCTGGGCATCACCACCGGCATCGCCTACCTGTCGACGATCCTCTCCGGCCTCCTCGCCTACGCCGTGTCCCTGGCGGTCTACCCGTGGCTGCTCGCCGACCAGGGTGACGTCGCCGTCTCCGACATCGACGAGGGTGGCCTGGCCCCCTACTTCGCCATCGAGATCACCCCGCCCTTCGAGGTGCTCACCGCCCTGCTGCTCGCCTTCGCCGTCGGCCTGGCGATGACCACCGTGAAGTCCGACACCCTGTACAAGGGCTCCCGCGACCTCGAGCGCGTGGTGATGAAGGTGATCACCGCGTTCATCATCCCGCTGCTGCCGGTGTTCATCTTCGGCATGTTCCTGTCCCTGGGCATGAACGGCAACCTCATGGACACGATGATCGCGTTCGGCAAGGTGCTCGCCCTGTCCGTCGGCATGACCTTCGTCTACCTGGCCTTCCAGTACGGTGTCGCCGGTGCCGTCGCCGGGCAGAACCCCTTCGTGGCGTTCAGGAACATGCTGCCCGCCTACGCCACCGCGCTGGGCACCTCCTCCTCCGCCGCGACCATCCCGGTGACCTACGCCTCCACGCTGAAGAACCGCGTCGAGGTCAACGTCGCCGGCTTCGTCATCCCGCTGTGCGCCACCATCCACCTGGCGGGTTCGATGATGAAGATCGGCCTGTACGCCTTCGCCATCGTGTTCATGTCCGGCCTCGACGTCTCCCCCGGCCTGGCCGTCGGCTTCATCCTCATGCTGGGCGTGACCATGATCGCCGCGCCGGGTGTGCCGGGTGGCGCGATCATGGCGGCGGTCGGCCTGCTGTCGTCCATGCTGGGCTTCTCCGACGACCAGGTGGCGCTCATGATCGCCGCCTACATCGCCGTCGACTCCTTCGGCACGGCGGCCAACGTCACCGGTGACGGCGCGATCGCGATGATCGTCAACAAGTTCGCCAGGGGGAAGATCCCGGCCCGCGAAGCCGGGGACGAGCAGGAGGGGCTCGAGGCCGCCATCACCGGCGAGAAGTAGTCCCCCTACAACTGCAGGTATCCGCCGCCCATGGTGTTCATGTCACCGTGGGCGGCGCACTCGTCGGGGCCGTCCCACTTCGGGTACATCTGGGGGTACGCCTTCCCGGAGCGGACGGACAGGACCTTCACGGACGTGTAATACAGGGCGGTCCGGGGGTTGGTGAGCGCGGCGTCGTGGTACTCGCGGACGCGCTCGGGGTCGTGGTTCCACACGCGGTGGACGGCACCGTCCATCTCGAAGGTGAGCCAGTTGCCCTCGTGTCCGAGGACGGAGACCCGTTTGATCTCGCCCGGCATGTCGTACTTTCGCAGGGCCTGGATGGCGTGGACGCGGTGTCCGGGGGTGTAACGCTGGCACTCCACGGGAGCACTCTCCTTGTGTCGCAGTTTCCCGTCGCGGTCGCGAGGCGGGCCGATCTTCCCCTGCGGGCACCGTTGTGCGGACACGGTTGCCAGTCAGCCGGTCAGGGGACCGTGGTGGCTGAGCTTCTGGATCGTGGTGCCGATGATAGCACCGACTAGACCAAGCTGTCTACCTGCTCAGGGTGAAGTGGCGTTCCGCCTGCTCGGCCTCATGCTCCGGGCCCAGCGGGATGCCGGTGCGGTCGCGCAGGGAGGCCGCCGCCAGCAGCCCGATGAACGTGGCCACGAGGAGGTAGGCGGTGACGCCGACCGTGGAGCCGGTCGCCTGTACCACGGCCGCCGCGATGGTCGGCGCGAAGGCACCGCCCAGGATGGAGCCCAGCGCGTAGGTGATCGAGGCCCCCGAGCCGCGTACCGACGCCGGGAACAGCTCCGCGTACAGCGCCGCCTGCTGGCCGTACGTCACGCCCAGACCCACGCCGAGCAGCAGCATCGCCGGCCACAGCAGCCCGTTCTGCACCAGCGGGAACAGGGCCGCCGCCGCGACGGCCTGGATGAGGAAGCCCACGAGGTAGGTGTTCCGCCGCCCGATGCGGTCGGAGATCCCGCCCGCCAGCACGCCCGAGATGAGCCACGTGACGGCCGCGCCGGTGACCGCCCACAGCACCGCACCCCGGTCCATGCCGAGGTCGTTGACGGCCCAGCTCTGCACGTAGCCACCGGCGATCATGTAGCCCACGACACCGTTGCCGGCGAAGACGAGCGCGCCGACGAACACCACCGGGAAGTAGTTGCGCAGCAGCTCCCCCAGCGGGTTGGCCCGCTTCTGCTCGGCGATCTGGGCGATCTCCGCGAACACCGGCGACTCGTCCACGCCGGAGCGGATCCAGAAGCCGAGGATCATCAGGCCGATGGAGAGCAGGAACGGGATGCGCCAGCCCCATTCGATGAAGGCGTCGCCCGGCGCGATCATGCTCATGAGCGCCAGCATGCCCGACGACAGCAGGAGCCCGGCGGGTGCACCGGCCTGCGGCCCCGCCCCGAACAGACCCCGCTTCTCGACGGGCGCGTGTTCCACCGCCAGCAGCACCGCCGAGCCCCACTCGCCTCCGGCGGAGATGCCCTGGATGATGCGGAAGAGGATGAGCAGCAGCGGGGCCGCGATGCCGATCGTCTCGTAGGTGGGCACCAGGCCGATGAGGGTCGTCGCTCCGCCCATGGCCAGGAGTGTCACCATGAGGACGACGCGGCGGCCGAGGACGTCGGAGAAGTGCCCCGCCAGTACCGCGCCGAGCGGGCGGAAGAGGAACGACAGACCGACGGACAGGAAGCTGACGATGGTCGCCAGACCCGGATCGAGGTCACCGAACATGACCTTGTTGAACACCAGCCCGGCGACGGCGGCGTAGAGGAAAAAGTCATACCACTCGATGGCGGTTCCGATGGTTGCGGCGGCCACGACCCGGCGGTCATCTCGTCTCTGCATGAGCAAGGACACTACCGTGGGTCACATGCAGGAACTTGCCTATGTGGACGATATCGCCCCCGGTTCCACCCGACCTCTCGACGACGGCCTCCTCCTCGTCCGCGACCTCGCGGGTGACTTCCACCTCATCGAGGACCGCTGCCCCCACGTCGGCTGGTCACTGGCGACGGGCACGCTGCACGAGGACGCCGTCATCGAGTGTCCGCTGCACCACGGCCTGTGGTGTCTGCGGACGGGTGATCCGCAGCGTTATCCGGCGCGGGTGCCGATGACGGTGCATCCGGTGACGCTCCGGGACGGTCGGGTCTACCGTCTTCCCGCCGCAGAGTAGCGATGTGCACCGTCACGCCCGCCGCGATGAGCGGCAGGATGACCGCCGGGATCGTGTACCCCGACCAGGCGAGGTAGCCCGCGGACAGTGCGATGGAGATCCATAGCGCCACGATGGTGCGCGTCTTGTGGGCCCGCGTCATCGTGTGGTTGTTGTAGTTGCTGATGTAGGTCCCCAGCACCCGGTGATTGACCAGGTAGCTGTGCAGGCGTGTCGAACTGCGGGCGAAGCAGAAGGCGCTGAACAGGAGGAACGGAGTCGTCGGCAGGAGCGGCAGGAAGATACCCAGCACGCCGAGCGCCAGGCTGACGCAGCCGACGACGACGAGCAGGGGCTTGAGCATGCCTCCACTCTAGGCTTGACCCATGAGCTGCACGATCCTCCTCGACTTCCGGGCGCGCGCGGACACCGTGCTTGTCGACGCCCCCTCCCTCACCCTCGCCCTCCGCCACGGCGCCCTGCTGCTCACCGCGCCGGGCGTGGAGCTCGACATGGAGGACACCGCTCCCCTCGCCGACGGCACGTGGCACAGCCTGGCCGTGATCACCGGGGACAACGGCACCCGCATCTTCGTCGACGGCTACCAGTGCTTCTCCGCCACCGCCGACGTCAGCCCCGGCGGTGCGGTGGAGGCGGGCCCCGCGGTGCGGGGGCTCGAGGTCGTCGAGGGGGAGCTGGGCGAGAGGGAGATCCTCGCCCGCGCCGTCACCCCGGTCCCGCTCATCGAGTTCGCCGCCGCCGAACTCGACCCCTACGACGTCGCCGAGGTGGCCGAGCTGACAACCGGCACCATCTTCCTCCGCTTCCGGGTGCGCGGCCCCGGCCAGCACGGCACGGTCCTCGCCGCCTCCGGGGACGGGGAGGAACGCCTCGCCGTCACCATCGACGCTGCGGGCCTGCACTACCGGGTGCTCACCCGCCGCGGCGTGTGGCGGGAGTTCAGCCTCCCCGGGCGTTTCGACGACGGCGAGTGGATCGACCTCGGCATCACCGTCGGGACCGGCGCCGTCGACCTCTTCCACTCCGGCTACCTCAACGCCCACCTGCCGGGGCGGGCTTTTTTCGCCGACACCGCCGGCCTCGACCGCATCGTCGTGGGACGACTGTGGGGCGAGGTCCGTGACGCCGCCATCTACCCCACCCCCCTCAACGGCGCGCAGCTCAAACGCTTCAGTGGGGTGGCCCCGATCCACACGCGCTGCCTCTTCGACGTCGGTTACGAGGGGGCCGTCAGCTACCGCATCCCCTCCCTGCTCACCACCACCTCCGGCGTGGTTCTCGCGGGGGCCGATCAGCGCGTCACCATCCCCGACGACGCCCCCAACGACATCAACCTCGTCCTCCGCCGCTCCCTCGACGGCGGCGCCACGTGGGAACCGATGACCACCCTCGTCTCCTCACCGGGGGCCGCGGCCACCGATTCCGCGCTGGTGCAGGACCGGACCACCGGCCGCGTCCTCGCGCTGTACGACCACTTCCCCGTCGGCATCGGGCAGCCCAACGCCGAACCCGGCCTCACGGGCGACACCTCCCACGTCCGGATACTGCACTCCGACGACGACGGCGCCACCTGGTCCCGCCCCCGCGACCTCAACCCGCAGCTCAAGACCGGGTCGATGGTCTTCCTCGGTGTCTCCCCCGGCAACGGCATCCAGCTTCGCGACGGCCGCCTGCTCGTCCCCGTCTACTACAACACCGTCGCCGACCGCGAGCACTTCTCCAGCGCCGTCGCCTACTCCGACGACGGCGGCGACACCTGGACCCTCGGCGGCTCCCCCACCGGAGGGGTCTCCACCTACGAGTCCACCGTCGTCGAGCGTGCCGACGGCTCCCTCCTGCTGCTCATGCGCAACCAGGCCGAGGAGGGGTGCGTGGCGGCGTCGACAAGCACCGACCGCGGGGAGACCTTCGGCGACATCCACTTCCTCGCGGACGTGCCCGAGATCTTCTCCCAGCCCAACGCCATCCGCTTCCACGATCGGCTCGTGTTCGCCAACGCCTCCCAGCTGCTGCCCTACCGCGGGCGCGGTGTGCTGCGCATGAGCCTCGACGACGGTGCCACCTGGCCCGTCGCCCGCACCTTCAACCCGAAGCACTACGTCTACCAGTGCATGACCCAGCTTCCCGACGGCACCCTCGGCCTCCTCTGGGAACGCGAGACCCAGGGCCTCTACTTCACCCGTCTGCCCCGGGAGTGGTTCCCACGAGTGTGACCATCCGCTCGTGGTACATCGGCGGGAGGCACCCGGCCTCGACGATGCGGGCCGCCGCCTCCTTGTCGCCCTGCGCGCCGCGGAAGGCGGTGAGCATGGTGATGTCGTGGGCGGGGGCGTCGAAAAGCACGATCTCATCGCCGGCGCTGATCCGGCCCGGGACCACGACGCGGAAGTACGCGCCGCACCGGCCGCGTTCGCTGAACGTGCGCACCCAGCCCTTCTCCTGCAGCCAGCCGGCGAACGTGCGGCACGGCTGCCGCGGGATCGACACCTCCAGCTCGGCATCGCCGATGCGCACCCGCTGGTTGATGAGCAGCCCCGCCAGATCCACACCCTGCGTGGTGAGGTTCTCCCCGAAACTGCCGTCCGGCAGGCCGCGGCCCAGGCGCTCCTCCCAGTGGTCGAGCTCCTCGCGGGCGAAGGCGTAGACCGCCTTCTGCGCCCCACCGTGATGCTGGGTGTCCCCCACGGTGTCACCGACGACACCCGGGCCGTCGCCGTACGAGGGACCCGGGGTGAACACGTCGATGAAGGGCTCCGGCTGCTTGTCGATACCGCTCACCCGGGGCGCCCCACCCGGGTCCGGGCGTGGCACGGCGAGGTTGGTCGACACGACGATGGCGTTCATGCGGCCAGTCTAGGCTGGGACCCATGGAGTACAAGGTGGTCGAGATCCGGGAGGGCCTCATCGGAGGCAAACTCTCGGGCAAGAAGCTGGAGAAGATCCTCAACGAACACGCCCGCGAAGGCTGGCTGTACAAGTCCATGACGGCGGTCGACGTCAAGGGCCGCGTCGGGCCGGGAGGTGTCGACGGGCTCATCGTCGTCTTCGAGCGCCCGGCCTGAACCATGTGAAGCGCGCCGGGCCTACTACACTGCTTAACCATGACGAACCCGAGCGATTCCACCCCCGCGTTCCGCTACACCCCGCAGCTGGCCAACCAGATCGAGCGCAGCTGGCAGCAGTACTGGGTGGACAACGGAACCTTCAACGCCCCGAACCCGGTCGGCGACCTCGCGCCCGCCGACGGTCAGGCGCTGCCGGAGGACAAGCTCTTCGTCCAGGACATGTTCCCCTACCCCTCCGGTGCCGGCCTGCACGTCGGTCACCCGCTGGGCTACATCGCGACGGACGTCTACGCGCGTTTCCACCGCATGATGGGCAAGAACGTCCTGCACACCCTCGGTTACGACGCCTTCGGCCTGCCCGCCGAGCAGTACGCCATCCAGACCGGCACGCACCCGCGCACCACGACGATGGCGAACATCGAGAACATGCGTCGCCAGCTCGACGCCCTCGGCCTGGGCCACGACCGCCGTCGTTCCATCGCCACCACCGACCCGGAGTACTACCGCTGGACCCAGTGGATCTTCCTCAAGATCTACAACTCCTGGTTCGACGAGGCACAGCAGAAGGCCCGCCCGATCGAGGAGCTGTACCCGCTGCTCGAGTCCGGCGAGCTGTCCACGAAGGACGGTCGCGCCTACGGTGAGCTGAGCGACGTCGAGAAGCGCGAGGCCGTCGACGCCTTCCGCCTCGTCTACCGTTCGAACTCCATGGTCAACTGGTGCCCCGGCCTGGGCACCGTGCTGGCGAACGAGGAGGTCACCGCCGACGGCAAGTCCGAGCGCGGTAACTTCCCCGTCTTCCGCAAGAACCTCTCCCAGTGGATGATGCGCATCACCGCGTACTCCGACCGCCTCATCGACGATCTCGAGCTGCTCGACTGGCCGGAAAAGGTCAAGTCCATGCAGCGCAACTGGATCGGCCGTTCCCGCGGCGCGGAGGTCGACTTCGATGCCTCCGGCCACACCATCCGCGTGTTCACCACCCGCCCCGACACCCTCTTCGGTGCCTCCTACATGGTGCTCGCCCCCGAGCACGAGCTTGTCGACGCCCTCGTCGCCGACTCCTTCCCCGCAGGCACCGACGAGCGCTGGACCTACGGTGCCGCCACCCCGGCCGAGGCCGTGGAGGCCTACCGCCGCGCCATCGCCGCCAAGTCCGACGTCGAGCGTCAGGAGAACAAGGACAAGACCGGCGTCTTCCTGGGCACCTACGCCACGAACCCGGTCAACGGCGCGCAGATCCCGGTGTTCATCGCCGACTACGTCCTCACCGGCTACGGCACCGGCGCCATCATGGCCGTCCCGGCCCACGACGACCGCGACTACGAGTTCGCCACCGTCTTCGGTCTGCCCATCCTCGAGGTCGTCGCCGGCGGCAACATCGCCGAGGCCGCCTGGACCGGCGACGGGACCCTGGTGAACTCCGCCAACCAGGAGGGCCTGGACATCAACGGCCTGAACAAGGCCGACGCCATCGAGCGCACCATCGCCTGGCTCGTCGCCGAGGACAAGGGCGTCGAGAAGATCCAGTACAAGCTGCGCGACTGGCTGTTCGCCCGCCAGCGCTACTGGGGCGAGCCCTTCCCCATCGTCTACTCCCAGGACGGCACCGCGCACGCCCTGCCCGAGGAGATGCTGCCCATCGAACTGCCCGAGGTGGAGGACTACAAGCCGGTCTCCTTCGACCCGGACGACGCCGACTCCGAGCCGCAGCCCCCGCTGGCCAAGGCGAAGGAGTGGGTCGAGGTCGAACTCGACCTCGGCGACGGCCCGCAGACCTACATCCGTGACACCAACGTCATGCCGCAGTGGGCCGGTTCCTCCTGGTACCAGCTGCGCTACATCGACCCCACCAACTCGGAAGCCCTGGTGGACATCGAGAACGAGCGCTACTGGACGGGCCCGCAGTTCGACGGTGACTGCGGCGGCGTCGACCTCTACGTCGGCGGTGTCGAGCACGCCGTGCTGCACCTGCTGTACTCCCGTTTCTGGCACAAGGTCCTCTTCGACCTGGGCCACGTCACCTCCGTCGAGCCGTACCGCCGCCTGTACAACCAGGGCTACATCCAGGCCTACGCCTACACCGACGCCCGCGGCGTCTACGTCCCGGCCGAGGAGGTCGTGGAGAAGGACGGCAGGTTCTTCTACGGCGACGAGGAGGTCACCCAGGAGTACGGCAAGATGGGCAAGTCCCTGAAGAACGCCGTCGCCCCGGACGACATCTGCGACAACTACGGCGCCGACACCCTCCGTGTCTACGAGATGTCCATGGGTCCGCTCGACACCTCCCGCCCGTGGGCGACGAAGGACGTCGTCGGTGCGCAGCGTTTCCTGCAGCGCCTGTGGCGCCTGGTGGTCAGCGAGGAGACCGGTGACGCCCTCACCGAGCAGCTCGAGCTGACCGACGAGGACAACAAGCAGCTCCACCGCACCATCGAGGGCGTGCGCGACGACTACGACAACCTGCGCGTCAACACCGTCGTCGCCAAGCTCATCGAGTACGTCAACTACCTCACCAAGACCTACCCCGACGCCGTGCCCACCGCCGCCGTCGAGCCGCTGGTCATCATGGTCGCCCCCGTCGCCCCGCACATCGCGGAGGAGCTGTGGAAGCGCCTCGGTCACACCGGCACCGTGGCGTTCGAGGACTTCCCGACCTACGACGAGAAGTGGCTGGTCGACGACGAGATCGAGCTGCCCGTTCAGATCAACGGCAAGGTCCGCGCCCGCGTCATGGTCCCGGCCGATGCCCCGCAGGAGGCGGTCATCGCCCGCGTCCTCGAGGAGCCGCGCATCGCGTCGGCTGTGGAGGGCAAGAACCTCATCAAGCAGATCGTGGTGCCCGGCAGGATGGTCAACCTCGTGGTGAAGTAGGACGATGCAGCAGGTCGCGCGGGCGGTGGCAGCCGCCACCGACACGGTTTTCGGACTCATGGGCAACGGCAATGCCGCCCTGATCCGGGAGCTCGCCGACCTCGGCATCGACCTCATCACGGTGCGGCACGAGGCCGCCGCCGTCGCGGCCGCCGACGCCTTCCAGCGGGCGACGGGTCGCCTCGCGGTGGCCACCACCACGTACGGCCCGGGGTTCACCAACGCCCTGACCCCGCTCATCGACGCCGCCCTCTCCCGCTCCCCGCTTCTCCTCCTCGCCGGCAGCACCGCCGGTGTCGACCACGG